>Ga0164293_10001815_pt1 | contig 17968 bp, 1 predicted proteins | sample GEODES118metaG_FD_111487 | JGI IMG/M metagenome (GOLD analysis project Ga0164293, IMG submission 111487) | Eutrophic lake water microbial communities from Lake Mendota, Wisconsin, USA - GEODES118 metaG | ecosystem: Environmental > Aquatic > Freshwater > Lake | place: USA: Lake Mendota, Wisconsin...
CCATCAACTACATCGTTAAAACTGCTGGCTCCGCAATCAATCCATCGGCGATAGGGACAAGCTCGCTTGTATTGCCAGGCTATGTGTTGATCGATAACACTTTTGGCTGCACAGCTTCAACACCAGCCTGCACACCTGTGTCTGGGTTTATCAATACCACGACAGCCAATTTAGCAACATTGGCTACGGGCTCTATAGGCGTCACCATCAACAATGCCATTTATGCCAGAGACAACATCACCGTTAATGGTGTATCTGGCGGTGGTTCGCAAACGGGTATCAATTATTCTGTTGTGATCACCTCTACAGCCGGTAATGTCATTTTGAATGGCGGTACTACGGATGGCTTAGGCATTCACAACAGCGCTACCTCACTCATCACGGCTAACAACATCACTCTGAACGGTACGGCAACGCTTGCACCAAATTGGGTAACTCATGTCGGCTCAATGACAATCAACAGTGGCTTTGTGGGTGGCAATATTGCCGTGACCGGAACTGTCGTTAATATTCCAGGTGCTGCGGGCGGTATTTATCAAACGGGTGCAATTACAGCCCGCAGTGGTTCGAACATCAGTTTCACTTCCAACAACGACATTGATCAAAATGGCGCCATCAGTCTTGTAGCCAATACCAGCGGCGCTGTTGCCAACATTAGCTACGATACAACTGCAGGTGATAAGACATCGAGGGTTTCTGCAGCCGCTGTGACGATGGCTGCGGGTACCTCCACCTCGGCTATAAACTACCTCGTCAAAACCAATGGCGCCATCATCACAGTACCGGCTCTTACTGTTCCTGGCTACATCCTTCTCGATAACACTTGCTTAGGATGTGCCACCCGTGCAACACCGTCAACGGCAGCCGTTAATGGCGCTGCCATTTCGATCACTGGCGCCTTGTCTGCCGGCGCATTAGCGGGTACAACGGGTGTCACGATCAATGCCGTGGCCAATGGATCTGGCATTGGCTTTACTCAGGGTGCGAATGCAATCACTGCAGCGGCAGGGGGCGTCACCATGACTGCGAATAGCCAGACTGGCACAGGCTATTCAAGCACGGGCAATATCACCGCGACTGGTCAAGCCATCACAATTTCCGCCACCACAACCACTGCTACAGGCATCAATAACACCGGTGCAATCACTGGTGGTGCAGTGAGTTTATCAAGTACGCAATCGACGTCGACTGCCACTTTAACTACTATTTATTTACCTGGACTTGTAACGGCCAACAGCTTGACTGTGAACGCAAGTGGCGGTGCATCGTCCACCATTGTGACCTTAGGCGCCATCACCCTGAATGCAGGTGGTGGCAACATTAGCGTGACTGCTAACAATGCTGCTGCTGGTGCCAATGCAGGTATCACCCAAACAGGTGCGATTAGCAATAACGCCATTGGCTCAAGTATCAGCTTCACTTCAAATCACAAAATTAGTCAGACGGGCGCTATTGCACTTGTGGCGAACACCGGAAATTCTGAGGGCAACATTACTTACGATACTACGGCGGGCATTAACACCTCTAGCATTACTTCTGCGGTGCCAACGATTACAGGCAGCTCTACCGCAGCGATCAACTACATTGTGAAGACCAATGGCGCCATCATCTCTGTGCCTGCGGTTAATGTGCCGGGCTACATTCTTTTAGACAACACCTGCTTGGGTTGTGCAACGCGCACCACAACAAGCACGGCAGCTACCAATGGCGAAGCCATTTCAATCACAGGTGCTTTATCAGCGGGCACCTTAGCAGGCTCTACAGGCGTCACCATCAATTCAGTTGCCAACGGCAGTGGTATCGGGTTTAACCAGGGCGCACTTGCCATTAGCTCATTAGCGGGCGGTGTCAGCATTATTGCAAAAAGTCAAACTGGCACTGCCTACTACAGCACTGGCAATATCACGGCCACAGGGCAAGCCATTGCCATTGACACCACCACCACAACCGCAGCAGGCATCAACGACACTGGTACTCTCAACGGTGGCGCGGTCACTTTGACCAGCACGCAGTCCACATCTTCTGCCACAGCGACACCGATTACGGCCACTGGCACGATCACTGCCAACAGCCTAACGATATCGGCTACGGGTGGTGCATCGACCACCATCGTGTCCTTAGGCGCCATGACCCTCAATGCAGGTGGCAGCAATATTAGCGTCACAGCCAACAACGCGGCTGCAGGTGCAAATACCGGAATTACACAGACGGGCGCTATCACCAACAATGCCGTGGGATCCAACATCAGCTTCGTCTCGAACCATAAGATCAATCAGACAGGTGCCATTACTTTGGTCGCAAATACCGGTGTAGCGTCTGCCAATATTGTTTATGACACCACGACAGGCACGAATGCCTCTAGCATCACCACAGGGACGCTCACTGTTCCAAGTGGCTCTACCTCGGCCATCAATTACCTCGTTAAATCCAATGGCGGCATCATCTCAGTGCCAGCCATTGCGGTTCCTGGGTACATTCTTTTAGACAATACGTGTTTAGGCTGTGCAACACGTGCAACTGCAACAACGGCCTTCTTGAACGGCGCTGGTGTCACTATCACTGGGGCCTTGTCTGCTGGTGCTCTAGCAGGAACGACGGGCATCAGCATTAATGCGGTAGCCAATGGCTCGGGCGTTGGCTTTACGCAAGGCGCTCTGGCCATGAGCGCCTTAGCGGGTGGCGTTACGATTACTGCAAACAGCCAAACCGGTATTGCTTACTCTAGTTCTGGCAATATCACCGCTACGGGTCAAGCAATTACCATTTCGACCACCACAACCACTGCGGCGGGTATCAGTGACACGGGCACAATCAATGGCGGGGCGGTAACCTTAACCAGTACACAGTCAACCTCAACTGCCACGACCACACCCATTACTGCAACAGGTCTTATTACCGCCAATAGCCTCACAGTTAGCGGTTCTGGTGGTGCCTCAAGCACCATTGTCTCCTTAGGTGCAATCACGATCAATGCGGGTGGTGGCAATGTCTCTGTCACTGCAAACAATGCAGCTGCAGGATCAAATACGGGTATTACTCAAACTGGCGCTATTACCAATAACGCAGCCAGTTCAAACATCAGCTTTACTTCAAATAATCTGATCAATCAAACTGGCGCAATTACTTTGGTTGCCAATACGGGTGCGCCAGCTGCCAACGTCATTTATGACACAACAGCGGGTAGTAAAGGTTCAAACATCACTGCGGGCGCATTGACCTTTACGACGGGTACTAATTCGGTCATCAATTACATTGCCCGTTCTGCTGGGTCGGCCATTGCCACTGGCGCCATCGGTACATCATCTGCCGCTTTGCCAGGCTACGTCACATTAGACAACACCTATGGCTGTGAAACAGCACCCTGTACAAAGGCCACTGGATTTATCACGACTGCCAATGCATCTACGCTGGCCACAGCATCTGCTGGCGTAACGATTGCAAGTGCTATTTATGCGACTGGTGATATCACCATCAAAGGAGTATCGAGCTCTGGTGCTGGCGTTACATATTCCGCTGCCATTAATTCTTCTGCACGCGGCATTTCAATTTCAGGTACATCCGTCGGTGCAGCTAGTACGAGTTATGGTATTCATGGAAGTGCTGCTGCTGGAGTGGTCAGTGCTACCAATACAGCAAACGGATATGTTTCATACTTGGGTGTTTCTACTTTGGCCAGTGGAGCCAGTGATGCGATTCGCACTGTAGCTGGCGCCACCATCACTGGCGGTGCTGGTGTTAATTTATTTGCAGATGGATATAGCGGCAATATTGCGACGGGTGCCTTAATCCGAAACTCTGGAACTGCCAGTGGCGTCACGGTCAATGCCTACGGCAATGTAAGCGTTTCTGGGATTACCAACTCAGGGATAGACGGCATGCGCATTATTGCGGGCAGAGGTGTTGCAGCTGGCACCACCGCTGGCGGAAATATCACTGCTGTAGGCACATTGGCCAATACCGGCGGTGTGATAGGTATCTCCATGGCGATGCCGGGCGCCATAACTGGCGATGCAATTGCCACTGCGTTGGGAATTACCTCTGCCAATGCGGATGTCACTAAAAACATCTCCTACGGTATTGCAGGGGGAGCCCCAGAAAAAGCGGTTGGTTACAGCGCTACCTACACCAGTGGTAACTTCATCAGTTATCGCCAGAAAGTGGCCGGAACTGTTTCAATTTCGGTCAGTTTGAACAACAATTATTCGGCGGTCTATGGCAGAGCCTACGACTCTGATGCTGCCAATGCATGGATTCAAGCAAACTCAACAGTAAGCTATACGGGCTCGTACACAGCAACATTTGGCTTAGCGGCTACAACGCCAGCTTATGTTCAATCGGTGTTGATATTTAGCCCAACAGTCGGAGGTACTACAGCATCAAATGGCACCAATGCAAATGCGGTACAAACTGCGACAACATTAACGAGCAACAGCCTCTCTGCATCCGACGGTTCAACTGTTACTTTGACGGGCACGGCCCGCACTTACACCATTACGCCGGCAGTCTTAGGTATTTCAGTATCTGGCGTCTATAACGGCACCACCACATTTACCAATGCCAATGCCACCATTTCAACAACTGGCCTTGCGTCTTGGGACCGCATTACTTCAGTGACGGCCAGTTCTGCCAATGCCAATGGTGCAAGTACCTATGTCACTGCCTTTGCTGGAAACACACCCGCTACTGCGAGCAATACCTTCTCTGCAAGCAACTATGTCATTGGTACTGGTTACAACGGTAACTTGTCAAGTGGCGTGCCAGTCAATGGCTCTCAAGTGACTGCCACTAACAGGGTGAGTATCACGCCTGCACCTCTGGGTGTATCGGTTAATGCTGTCTATAGCGGTACGACATCCGTTGCACCCTCCTCATTCACAGTGACTGGCTTGGTCAACAGCCAAACCATTACGGGTATTGGCTCGGCAACCGTCAACAATGCCAACGTTTCTGCTAACGCTAGTAACTATGTAACCGCCATCACCGTGAGTGCTGGTACCGCATCTATCAGTAACTACAGCATTACCAGCGCCTACAACTCACTGGCTGGCAATACTCAAAATACAGTTACGCTCACACCTAAATCATTGACAGTGACCGGTGTGACGATTGCCGCTAAAACTTATGATGGCACCACGACAGCTGCAGTGAGTGGCGGCGCCTTGGTGGGTGTTGCTGCGGGTGACATTGCAAACGTGACATTGGCTCAAACAGCCAGCTTCGTGTCTGCGGGAGCAGCCAACAACGTAGCGCTCGTCATGATGGGCAGCATCAGTGGTACAGCAAGCAGTAACTACACCTTAACGGTGCCAACCGGAATTACCGCAAACATTGCGCGAAAAGCCATCACGGTTGGCGGCACTTCAGTTGCTGCCAATAAAGTGTATGACGGCACGACAGCCACAAGCATCTCTGGTGGCAGCTTGGTGGGTGTGATCACTGCCGACTTACCAAATGTCAGCTTGAGCCAAAGCGGAAGCTTTGTGCAGAGCGGAGTAGGAACGGGGCTGGGCGTGGCCGTTAGCACTTCAATCAGTGGTACTGCCGCCTCTAATTATGTGGTGACGCAACCAAGCAATTTGTTGGCAAACATCACTGCCAAAGTGTTGACAGTGACGGGCACAACGGTGGCCGATAAAGTTTACAACGGCAGTACCTTGGCAAGCATCACTGGCGGGTCCTTAGTGGGTGTCGTGGGTTCTGAAGCAGTGAGTTTGACCCAGGCAGGTACATTTGCTTCCGCTAATGTGGGCAATGCCATTGCGGTCAACATCACTCACAGCATGGGCGGTGCAGCCAGCGCCAATTACACCCTGGTCCAGCCCACTGGCATTACCGGCAAAATCACGCCAGCACCTTTGGGTATTTCAGTAGCAGCAATTTACAGTGGCTCAACCACCATTGCACCCAGCTCATTCACCATTACAGGCTTAGTCAATGGCGAAACGATAACGGGTATTTCCAGTGCGCTGATCAACAACATGAACGTAGCTGGCAACAGCACCAACTTTGTACGTTCTGTTGTCATGAGCGGAGGCACTGCAAATGCAAGTAACTACGCATTCGGATCGGTGGCCAGCAGCACCCCAGGTACGAGCCTCAATAAGGTGACACTGACCGCCAAAACTTTGACCGTTAGTGGAACCCTTGCGGATAGCAAAGTGTATGACGGCACTACGGCTGTGAAAGTATGGGGTGGGACTTTGGTGGGGGTCGTTGGCGTCGATGTGGTGACCTTAAAGCAGGCCGGCGTTCTCAATAGCCCAAATGCTGGTAATGCTATTCCGGTGGTGATGAGCAACACGATTTCTGGTTTCTCAGCGCCCAACTATATTTTGGTTCAGCCTAGCGGTATCACAGGCGTGGTCACACCCAAAACGATCACGATCAGTGACGGTACCGTAGCTCACAAAGTGTATGACGGCACAACCAATGCAGTGATTACGGGTGGTTCATTGGTGGGTGTTCTTTCTGCCGATGCATCCAATGTGGTCCTCACGCAGGCTGGCCGCTTCTCGTCCCCTAATGTCAGTAACGGCATCATCATTATCACTAGCGCTTCTATTGCTGGTTCGGCAGCTGGTAATTACGCATTAACCCAACCCGTTGGTATTACCGCCAACATTACCCCGGCCATGCTCGGTATTTCTGTTGTGGGCGTTGCCAACGGTACCAATACGATTAGCCCAACTTCGTACACCATCAACGGCTTGATCAACGGTCAAACCATTACGGGATTGAGCAGCGTTTTAATTAAGAGCTCAAGCATTTCAAGCAACGGAAGCAACTTCGTGACCGGCATTGTGATTTCTGGTGGCACAGCGTTGGCAACAAACTATGCGTTTTCGCCGACTTACAACGCGAGTGCCGGTGGCAGTCAAAACATGGTGACTTTGGTTTCTCAAAATCAAAAGATCTTGACGGTGACTGGTGCTTTAGCTGCTTCTAAGGTTTATGACGGTACGACTTCGATCACGGTGAGCGGCGGCACCTTGGTCGGCGTGACGAGCGGGGACACCATCAATTTGGTCCAGTCGGGAGTTTTAATCAGTTCCAACGTGAGCGCTACCGCAGCCGTTGCTTTGAATTTCTCAATCACGGGTACCAATGCAGCCAATTACATCTTGGTACAGCCCAGCGGTGTGACCACCATCGTGACACCAGCACCTTTGGGTATTGTTGTGACTGGTGAATACAACGGCACGACTAGCATCACCCCGGCGTCATTTACGGCCACAGGTTTGGTGAACAGCGAAACAATCACGGGTCTTTCAAATGCGACCTTTAACGCCATCAATGTTTCTAACAATGGCAGCAACTTTGTAACGTCTATTGCAAGCAGTGGTGGCACTGCATTGCTCAGTAACTACCGCATTACGCCGACATACAACACGACCAACGGGACAAGCAAGAACGTCGCAACCCTGACAGCCAAAGCTTTGACGGTAGGCGGGGTTCCAGTAGCCACAAGCAAGGTGTACGACGGTTCGACAGCTGCAGCCATTACCGGCGGCTCCTTGGTCGGAATCATTGGCACTGACAACGTCACTCTCAATCAGGCTGGATCGTTTGCACAAGCCACAGTTGCAGATGGCATCGCTGTAACGTCAACTGCAAGCCTAAGCGGACTGAGTGCAGGCAATTACACCTTGATTCAGCCAACGGGCATTGTTGGCAACATCACACCGAAGTCTCTCACCATCAGTGGCGTGACGGTTGCTAACAAGGTGTATGACGGCGGCACTGCGGCCACGGTCACTGGTGGCACTTTAGTGGGTCTGGTTGGTTCTGATGGCGCCAACGTCAGCTTGACGCAGAGCGGCCAGTTTGGATCGGCCAATGCAGCCAATGCAATCAGTGTTTCTGTTACTGCCAGCATCAGTGGCGGCGCATCCAGTAACTACGCATTGGTCCAGCCCAACCCAGTTACTGCCAACATCACCCCGAAAGCATTGACGGTATCTGGCACCGTCGTTTCTAACAAGGTCTACGACAGAACGACTGATGCAACCGTGACTGCGGGATCTTTGGTTGGCGTGATTTCCGGTGATATCAGCAATGTTGTGTTGGCCAGGGCAGGGGTATTTACTTCTTCAAATGTGGGTACTGCCGTTGCCGTTGCCATGAATCACAGCATCAGCGGATCGGCTGCTGCCAACTACTCATTGACTCAGCCTACAGGTGTTAGCGCCAACATTACGGCAAAGCCACTCACAATTACCGCAAGCAATGTCAGTAGCACCTATGGCATTACAAGCAGCTTGGGGACCAGTGCATTCACACAATCTGGCCTCATCACGGGTGATGCGATCAATTCAGTGACACTGCAGTACAGCGGTAGCAGTGCCGTTGCGGCTACAGTCAATGCAGCCACTTACAACAGCGCCATTGTTGCCAGTGCTGCAACTGGCGCAGGTTTATCCAATTACGCCATCAGTTATGTAGCTGGCAACTTAACGGTAACGCCAGCCACCTTGACTTTGGCACCCATTGCCCGAAGCGCTGTCTATAACGGCAACGCCTTGAACGCAGCAACATACTCTGCAAGCGCTGCAAACTATGCAATCACAGGCTATCAAAATGCGGATTCAGCCAGCAATGTGGCCCTGACATTGACCGGCAGCCTTGGCTTTACTGCAAATGGCACTTCTGCCACTGTACAAAACGCAGGCACCTATGGCTATGCTGCCGGTAATTTAGCCATCAGCACCACCAATGGCAACTATCAAGTTGTATTGGCAAGCTCCCTAACAAACAACTACGTCATCACCCCAGCTACTGTCAGCCTGAGTGCAAGTAAGGTGTACGACGGCACTGCGACACTGACTGCGGGTGATGCCGGCACCAACTTTGCTGTCACAACGGGTATTGGCTCACAAACACTGACAGTCAATGGATCTGCCAATGCCAACAGTGCCAATGTGATGGGTGTTAGCAGCCTCAACACAACTGGCTTGAGCTTGGTGGATGGAACAGGCGGCGGTTTGGCCAGCAACTACAAATTGCCTGATACCACGAATAACGTTTCCATTTCGCCTAAGTCCATTACCGTGTCCATCGGCAATCAAAGCAAGATGTACGACACGACCACTGCTGCAATCTTGACAGCGGGCAATGGTTCATCAGATGGTTCCTACATCCTGACTGGATTCATGGGCAATGATGGCGCATACATTACCCAAACGGTGGGAAGCTATAACAACGCCAATGTGGCTAACGCCACGTCTGTGACTGCGCTGGTTGGATCAGCCTATGTTGCTAAGAGTGGCACAACTCTCACAAACTATGTGTTGCCAGTGAGTGTGTCTACAGCTGCAGGCGGGGCAAGCATTACCACTGCACCCTTAACCATGACAGCCAATGACTTATCTACATTCGTTGGAGTACCACTGGTTAATCTTAATTCACAGTACCAACTAACAGGACTTTTAGGATCGGATACAGCCAGCACGGCGATTACCAATCCGACAGTTACTCATGCAGCTAATTTTATAAACACGCCTGTTGCGCCAACCCTATCGGCGCCAAAGAATGATGCCTTAACGCCATCGGCCACCTCTTCAAATTACAGCCTGACTTTCGTAAAAGGCTCCTTGTGGGTTGCAGACAACTATCAAATGATTGTGAATGCGGGAAGCAATACGGCTACTTATGGTGTTGTGAATTCTTTAAATGCCAACCACCTTGGTAACGCACTGACCAGTGGCAATGGCGTATCAGCAGGAGGAAATGGCGTATCTGCAGGATACTGTACCAACTGTGGCGTGGGAGTAAATACACCAACCATCATTAGCTTGGACATCAGTGCACCTTCAGCTGGAAGCAATGTGTGGACGGCCTCAGATACCCTTGGTGTTGGATCGGCTCAGGGCAAATATACTTTTGTGATTAGCCCGACTATCGCAAGCAGTGCTTATGGTGCTGGTGCTAATTTGAATGTAGGAAACTATCTGTTGGCTGGCGCAAACCTGGCTACTGTATCTGGCTACACAACCCGTTACGCACTGGATAAACCTATTATTTATACCAGCGGCAACATTAGCGTTACGCCCAAAGAATTGACTGTTAGCAATTCAGTCGTTGCCAATAAAGTATACGACGCTACCAATGTCGCAACCCTAACGGGTGGCCAGCTAGTTGGCATCGCTGCCAATGATTCGGCACACATAAGCTTAAACCAGTCAGGTCGTTTTACCTCGGTGAATGTTGCCAATGGCATTGCGGTTAATGTTTCAAATAGCCTCAGTGGCTCGGTTGCTTCTAACTATGTATTGACTCAGCCAACCGGACTGACAGCCAACATTACACCTGCACCAGTGACTGTCAGTGGCTTAACTGCAAATAACAAGGTGTACAACGCCAACACAAACGTCGTCCTAAGCGGCACCCCAACTATTTCTGGTTTGCTAGGAAGTGATACCGCTAGCATCTCAGGTAGCGTGACCGGTCAATTTGCAATTGCCAATGTAGGCACAGGCATTGCCGTAACTGCTGTGACCAGTGGCTTAACGATTGACAATGCTAATTACAGTGTGACGGGTTTGAGCACCACATTGAGCGCCGATATCACGCCGGCCCCCATCACTGTTAGCGCAGCTAAAACCTATGACGGTAGCAATGCAGTTGCTGCCAATCAAATGACAATTGCGGGTGTTGCAGGTCAGGTATTGACATTGACGTCTGGTAGCACTGGCACTTTAAGCAATCCCAATGTGGGCACTGCAAGTTTGGCTAGTTTGAACAATGCTGTGCTGGTCAATGGTACAGGTTTAGCCAGCAACTACACCGTTGTTGATCCTGTCTTCTCTACGGTCACCATTAGCCCCGCTGCCATTACGGTGGGCGTGAATAACCTCACCAAGGTTTACGACACAACCCTGAGTACTGCATCGGCTGTCAATGCGCCGGCATTGCAATTGAAGAGTGGTACCTTGTTTACAAACCAGGGTACTGGCTCATTGGATGCGTTATCGGGCGGATTATTTGAATTTGCCAATGCCAATGCCGGTATCAATAAAACAGTCAATGTTTCTAACGCCAGTATTGTGAGTGGTACATCCACAGTCACACGAAATTATTCGATCACCTACGAAGCCAATACCGCCAGTGAAATTACTCGCGCGCCCATCATTGTCAGTGGCCTGTCTGCAGCCAACAAAGTGTATGACAAAGGCAGTGTTGCAGTCATAACAGGCACCTCGGTCATTGCCTCAGGTTTGTTAACTGGCGATAGCTCGAACATATCGGGAACTGCGACAGTTGGCACATTTGCGGGAGCCAATGTTGGCTCTGGTATTGCTGTCGCACCTACTTTGAGCGGCTTAAGCCTGTCAAACACCAACTACTTCGTTGCAGGTACATCCATTGCACTTGCGGCTGACATTACCCCTGCACCATTAACCGTTAGCGGCTTGTCAGCAGCCAATAAGACCTACGACACAACAACAATCGCAGCCTTGAGTGGTACGCCAACACTGCAGGGCGTTCTGGTCGGTGACAGTGCTACCGTCAGTGGTGCAATCAGTGGATCATTTTCAAGTGCCAATAAAGGCACCAACCTTGATGTGACGGCAGATCTCAGTCAACTGATTCTCTCCAATAGTAACTACTATGTTTCTGGCGTGACAACTGCATTGAAGGCCAATATTGCAGCGGCCCCTATCGTTATTGGTGGTTTATCTGCTGCCGATAAGGTCTACAACAGAAACGCCGTCGCAGTCCTAACGGGTACGCCAGTTATTGCCGCTGGTTTGTTGGGCAATGATTCAGCAACTTTATCGGGCGCAGCTACAGCGGGAACTTTTGCCGATTCTAATGTTGGAGCCGGTATTGCTGTTACGCCTACTTTGACAGGGCTGTCCCTAAATAATTCTAACTATTTCATTGCCGGCATAGACGCTGCAATGACAGCTGCCATTACACCGGCGTCAGTCTCTGTGAGTGGGTTATCAGTGGCTAATAAGGTCTATGACGGAACGACTGCAGCAACCGTACTTGGTACGCCAACAGCATTTGGGGTTTTATCAGGTGATAACGTCACTGTGAACGGCGCAGTGAGCGCGGCTTTTGTGAGTACTAACGTGGCATCTGGGATTGCCGTCACTGCCAACTTGACTGGCTTGTCACTTTCTAACGCAAATTATCAAATCACAGGAATGGCAGCAAATTTGGCTGCCGATATAGCTCCGGCGCCATTGACACTCACTGCAGACAACAAGTCGATGGTGTACGGTTCATCTACCCCTGCATTAACTTTTACATACTCTGGCTTAGTTGGCGGAGATACTTCAGCCAGCTTCAATGGCGCTATTGCTACCAATGCCTCATCTACGTCATCGGTAGGCAGTGCTTATACGATTACTCAAGGTACCTTAGCCAGCTCATCAGCTAACTATCGCATTGCGACATTCAATGCGGGTAGCTTCAGTATTGGCGCTCGCCCACTGACGGTGACAGTAAATGCCGGTCAATCGAAGGTCTATGGTAGTGCAGACCCAAGTTCTTTCAGCGCAACCATTCAAACACAAGGTACGGATGTTGGCCTATTGGCTGGTGATACTTTAGGTGGAAGTCTAGCTAGAGCGGTTGGAGAAAATGCAGGTGTCTATGCCATCTCTTCGGGCTCAATTGTCTCTGCTAATCCCAATTATGCAATTGCCTTTGTTGGTGATAATTTTGCAGTGACACCACGTCCAATCACCATTACAGCAAACAGTGGTCAGTCTAAAGTTTATGGAAGTGCTGATAGTGCTTTGACCTACGCAATCAGTAGCGGAAGCCTGGCGGCATTTGGTGGTGTGACCGATTCCTTAAGTGGCACCTTAGTCAGAGACACTGGTAACCAAGTTGGCAGTATCTACTCGATCAATCAGGGTGGATTGACCAGTGCCGCCAATCCAAATTACAACATTTCTTATGTTGGCTCAACTTTCCAAGTTACCCCAAGATCCATCACATTGACGGCACCTTCCATCAATAAGGTGTACGACGGCTCTTACTCATATGATCACACTGCGGCCGAGTTGGCAACCATGAGTCAGCAGTTGGTGGGGTCGGACACTTTCAGTGCCGTCAAAGCTGTATTTGCTGGAAACAATCCCAACGTGGGTACTGGCAAAGTCATCACCCTTGATTCATCATCGATGGTCATCAACGATGGCAATTCCGGCAGAAACTACACGGTCAATATCATCAACGGTACTGGCAATGTTACGCCTGCCAGTCTGGTGGTCACAGCCGCTAATGATGCCAAATTCAGCGTAGAAGCTGATCCTGCTGGCTATGCGGGTGCTTTCTATAAAGGCTTTGTTGCTGGAGAAACTGTTGCCAATCTGCCATTGGCAAGTCGTAATTTACAAATTACACGCAGTGATGTTTCTAGCAATACGCCTGGCAAATACACATTAACGCCTGGAGGTCATGGCGCGCAGGGTGAGACGGTTGGCAATTATCAAGTGAGTTATGTCAATGGTCTTTACACCATACTAGGACCACAAGATCTGTTAATAAGAGCGAGCGCAGTGACCAACTATGCTTCTACGCCAACGTATCAGTTCACTGCAAAGTATATTTCTGCAAATGGATCAACCATTTCTTATATCGGTACCAACGGCGCTAGCCAAAATCCGATTAATTTAAGTGCAAGTGGCTCATCAGCTTTCACATTAAATGATGGGGCAGGCGGGCAACTCACTACTGCATTGAGGCCCATAGCCACTGGCTTAAGCGCTTCTGGCCAGGTCAATGCAGGGCAATATAACGTCACTTCAACTGCAAACCCAAGCAAGATTGGCTTTGCCAATTTGACAGTTGTAGGTTCTTTGCTTGTTGAACCCATGGTGGTGACACCACCCAACCTCAATGCCACTGCGCTGACAAAAATTTATGATGGCTCTACAGCACTGAGCGCTCAAGTTAACAATCTGTTGGCGGCCTCAAACCAATTGGTAGCGGGTGATGCAGCAACTTTATCTGCAGTAGGCACTTATGACGACAAGAATGTAGGCAATTCCAAGTCAGTTGCTATTCAGTTCAGTATCAGTGGAGCTGATGCTGCAAACTACGTATTAGGATCTTCAACGGTTACTGGAACTGGAAACATCACCCCAGCACCAATCACTATCAGTGCGGGCTTAGCGGCCAGCAACAAGATCTATGACGCCACGACTGCCGCTACCATTAGCGTCACTGGCATTCAAAGCTTGGCTGGAGTCATAGGCAATGATGCAGTGTCAGTATCGTCTAGTGGCACTTATTCAGGTGCAACGTTTAGCCAATCAAATGTTGGCGCTGCTTTGATTGTGACGCCAGCAACATCTGTTGTGAATGGCTTAAACACCATGACAGGCGTTACCCTGACAGGGGCTGCAGCAGCCAATTACTATGTCAGTGGGGTAGTACCTCAATCGCTAACAGCCAACATCACGCCCAAGCCAATCACCATTAGCGCCGGCTTAACTGCAAGCAATAAGGTTTATGACGCTACAACCTTGGCCAGCATTGCAGTGACTGGCACGCAAACATTGTCAGGCGTCATTTCTTCGGATATCGCTAATGTATCGGTCAGTTCAGGTGGTACTTATTCTGGTTCATTTGTTCAGACTAACGCGGGGACTGGCATTACAGTTTCACCATCTACTTCCGGCACCCTGATTGCTGGCAGTACTTATAGCCCGATGACTGGCGTGACCTTAAGCGGCTCGGCAGCAGGCAATTATTATGTCGCCGGAACGTCTTCCACATTGTCGGCAGACATTACACCCTACATTGTGAATGCTGGTGCTACAACGGGTCCTAGGCTTGTAGCTGCCGCCAACAACAAGGTCTACGACACGACCGCTACGGCATTGGGTGGCTTGTCGATGGTTGGGTTGTTTGCTGGAGATTCTATTGGTGTGAATTACAGCAGCGCTGCATTTGCCAGTGCCAATGTCAATTCACCATCGAGCCCTCAAACCGTAACATTCAGTGGTGTCACATTATCAGGAGCTTCTGCTAGCAACTACACCATCGGCCTTGGTGCGATTACGGCAACTGCAAGCATTGCGGCTGCACCTGTCACCATCAGTGGTTTAGTTGCTCAAAATAAGGTTTACACCTCAACAACAGAAGGCTCAATAGCGGGCACGCCCACAGTGGCAGGTTTGTTGGGATCTGATACCGCTTCAGTCAGTGGCACCGCAACGGGTACTTTTGCGTCTGCCAATGTGGCAAATGGCATTGCGGTAGCTGCAAATATAAGCGCATTGACTTTGAGCAATGGCAATTATGTTGTGACTGGTTTGACTGCGCCTTTGACAGCCAACATTACACCAGCACCTTTAACGATTGAATCTGCGTTTGTTGCGCAGAACAAGGTTTACGACAGCACAAGGAGCGCAACAATTGCGGCATTGGGCACACCGACACTGTTTGGCGTTCTGGGTTCAGATGCTGCTAATTTAGCAGTGAATTCAAGTGGCTCATACTTGGGCAGTTTTAGCCAGTCCAGTGTTGGCAATGGTTTGGTCGTTACGCCAACTGTAGCTGCAAGCACGGTGAATGGCATCAATTACACAAGCATGGCTGGCGTGAGTTTGAGTGGATCAGCAGCAGCCAACTACTACATTGCAGGTCCAAGCACTGTTCTCACGGCTTCCATCAAGGCTGCACCACTGACCATTACTGCCGTCAATCAGGCCTCATTTGTGACACAAAATAGAGAGCCTTTATCGTATGTGTCAAGTGGCCTGCTAGGAAGTGACACCATCTCTGGGGTGACCTTGACGACGCCAGCTTCAAGCTCTCAGCCAGTTGGCAACTATGCAATCAGTGCATCCAATGCCACAGGTGCAGCAATGAGCAATTACCAAATTACTTATGCGCCCGGTACTTACACGATTGTTGCGCCTGGCCGATTGCTCATCAGTAGCAGCGTCGCTAGCACACCTTACTCAACAGCCGCGAGCTTTGCTAACCCCACCGTGGCCTATGCAACTTCTGGTGGCGCCGTTATTCACAATTTGAATTTAAGCTCAAGCACCACGGTGAGTGGTGTCACAACCTATACCTACTCAGATGGCGCTGGGGCTGGCCTCAGCTTTAACTTTGCGCCAACTAACCCGGCAATGAGCGGCTCCAACAACCTGAACGCAGGTGTTTATGGTTTATCGGCTGCCAATTTCCAAATTACGGGTGCCAACATTACAAACATCGCTCCCGTCGTAACCGGAAATTTATCGGTGATGCCACGAGCCCTCACCATCTCGGCTACGTCCGCTACCTATGCCTATAACGGTGCAGTAAGGGTACTGGCCAACAGTGCATCAACGCCCGGCATCATTTCCAATGATTTGGTGTCAATCACAGATTCAGTTTCAGCTAAAAATGTAGGCAATTATTTCTCATCACTGCTCGCGACAGGCGCTGATGCTGGAAATTATCAAATCAGCTATGTCAATGCCAATCTCAAAATTACCCCTTACGTGATGGGCTCAACGCCAGGCGGCCCCGCGATTGTCGCTACTGCGGCCAACAAGGTCTACAACACCACCAATGCTTCAACCGGTACTGTGGCGATCACAAATTTATTCCTGGGTGATTCTTTAAGTGTGAATTACACAAGCGCAGCTTTTAATGATCCAAATGCCGCAAATGGCAAGGCCATTGTCTTTAGTGGCGTCACTTTGTCTGGGGCGTCATCGGCAAACTACTTAATTGGTAATGTTGCAATTAATGCTACTGCCAACATCACACCAGCTCCAGTCACTATCAGTGGCTTGCTTGCTGCAAACAAACAATACGATGGCACTACAGCTGCAGTCATTGGTGGTGCGCCCACAATCCGTGGCCTTCTAGGCTCAGACGCCTCGAGCTTAACTGGCACAGTCTTGTCTGGTGCGTTTGTAAGCGCTAACGCGGCAAGGGGTATTGGGGTCACAGCCAACCTGAGCAGCTTGTCACTGGGGAACAGCAACTACTACATTGCGGGCGTTACGCTTCCTTTGTTTGCCGATATTACTTTCCCAGTGCAAACCATCAGTAATTCTGTTGCAGTTGTGCAGCAATTAACCCGCGTACCTGCACCGATTCCTGCCCCTCTGGCGCAGAAGGCTTCCGATAACAAAGGTGCAACTTTGTACCTTCGCGATTCGGAGAACATGGGCGGAATGGTTGAGGCCATCTCCGTTCCGCAGTCGGGCACATTTAAATTCGCATTGCCTACCCAGATCTTGCAGAGTTTGATTGACATGTCTGGATTGAACAACGAGGCCGATGCGCAGAGTTACAAATTTTTGCTTTTAACGGATGGCGCAACGATCAGCGTATCTTCCGAAGATGGTACAGAGTTGCCGCAAGGATTGACCTACAGCCCAGCTAGCAGAGAATTTACTGTAAGCAATTTGAGTGAAGTTACCTTGCCCATTGTCGTCAGGGTCACGATCTCACGCCAAGGTAATGTCGTTAGTACAAAAAAATTAATCGTCTCGCCTTAATTTCAGTTTCCAAAGGAAATCAGTTGACTAACAAAATACCCAACATCCTAGGCGATCAACTGAAAAATGCTAGAGAAAAGGCAGGACTCAGCTTGGAGTCTGTTGCCAAGACATCAGCCTTGTCCAATAAGCAATTAGAGGAGATTGAGAGTGGCGGAGACAGCTCTTTTTATACCTTGGCAATTAAAGTCACCGCAGCTAAAAAAGTCGGAAAGATATTGGGCTTAAATGAAGATGACTTTTTAGAAAAAAAAGAGCCATCGTTGTTTCAGCTCAGCGATCTCTCAACTTGTGAAATGCATTAGCAAAGAAAAAGGGCTCGGAATAAATTCCGAGCCCTTGCATATGGTGGAGCTGGCGGGAATTGAACCCGCGTCCACAAGCCATTTTCGTACAGTTCTACATGTGTAGTCGTCTGATTTGAGTCTCGTCAAACCAATCGCGCAGCGACACGCTATTGATTCAACCAGCATCCTATTTTCTCGCGCCACATCAAG
>Ga0164293_10001817_pt1 | contig 17954 bp, 18 predicted proteins | sample GEODES118metaG_FD_111487 | JGI IMG/M metagenome (GOLD analysis project Ga0164293, IMG submission 111487) | Eutrophic lake water microbial communities from Lake Mendota, Wisconsin, USA - GEODES118 metaG | ecosystem: Environmental > Aquatic > Freshwater > Lake | place: USA: Lake Mendota...
CTAGGTCCTAGAACTCTTCTTCGGGTAGAAGCTTCTTGGATTGTAAATAAAGTTTTAAAGAATCTGCTGCAGTACTTGTCATAAATTCAGCTTGAATTACTCCATTCTCTAGGATTCGAATGGTGGGAAGTTTTCCAATTGTAGCTTGTTCTTTTTCTGTAAGAGCATCGTAATCGAGTTCTTGGAGAGGAAGTTTGGATTGTTCTGACAATTCAGTTACTTTGGGTTTTACTGCATGACAGGCTTTGCACCATTTAGCGCCGATATATTGCAGTTCCATTTTTTTATATAGAGTGTATGGAGAAAGAAATGAATCATTTTTTAACTCTTTTATAAAATTGTATAAGGACCCCCCGCAAAGCGGGTGGGTTCTTTGGTCGTTTGAAACTTCATAAACATACCAGCGGCTTTGCCGCTGGTATGTTTATAAAATTGAAATCGTCTCATTTCCAGCCCCAAAGGGGCTGGAAATGAGTCGATTGAAACTTTATAGAAGAGAGGGAGCTTCGCTCCCTCTCTTCTATAAAATTGAATGCCCTTTTTTCAACTATAGAATCTATCCATTCTACACCATGAATTTTATTACCGAACTTACCGATTTTCTCGCATTTTACGATGTATCTCAGTGCATCTTTCTGATTTTCTTTGGCTCTATAACAATTACAATGGGCATCATCGACCTGGCCTCCTGGCAGTTCTTTGTAGCGACCATCTTTCTCATAGGTGTACTCATACAGCCGTATCCCGCCTATTTAGAGGCCAGACGGTGCAAGGCGGCTGCCATCGCCGCCGCAGCTGCGGCGGCTGCAGAAGCCGCTCGGCGTCGTCAAGAAGACGAAGCTGCTGCAAGGGCTCCTCTTCCATTTCAAGTTGCTCATACAGCCTTTCGGTGGGGGGAAGCACTTCTTCCCATTGCAGCATCCCTTGCCATTGGCGGGGCGGCTCTTGCTATGCTCTTTACTGGGAAACCCCTTCCACCCGCGGTAGCAAACGTAACAAATTATCTCGACCGAGCGGATCAAGCTCGGCGCAGATGATTTTTCCATTTGCGAAGAGTCTCTGGAAGAACCAATGGAATCATCGGTTCACATTCCCACAAGAATCGTCGCCCCATTGACATCATGGACCACTTGAGTGGAAAGAGTTCAGGATGATCCTTTGGAAAGGCTTGATACGAAGTCGGTAAAAGAGAATAGGAAGAAAGAGGTAATACCATGGCTAATTGATCCACGGGTTCCAAGGAAGGTCGTATTGTTGTAGGAATTACAAGACGATCTGGAACATGTACCGTATCCAACAACGGGGCGACCCACCATGGATAATACCATTCCATATCCACTTTCATTCCTTTGTAATAAGCAAAACACCAGGCCAAGGCTTCCAAATATTTCTCACTCGTTATACTTGAAGAAGCTCCCCACAGTCCTACCCGCTGGTAGGCTTCTCTGTAATTTGACCGAAGCTGCCAGTCTCCTTCCGTTTCTTCAAGTAGACAACGTTCAGCGGCCCATACAATCGGTAGATCATTCTCTTCCGCTTTGGCTCGTTCCACTGGATCAGAACTAAAACAGAATTGTCCTGGATGAGAAGTAAGTTTATTTTTTGCAATTTCTAACAAATAGATGGGTTCTTCTTTCGCTAATTGTTCCAAAAGAGCTTGTAAGGTAGGAGAATAATATTCATGTCCTGAAACAAGGGGAGGATGAGATACACGTAAACGTTGATAGGAGTCTAATACACGTTCCATTCCCTCTTCTTTTATTTTAAAACCAAGTCCATGAGGAACAAAATCATTTCCCAGCAGATTCATACAAGCTGCAAATTCATCCATTGTAAGATTCCATTTTGCGAAAAGTTCCTTTGCCAAAAGTTCAATCGATAAATACAAATATTGTTTTTCAGTCGATTTGAGACCAAAGGCTACATCTTCACGATATAGTTGGAGTTTCGCATGAGGTAGATGCAATAGTGCCAATATAATCAAATCGGCATCCAATCCATACACTACCATGTGAGACGTTGGATTCTTTCGTAATTTTTCCATCAACTTCTGTTCTCCTTCTCCAGGTTCATCGGTAGCACTTACATACACAGGAAATGATTGCCGTTTGGACCATGTATGAAAGGCTGCTCCCAATTTATTCATAAAAGCAGTTCCCGGTGTAATTGCATTGGTATTCCAACTTCCCTCCAAGGGAACGGATTTAAATCGTCGTCCCCGTTGTTGACGAATTTTTGCCATCGGCGCTACTCCATCAAAGGCCACCCATACCGCTTCTGATGGATTTACCTCTTTTATAATTTTTTCAATAATTCGTATGGTTTCTTCAATTAGTTCAGACTCCCACGCGATTGTATTATTATACGGTTTTCGTTTGGAGAGACTTGCAACTGCATCATAAATTGCACAATTTGCATCAAAACCAAGAAGGGTAGGGCGACCTTCCAGTTGAAGCGGGGTCGCCAATCCTTTTATAGTTTGTATCAGCCGTTTGTAGAAGGACGGGATTCCCATGGCTGATTTATTTTCTTCACCGAACGCGAATAAAGCGCCTCCTACTTTCCTTACAGGTATTACGGAAGCGTTTAAATATACCCTTGATATTGTTCCTGATACAATTCTTGTATCTGTTTGTCTTTTTGCATTGATACTTCAAAGCCCCTCTTTTACCGCTCTTGGACTTTCTTTATTATCTGTAAATTTATTTCAGCCACTGGTTGCAAATTTTTTACGAGAAATGGTCCCCTCAGGATGGGCTCTTACCACACGATCCACTGGAAAATTCCCCGGTACATCCGTGGAACGTATTGCAGTGAATGGTACAACTACAAAAGCAGATCTTCCTAGTTATTACACGATGTTTCTGGGTACAGTTCTAGGATGGATGGCGCCTCTTCCCTTCTTCTATCAGCCTGAACTAGATATTTCTCCCAATCGATCCTTAGCAGCAACCGTCAGTCTCTGCTTTTTACTTCTCTTTTCAGCAATTCTATTTGCCTACCGATTCCTTGCCTCACACGATACACTCTTTGGAATTATTCTAGGAGTTGTACTAGGAGCTGTTCTGGGTAGTAGTCTATTTGTAGGATTGTACTATGGAACGCAACGTCGTGTAACAAATCTATATAACTTTCCTCTCCTCAGTACCAATTATGGAGGATCCAAACCTATTTATGTATGTGCTACTAAATAAAACTATTAAATAGAATAACGGTAAAAAGGATGCTTTGCTTCTTTTTTACCACGATTCTATTTACAAGAGGGGATATTTATATCCCCTCTTGTAAATAGAAATAGAATGAGCTGGATACTTCGAGGGCGTGAATTAGTCTTTGGGACCTATAATAATCTTCCGACTATTTTTATGGTTGGATCTCTTTTGATTGGTTCCATGACAGGAATTGTTCCTATTTTAGTGTTAGGACTTGTAACGGCATTTTTGGGATTGATTGTGTTTGCATTTCAGCTAATTATGCGTGGAATTGTAGGGACGGAACCCAATGGATTTCTAAAGTTTTTTTCTTCTACTGGCCCCTGTAGTTTAAATAAACAAGGGTCGATTGAAGTCTTAGTAAGTAGTTGGATGTCTATTACAAGCTTTGTACTTGCCTATCTCTTTTTAAATGCATTAGCAAATTATACAAAGATTCCTCCAAGTGGAGCCAATGAGCAACTTGTTGCAAACCGAGCCTCCTATATGATTAGCGCCATGGTAGCCATCTGTATTATTGCAATTATCTTGGGTGTATCTCGGTATATACTAGGATGTGAAACATATTTAATGACCGCCTTAAGTCTAACCTTAGGAATCGGTGTGGCCTACGGAATGTGGAATTTAGTCGATCTTAAACTAGGAGATGTCTTTCAAATTGTAAACAACATGGCAAATGTTGGTTCTACAGGAGAAGCAACGACTCCTGTTCTATGTGTTCCCTCTGCTTAATAAGATCCTGATTCAATAAGTGCTAAGAGAGCCAATAGTTCAATATTCCATTCTTTATAGGTGCTACGAGCATGAGGTTTCCAAAAAGATTCGAGTGTTTTAAGAGCCTCTCGAATCTCTTTACAGGCGGTGGATCTATCTACCGTCTGATACAGGGCATAGGCTTCTTCTTCTGGTAGTTCAGCAGCTCCTACAGAACGATTTACATGATTATGAAATTTCCAAAGTCCTTTACGAATAGCCTGTTGTACTTCAATTCCTTTCGCAGGAGTCCATCCTTTTACAGTCGGAGGTACAACCCCGCGAAATCGTCGAACAGGAGGAGGAGGGGCCGCTGTTTCCAACGATCGTACAAAAATTGAATTTCCTCGAAGATATTCTTGCATGTGACGTCGACATATTTCACATGGAATTGTTGTAGAAGCTAATTCCACCATATGTTTCCATCGGTAGACAATATCTCGACGATCACTCCATTCCGCCAATGTGTGAAAGATCTTCCAAAGAAGAGGCCCCCAATCGGCTCCTGGTTTTTTTAAAAGAATCGACTCCATCTCTACTGTGGAAGGATTTAAACGTCACTGTACATTTTACTTTAAATGTATACCTTTCATCCTGGTGTAACAGTACCTCGAAGGACTGTAAAATCGATAAAACGTATAAAACATAAACGATTCACTTCCTATGTCCCTTCCAATCTATCCTTGGTTCAAGCCTTTCGAATGACTCTATCTGGTATAAATGAACTTCCTCTTCCTGGTAAACTACGTATGCTTTCTAAACGAACCCTTCCAGAGTATATACAACTTCCTTTTTATAGTCACGATCGAAGTATTACCGAATGGAATGATCTTTTTAAATCATATCGTGTATGGAAGGAAGTTCCACAACGAACAATTGAGGCCGAAGAACGTTATAATCCATTTTTTCATTGGAAGGCAACTGGAGTTTTATTAGAAAATGAATATGCGCATCAAATGAAGCTACGGTGGGTGGCTCGAAAATGGATTCAACGTGTTCGTGCTCGACTCTATCGGCGTCGTCTCATAGGAGATACCGATTTACGAACATTAGATCCTATTGCAAACAAAGATGCAGTAGAAGTATTTTGTCATAATACAAAAACAATATATCGATTTCATGTTCACAGTATGATCCGAATGATTCGTGAAAATCTATATTTTGAACAATGGGGACGCGCAGATCCGATGAATCCAAGAAATCCTTACACAAATCAAGCCTGGTCTTTGCCGCAATTAATGAATTTGATTCATCAAATACAGGGTCTTGCGTTTGAACGAGGAGAGACCCTTCCTTCCTTTTTAGCTCGATTTGTAGAAGCTCGATATTCTATAAACACTTTTTTTATGCAAAATCAACTTGAATTGGGAATGGATGCAACTCGACGATTTTTTCAAACATCCGAATCAAGAATTGTTCGATCAGAACTTCTTCATCAACTCTTTGAACAAATTAACAAATTGCATAAAACAAGTTTGTATCGATCTGTTCAACAAAGAAAATGTCCTCCTATATATCAGAATAGTTGGGAACTATTACTTCAGAACAAATGGATGCATGATAATTACGGATATTCTCCTCGATATATGTGGAGAGATAGTATGGAACAAACAATTACTATACAACAAATATATCAAAAAACATTACAATGGCATATAAGCGGTATACTTATTCCACAAGAACCTCCGCCATCAGAAGAGAGTGATGGCCCAGACAGTTCCTAATGCTAGTAAAATTCTTCCTCGTCTATGGCTTGGGAATAAAAATGCTGCTCTAGATTCGGATTGGTTACGAGCAAATCATATTACAACTGTATTTAACTGCACCAAAGATGTACCCTTTGAGAAAAGTATTCTTCATCAATACCGTGTTCCCATTCACGATTCCCTCTTACAAGAAGATATTCAGAAATTAACCGAGTGGAGCCCTGAAATTATATATAAACTGATGGCAGAATATAATCAAGGGGCTATTATTTTAGTTCATTGTTGGGCAGGAGTGCAACGATCCGCTGCCGTTGTAGCCATGTTTTTAATGACTCTTACCCGTCAGCCTATGTCATCTATTTTTCCATTTATGCGCCATTGTCGTCCGATTGTCTTTACTCCTGCTATGAATTTTTCAGATTCAATTCAAACATGGGAACGTAATTTCTTTTCCTATATAAACCAAAGTATACGAATGAAATAGAAATGAATTATAGTCCGTTAGCCTCTGCTCCTCTTTGCTCACATTGTGGGCAAGGAGGAATCATTTTGTTTGTTCAATCTTCCTGTGGATGCAGGATCCCTCTCCATCCAAATTGTCAATCTCTTTTCCAAACTCATGGAATCTGTCCCTCTTGTCGTACAAATTGGATCAATTCCTCCTCTTCCTCGGTGGTTACCACTGAAATTATATATAGTCCAGATCGACGATGGATTCTCTATAGTTTATTTTGCATTCTAATTCTAATTGCATTAGCGATAATCTGTTGGGTTTTATACAAGTATTTCTGATTTATCTGCTGTTTCGATTGTCATAATCGGTATTTCTATACAAGCATTCGTAACCTTATTCGGATTCACTGCTTTTAGAGTTTGATCTTTATAATAAAGCATTGGTTGAGTATCATCGCCGTATATATGCAGTTTAATAATGGAATCATAGACATAAGGAAAGGTATGATAGGTGAGCAAAACCATATCTTGATAATTTTGTTTATGAACTTCCACCTGACTTTGAATCCATTGTGTATCATACGAACCTCTTACATTGCCTGAAATAGGATATCCTCGTCGGGCCCATGAATCGGTATGTTTCCACCAAGTCGTCCCCACAATTGAAAGATTATACTCCGATAGATAATATGAATCTCGTTGCAATAGATGCACATTATTGAACTGTTTCGAAGTTTGTTCTAACCAACTATACGGAGGATCTTCAGGTCCTGGTACATAAAATACTTTTTCAAACTCTTTGGAACTATATTGAAATAGAAAAGGAAGCGTTTCAGTCGATCCACAATTACCTACTAATGCTAGATACGGTGCTACCGGTTCTATCGTTCGTTTGATATTTATATATTTTAGAAGATCGATATTACTTACATATTGCATCCGAAACAAGCCCTGCTTTATGAGGTGAGAGGAGCTACGCATTTTAAAAAGAACCGAGTAGGGAGAGTTTAAATGGTGGTAGTTTATTTATTTCACCGTGATTTACGACTTCCCGATCATCGAGGACTCGAAGCCGCTCATAAAAAAGCGATTGAATTAAAAACAGTCATACTCCCTTTATTTGTATTTACACCTGAACAAGTTACTTCCAATAAATTAAAATCCGTCAATTCCATTCAATTCATGATCACCTCTTTACAAAGTCTAGATGCTGCTTTGAAAGAGAAGAAATCACGATTAGTTTGTTGCTATGGAGATACTGTGGAGGTATTAAAAGCGTTAGATAGAAAACTAGGAGTTGAATGTGTTATTGATGTGAAAGATTATACACCCTATGCCAAGGAACGTATAAAAGCATTACAGGACTCTCACATTCCGTATGAATGTATGGAGGATTCTTATTTAACAGCTCCTGGATCGGTGTTAAATGGCAGTGGAAACCCATACCAAAAGTTTACACCCTTTTGGACAGCCGCACGAGAGCATCTCGTGCCGCATCCTACTGCTGCGATTTCAGGTCCTTTTATTGTACGAAGTGGGGGAGGGAAGAAAACGCGTTCCTTACGAAGCTACCCTATGGAAGTGTCGTTAGAAACTATGCGACGACGGTTAGTTCCCCATCCCAATGAAGAAATTGCTGTAAAAGGGGGACGAGAAGAAGGCCGCCACTTCATGCATTCAATCCCTTCTAATTACGAAAAAATTCATGATATTCCATCTCAATCCACTTCCATGTTATCGGCCCATTTACATTTTGGAACCGTCAGCATTCGTGAAGTCTATTGGGAAGGAAAGAAGAAAGGGTTGGATGCCTTTGTACGGCAGTTGTACTGGAGAGAGTTTTATGCCAATATTATGGATGCGTTTGAACTGTTGTACAAGGTGCATCCGTACGACTTTCAGAAAGATCATGCTGTGACGGACAAACAGAAAGAAATCTTTGACAAATGGTGCAAGGGAGAAACAGGGGTTCCCATGGTCGATGCAGGGATGAATCAAATGTTGCGAACAGGGTACAAGCACAACCGTGCACGATTAGTCGTTGCCAATTGGCTAGTGAAGGATATGCATGTCCATTGGAGACTAGGGGAACGATTTTTTGCACAGCATTTGGTTGATTACAATCCAGCCAATAATATGATGAATTGGATATGGGTCGCTTCGGTATTACCCTTCAGTCAAGCTCCATTTCGAAAGGTAGATGCCTATAGAACGGCAGAAAAGTTTGATCCTGAGGGTGTTTATATTGCATCACATACAATATGGCCGGTTAAAGTTGTTTATTCAATTGGTGTACGATGTTATACAGAAATGATTTTGAAACGATTGAATTTAATTAAATTTTCATCTATTTTTGGAAGTCTTAATATTCGTAATTATACAAATCTAATTAAATGTTTTGACACAGATTTTAAAATATTACTTGATGAAAAATATTTACTTTATTCAAAAAATATTGTTGCTATGGCTAAAGAAAATGAAAAATATGGGTTTCGTACAATACATAAATTATTTAATGATGTTGAAAATTATCACTCTGCAACAATAGCTCATCATAATTTAAGTGTTGATAAAATAAAACAACATTTTTTAAGAGGAATCGAACGACTTACATATATTAAAGAAAATAAAATTCCAATCTTATTTGTAAATATTTCCATGGAATTTGATAATACACAATATAATCCTCAATTAATTGATTCTATTCTTAAAAATGGATTTATAAATATGAAAATCTTATCGATTTATTATGTTAAAAATTTATCAGAAATTGAATTAGTACATATATCAGAATATCATATAATATATAAAATTCCAGCACATGGTCCAAATGATACAAGAGATGATGCAACTGTTCAAAAAATTATTGAACGGCATTTTAATTGTGATAAATTAATGACAGTGGATGATTTTCCTAAACGTTTGAAAATGGAATGATACTTAATTTCTGCAATATTCTACGGATAAAAAACAGAAGCGGTTCAGATAGACTAGGCCTTCATGGCCTGTTCGAGTTGATTCACAATTCCGTGAATCTCGTTGCAATAGTGCTTTATCGCAGTGCGCACAGGATGCGTCGCTGGAAGGGCAATTCCAGTCAGAGCCAGAGAGGTCGCATCGTCAATTATACGCATGAGAGAATACAGTTTTTGCCTTTCCTCACTGGATTCAATCTTGGTGATTTCCTGAGGAAGCTCTCTGACACGTTGTAGGCATGGCAGAAGGCCGTTGTAAAGGGCGGCCTTCTCAGAAGGCAGCTCACTCACAGCAGCAGCTGCTGCCGTGGCGGCCTCATCAGAGGCAGCCTTCATGTCGGCGCGGCTTTTACTACAGTCAGAGTTCCAGGCAAAGGCAGTGATAAGTTTGACTCGCGCGGCAGTGTTTGCCGTTGTGTCCTTTGATTGGCAGAGACCCATTGTAAGAATGTAGGAGAGGGTATAAGAATATGGAGGAAGGTCTAGGCAGTTTGTCATTATATTCTATTTACAAAAAAGACAATTCAATTTTATTGATACGGATAAAATCAAAAAAGAAAAGAAGACTGAAAGGAAATGGAAGCGTCTACGATTACTACGGTTGTAACGGAACCGAAATCAGTACGCGCGAGGAGGATGATTGAAGAGGTGACTGCAGCTCTAACCTCCGAGTCAGCCGCGCAGGTCAGTTCCCGATTTTCGGACTATCAAAAAGAGTTTCCGAGAATCTTTGCTATGTTGATTACGAGATCGTATCCAGAAGATCTGCTAGAGATGATGTTGCGACAGTTGGAGTCCGTCGAGGACGGGAGAACAAGTCAGCATAACGCCTCTGTGCACGTGGGAACCGTTCTGGTGGATCAGTTTGTGAAGCCTCAGCTGGAGAAGAAACACTAGTCGCTCCGCGACTAGTGTTTGCTTCCCAGCTCCTTTCAGCTATCGGGTTCTCCCCCCGCGAAGCGGGGGGAGAAGTAAGATAGCTCCTTCCAGCTGGAGGGGACCTCTCCTCGCCGATAGGCGAGGAGAGTCCTCTCTGGCTCCTTTCAGCTGGAGAAGAAACACTAGTCGCGGAGCGACTAGTGTTTGCTTCCCAGGAGCTACTGACCGAAGTTGACAAAGATGAAATAATGATTGGATCAGGATCTAGAGGTAAAGTTTCTGAAGGGGTCTCTTCCACAGTTAACACAGAACTAACAGGTTGTCGAAATCCTTCAAACAGTCGTTCTGTCGGAACTCGTTCCGACCGTACCGTCCAGGATGGAATCCGATGGGTAGTAGGAGGAGGAAGGGTCGGTTTTAAAATCTGAAACAGATCAATCACTTCTTGGGCCACATATCGATCCAAATGACTTTCCCATTCAGTTGAAATAGATTCACCATGTTCTTTACACCATTCCATGGATCGGATTACATTTTGGCGAATGAGACTTCGAAGAGTACTTGAATTAGAATGTTCTTCTCGAATCAAGGCGATTGTATCGCGAATGATTCGATATTCCTCTTTTTCAATGGCTTCCTGAATCTCCCACATGGTTTGGATCCATTCCCTCGGATATTTATTTTTAAGAAGAGGTACCTCTTTATTAGAGGCTTCCAATAACTCTACCATTTCCTGTACTCCTGCATCATTTCCCAAAAATCCTCGTCCAATAAAATATCGTTCTGCATTTCCAGCTCGACTTGTCCTAGGTTTCATAAAGTTCCATTCTCGAAACAAAGAACAGGTCATCCACAATAAATCTAATGTTTGTTTCTCCGTCGTATCAAAACATTTGATAATCATAACCCCTCCTTTTTGCAAACACTGAATTCCAATCAAAATCTCTGCCACTAAGAGTGAAAAAATAGAATCTTCTTGTGCACTATAGTCACTACTAAAATCAAATCCGCCGTCGGCTGTATACAGATGAACCTTCTTACATTCCTCCAAGAAATGAGTTCGATTTGTTTTTTGTAAAATATTTCCTGTTTCATCTTTGCCATACGAAATATGTACAGTTGGATGTGTTTCCAAAAAAGTGATTGCCTTTCTCCAACCTGGAACATGTTTGGTTGTACTTTTTAACGTAATTGCATGACATGATAAATAGTTCCATTTTAGTGTATCTGTCATAACTGCAATAGCTTCTAAAAATCCCCCTGGACCTTCTGCACTATGAGCTGTTTTCAAACCTCCCTCCCGTGTTACAAGAGTTAAAAGTTCTTTTGTAAGATTTGCATACTTCCAAAACTCAATCATCTTGAAATAACTTCTAGAAAGAGGAGATCGTGTGGCAACCGATCGTGATGTTCGACGATTCCAGGATAAAAAGATATATTCATATGGATTCGTTATCTTTTTATAATCATCCCATTGTCCCTGTTCATAGTACATGGTTATTTCTTCTTTTGCAATGGAAAGAGCCTTGCTCTCCAAGGTTCGAATGATATGGGTATCCTTTGGAGAATCGTCTGTCCATGGAATCCATCGTTCCTCGGCGGGGCCCCCCCTTCCCCCCCTTTCCAATATACCGTCCATACAAAGATAGGGGCGGAACCGTTTAAACTAATATTTAATAATAATATTTGTAGTACTGCTGCGTCATATTCTTAGAAAAGCCAGATCGAATCTTATCCCATCCATCCGAGGGGTTCCACCAAATTAACCCATCTTTTTCTTTCAGATCCGGTGCTAACATATTAGTATAGTCGGGGTGATCCACCAAGTGTTGAATTCGTTCTTGAGCCTTTTTCATAGAGGCTTGACTAACGGTGGCAGCCCAAAACTGGTAGCGAAAGCGATCTGTTTTTAACGGAGCTCCTTTGAACGATTGTTCATACACCAAGGGAAGCGGGTGAACATTTTCTAATTCAGTCTTTAAAAATTTAGCTTCTTCCCCAATTTCACGAATCACCGCAGCTTTCATCATCCTCATCAGTTTTGTTTCGGTCACTTTCTGATTCGGAACGGCTCCATAGAGTTTAGCCTCTTTCCATTCCATTTGCCCCTTTGGCGGTTCGTACTCCTTTTTCGGATTCTTACCCCATTCATGCACTAATGCAATTGTTTTTTCATTCGTTGAATGAATAAATAAGATGTTTCGAATAAAGACACGTTCACCAGACGGTTGATGAATGTACAAATACTCTTTTCCACTCGGGAATTTGTGAAAATGAATAGTGTGCTTGACAGCTTTGCGGGTCTTTCTCATCTACTTGGATTCATTCTTTTCTAAAATTCGGCTGACTTGAGTTAAAAAATGATCCACTCGTTGTTCACTGATCCACTCTACCATCGATTTACGTGAGGTCGTAGACGTTTTATCTAAAATATGCTTGTACTCTTTTGCAATGCGATAGACCGTTTGTATAGTTGTATCGTGCAATTTTGAATGTGTCTGAAGGGCAGTATGAATGGCAGGGTGTACATTAACTCCCAAATCACTATAATACGTGGTGGAGGTTCTCCCATGATACCATTGAAGCAATATCTCTTTCTGTTCTTTTGTAATTCCTTTGTATCCTTGAAATATACAGACAAATACATTTGTAATCGTAGATGCACTATTTGTATTATCTTTTATAATAAGTTGATCTGAAAATAAGGAAGATACAAAGGATATAAATTGTGATAGACTATACGAGTGTGCACCATAGAATTGAATATGCAAGGATCCTCCTTTCTTTAAACAATGAGTGGACATAAGTACATAGAGAGAATTCCATTGGATACTTGCAGAATCTCGTCCACGACAATTCATTTTTGTATAGTCTTTGTACGTAAATCCTGCTGTATCAGTTAACAATGCTAATGCAACAACATCGTATGTATTTGGTTTTAATGAATGATAGGTTTGTGTTTCAAGTGAATGAAGGGTTTCTACTTTTATAAATGGAAGATTCGAAGAAGTATCTTTATCTGCTCGAATATACACAGAATTATATACGGATAAGTTTGGCATACAATTCTTTTTATAAAACTCGAAGGATTGTTTATAAAATGTATCTGTGATACTTGGTCTACTGATGCTCATTTCAAGCCAGGCCGTTTTATCAGACTCATAGAGAGACATATGTTCAATTATAAATAATCGTAGTATAGAATCTGCAATTTCATGATGTTTTTTCTGAAAAAGAATTGAAGCAGGTACCAATTGATCATTGGGTGTAATAATTTTAAAAAACAAATCTTTTTCCTCTTTGACTGAAATCAAATCTTTTATTTCACATTCTAATGTATCCGCCTTTGTAAAAGAAGGAGTACCCGTCGTGATGAGTTTGCCATTGATTCCAATTTCGTTAGGAAGAGATCTTACAACTTGAAGATTGGTTGGAAGGTGAAGAATCTGATCACTCAGTCGGGTGATTTGCTGCATATGAGATTTAGATCGTACTATTTTTCGAGTTTTCATATCCCTATCTTTAGAGCAGAAATAGTACGCCTCCTAATGCCGCTAATGGAATTCCTATAACAAGAAGGGGAATTATTCCGATGGCCAACCCACTCACAGTCATGGCCACACCAGCTGAAAGTATGAAAAGAGATAGAATTTGTTTGGGAGTCATTTGAATGGTAGTTTGTAATTTGGTAGAAGATTGTTCATTTTTATTGAAAATCTGCTTTTAAAAATAAAAAAATCCCTTCTACACCGATTGGTGTAGAAGGGATTCTAATATGTGGAAGGTGGGATTCGAACCCACGCGGATTTCTCCAAGCCGTCTTAAGCGACTCGCCCTGACCCCTAGGCGACTCCCACGTATAGATTTACGGTTAGAATCTTTAGACCTTTTTTATTCTATTGTTAGGGTGGTTGAAAGTGTTTCCTTTTTCCAAACAAATCCTCCTGCTAATTTTAGTTTTCCACTTACACATGCTTTTAAAGAAGAAGGGGCTACACCTGTTTCCCTAGCGGCTTGAGCATAACTTGGAAAGGATTTTAGCAATGTTCCTTCCTTTGTAAATTGCTGTACCTTCGTTCCAACCGCTTTTGCCATGCTTTCACGGTGTTTTACTGTATTTACAATATTACCATCATTCTTTTTAAAATACTCTTTTAAACTTGCACTTATTTTGGCATTTACTTCTTTTGCCTTTTCTTTTACATGAGCTCCTCCCCCTACTCGTTTCTCTTTCAGTGCCAATTGATATTTTTCAGAAGAGGTTACTTTTTTACCCCAATCAATCCCAGAATCCTTCACATGTTTCAAATAAACTGCAACTCGTTCAGAACATTTCTTTCTTTCTGCAGGATCTTCAAACCTCTTACGATTGATAGCGGCAATCTTCTCTATCATTTCAGGAGTATGATGTTTTCCCTTGAATCCACCACCCGCTCCACCTTCCAAAATATTATATCCATTCGGAACTACAGAATTATATTTTTTAATATATTCTTTTTCATGATCATATCTGTTCTCATCAAAGCATATAATCAAGACTTCAAATGTAAAATTCTCAAGTCCATATTTTACAACTGCATCGCGCAAAGCAGGACATCCAACCCCCTTGGAAATGGCATATTTATGACGTTTCCAACGTTCTTCAGGATTTTCTTCAGTCGTTTCCCCAATGTAACATTTTTTTGAAATCTTATTTGTTATTTTATAAATAAACCCCATCTTCTAGTATAGTATAGGGTCCAACCTTTAGGAGGTATGTTCGAGTGGTTAAGGTACAGTCACGGATTTAAAAATCATTTATAAATAGTTTACTCCACCACTAATTCAACTTCAAAGTCTTCCTCTTCCACTGCGGTTTGAACTTCGGTAGAAGCAGGAACGGCAATATCGAGGGCTTGGAAGGCCGACACTTTTGGAGCATAGAGTTTTGACTCGATTTGCTCTTGGGTAAGCTCGTCTTGTACTTCCAAAATAGCGGAAGGGGGAGGAGGGGCATCCTTTCGTAGCTGGATGGCGGTCGCTTCATCATAGAGAACATCGCTAAAGGAGGTTCCCCCACGGATGACTGACCCTAACATGATATTGGCGCTGACGCCCAGAATAGGGTCACGTTCTCCATAGAGAGCCGACTTCAGCATGATTTCCTCCGTTTGTTCGAAGGAGGCTTTGGCAAGGGTTCCAATGTCGAGCTTGTTGACGCCGTAGCGATCGCAGCTCATGAGACGACCCTTTGCTGTCATACGATCCACTAACATACCTGTATGACGGGTATGAATGCCTGAGGAAATTGTATTGCGTAGTTCATTGAGAAGAAGGGCTCTTGCCGCTTCAATTCCAAAGTTTTCATACATATCATATACATTGTTACTATAGACACGTGTGGGATCCACGCTAGGGTGGCAGAGAATCTCCAAAAGATTGCTACCGTCACTCACTAATACAAATTGATCCACTGCCTTGTAGGCACCATCCACAAGTTCCAGATCCTGATTCACTTTCTTGAATCCTACACTGCGAAGGCCTGGAATTCCTTTCACCGCGGTGGTTGTCAGAATCTTATTCTGCAATTGTTTCAAATTAATCAACTGATCATTCATCGAATCCGTAGAATCAATCAATCGAAGACGAAAGACCAGTTCAGATGCATTGAAATCACTGTACATGGTGGAGGTATTTACCTTCATACTCACTTTGAGAACATAGGCAATATCATCCATGGAAATATTCTTTGCAAACATCTTTTCACGGTCGAGTTCAAAGCGAAGTAACCAAGGCGATTTTTTTGCAGTATCCTTGGATACAATCGCTTCATAGGCGGCAAAGTAAGCCAACCATTCAGCATCCTCTTGAATCAAGGTCATATCATCGCGAGGATCGTAATAAATAGAACTTGTCGTAACAAGATCCTGAAGAAGAGTAAATTCCATGGATTGGGCTGCCATTCGGGCGGCCTCCTTGGACTCTCGCAAATCCTTGCGAAGAGGGATTGTACATTCAATCATTTTAGGATTCTTAGTGACCTTGAGTAGTTCATCCAATCGAGGAACACCCGAGGTCATGTTAGAAGCTCCTGCCGTGTGGAAAGTACGCAGAGTCATCTGCGTAAGAACCTCGCCAATGGATTGAGCAGAAATAACTCCTACCGGTTGACCAGGTTCCACCCAGGCCTTCCAATGTGTTAGAATTGCCTTTTGGGCCAAGGCATCAAGAGCGAGTTTTGTAAAGCCCAACTCCTTCAACTTGTGAGGAGCTAGTGTAAACCGAAGCAATATGCCCCACACTTTGTGGTTGCGTGTCTTCTGTAAAATCGTGTCGTGAATATCCAGGATTTGATCTCCTGTAACAGTCGCCGTCTTGGGCTTTAATTGAAACCCTGTAGTAATTTCTTCTACCAATCGTTTCAGATTGACAGGGTAAAGAACACGGGTACTCTTTTGACGATTGAAGACATTTTCCACCAATAGTTTCTGATCGGCAACAATCTGATTGGTGTAATTCACTTGACGATCCCCTGTTGCATCCGGTACAATATAGGCTGCACGGATCTGTGTTTCAGACAGATTGACCAAATCAATGGGTTGAGATTCAATTCGTGTAGCATTCATACCATCTTCACCATAGGCAAACTGGATGATAGTACCAGAAGAATCTCTTACAGATCCATCGTGTTGTGCTACAAGGTCTTCCATGGTAACACGAATACGACGCTGGATATATCCAGTCTGCGCCGTTTTCACTGCTGTATCAATCATACCCTCACGACCTGAAATAGCGTGAGGGAAGAATTCGTCAGGCTTCAACCCATTCATGAAGGAAGAGTGAATAAAGCCACGGGCACGGGCGGAATCGTCAAACCGCTTGAAATGAGGAAGCGTACGATTCTGAAATCCGTAGGGAACTCGCTTTCCCTCAATCACTTGTTGACCTAGAACGGCAATCATTTGACTCACGTTCAAGTTGGAGCCTTTGGCACCTGATTTGATCATATTGGTCATACGATTATTATCCGCCAACGACTTTGTTGTGATGCCACCAGCTTCGTCGGTTGCCTTCTTTAGCGTTCCAATCATCTTCATTTCAAAGTTTTCTTGGTTCGACCGGCCGCTTGAGTTCTCAAAGAGACCCGTGTGAACCTGAAGAATTGCTTCTTCTGTCTTATTGGTAATATTTTTAATGGCTTCTGTAAATTTCTTCTTCGTACCTTCATCTGCAACCAAGTCGCTAATACCGACCGAGAATCCAGTATTTACTAAATACTGGCCCATCATGGCCTGTAAAGCATCAATGAAATCAATGGTGGTATCCGGGCCATAATCATTATACATAATAAGAATTAAATTCTTTGAGAACACGTCGGAATCTAGCATCCCCTTTGTAAGGATACCATTCTTGATTTCCACCTCTTGATCTTGTCCATTTTTCATGGATAGGTTAAGGGGGGGAAGAATTGCGCTAATCAGTTGAGATCCCGTCCACATGGGTTGTGGGACGGTGACGGCGGGTTCTGGTAGTTTTCCGTTCCACATCTTCGAGAAGACAAGAAGATTCATAGCATCCTTGCGAGAGAAGGCTACGGTGGGACGGGTAAATCGATTGGCTCCCAGCAAAGCATCCTGTAAAATCCCAATAATGGGCAAGGAGTTCTGCGGAGAAATAATTTGTTGTGGAATCGATGCAATCATTCGTAATTCTATTGCTGCTTCCACGGATTGTGGAATATGTATATTCATCTCTGTCGTCAATAAAACAAACTATAACATTTATTTTATTGATCGTCCCTCCAACTTTCGAAGGAGGACGGACTATATCTTGTGCCATCTCAGGTTAGCTAGACCTTCATTGATGACCCGTTCCCATTTAGTCTCTGAACCTTCTCCCTATCCTGCTAAACGGACGTAGGAGCTTGGCTGCGGATTACCGATTTCACCCTTTACAGGATCATTATTAGACTTTTTACTATACCTCTGATTTTTCTC
>Ga0164293_10001818_pt1 | contig 17947 bp, 15 predicted proteins | sample GEODES118metaG_FD_111487 | JGI IMG/M metagenome (GOLD analysis project Ga0164293, IMG submission 111487) | Eutrophic lake water microbial communities from Lake Mendota, Wisconsin, USA - GEODES118 metaG | ecosystem: Environmental > Aquatic > Freshwater > Lake | place: USA: Lake Mendota...
GAGCAGGTGCACCAGTCCGATCGTGATCGCGTAGGTCCAGACGATGTTGCCGCGCTGCACGGTGTCAGGGACCGACAGGCGCGCGTCCGACGGGAATTCGAGGTCAAGAGGGGCGGTGTCGATACCGACACCGAGCGTGGACTGCATGCATGTTCCTGCGAGAGGGATCTGATCGTTTCACGACGCCTTCCGGCATGCATGCGATCAGAGAGGCCGTCCGCTCTCGCCTGCCATGTGCGGCCGCAGCGCGTGCGCTCGGCCGACTTCCAACGTTTCGGGTCACTCCTGCGGGTCTTCGTCTTCCTTGCCCAGCGCCCGGTAGCGGAAGTTCTCCATCCCGATCATGCCGCCGGCCATCAGGCCCTTCTCGGCGCCCACGTATGCGGCGATGCCGTTCTGGAACGGCGCGATGCCCGTGGCGCCCTTGTCGCCCGCCACCGCAAGCCCTTCCGCCTTGCCCGTGAGGAGCCCCTGCTTGAACTGCTCGAGCATGTCCACGTTCGCGAACACGAGCAGGATCTTCTTGCCCTGCCCACCAGCCTGAAGACCCAAGCTGAAGTTGTTCACCGCGGCCCAGCCGATCTGCGTGCCATCGGGCGTGAACACCGCGCCACGACCGAAGCTGCCGCCGGTGAAGATGATGCCCCACTGACCCGCGCCCGGGAACACCGCGTAGCCACCGGACTCGCGGAGCTGCTTCTGCAGGCCCGTCACGTGCTTCTCGAAGTACTTCAGGCCCTCGCGCGCCTCCTCGACGAAGATCGTTCGATCCTCGGACTTGGGCGCCACGTTGCAGCCCCAGAGGCCGTTGAGGAACAGAACGAGCAACGGCAGAAGAACGATCGAGCGCATGGGGGACTCCTTGTGTGCGTGGCCGATGCGGGGAAAGTAGCAGCGATCAGGCGAACACGCCGACCGCCGTGTTCCATGCCTGCACGCACGCGCGACGCTCGGCCGTGGCCTCGGGCAGTCGCAACGGGCGTCCGCGCGCGTCGAGCAGCAGCCCCACCGGTCCGCCACGAACGCTCCGCGTGACCGGCTTGCCCGGACCCGCGCCCACGTTGATGCCGCGCTCGGGACGGATCTCGAGCTTTCCGACGCAGTCGGCGTCAAGCCTGACGCGCACGATGTCACCCGCGTGCACGACACCGGATCCAGGGCGCACCGCACCCGTCTCCGGCGCGAGGCTCCACGCGAAACACGGCTTGCCGCGCCTCGAGTCGCCCTTGGCGCTCACCGCGGTGCCGAGCACGATCAGGCAGTCTCGCTCCACCACCTCCATGGCCGCCTGCGGATGCACGCTGGCCAGCACGCCCAGATGCGGCATCATGAAGATGCTGTCCTTCGCGAGTTCGGTGAAGCCCTCGGGCTCGAAGCTGTCGAGCAGCATCATGGCCGTCTGCTCCATGCGAGGCGCATGGCTGAGCACCCCGCCCGAGGCGATGAGCAGGTCCATGCGCATGCGATCCACCAGGCTCGCGCCCGATTCCTGCTGCCGGAAGGCGTCGCCCACCGTGCGCTGCTGCTGCACGCCCTTCAGGCTGGTGGCGAAGGCGCGGTGCTGCTCGAAGGCCAGCCGCAGCGCCTCGCGTGCCACCGCCTGCTCGAACACCAGCGCCTCGTGCGTCTGCGGAATGGTGGTCGGGCGGATCATCTTGTTCTTGACGCGGTTGCGCAGTTCGCGCTCGTCCATGTCCAGATGCACCCAGCGCAGCACGTTCGACATGCCCGCCTCGGCGCAGACGTTGCTGATGCTGTAGCTCATGCCAAGGTTCGCGCTCACCGTGCGGTTGAACACGCCGTCGTACACGCTGAACACGTCGGTGGTGGCACCGCCGATGTCCACGCACACCGCGTTGATGCCGCGGCGCCGCGCGATCTCCTGCAGGATGTCGCCCACCGCGCCCGGGGTGGGCATGATCGGCGCGTTGGCCCACGAGATCAGCCGGTCGTAGCCCGGCGCATGCGCCATCACGTGCTCCAGGAACACGTCGTGGATGCGCTCGCGCGCGGGGCCGAGGTTCTCGCGCTCCAGCGTGGGGCGCAGGTTGTCCACCACGCTCAGGTCGAAGCCGGGTCCGCCGAACACGCGGCGGATCGCGTCCTGCGCCTCCCTGTTGCCGGCGTAGATCACGGGCAGCTGGTACTCGCCGCCGAATCGCGGACGCGGCCTCGCGGGCGCGATGAGTTCCGCGATCTCGACCACCTTGCGCTGGTCGCCGCCGTCGGTGCCTCCCGAGATCAGCACCATGTCGGGGCGCAGCTCGCGGATGCGCTGGATCTGCTCGTGCGGCTTGCGACGGTCGTTGCCCGCGATGGTGTCCATCACGATGGCGCCCGCGCCGAGCGCCGCGCGCTTGGCGCTTTCGGCGGTCATCTCGCGCACCACGCCCGCCACCATCATCTGCAGACCACCGCCCGCGCTGCTGGTGCTGACGTAGATGTCGCAGCCCTCGGGCGCATCGGGACTCGTGCGCCGGATGATGGTGCCGTCGGCGTTCACCAGCCTGCGGCCACTGAGTTCCTGCAGTTCGGTGATCGCGTTGGTGACGCCCAGCGTGACGTCGGCCAGCGGCTCCTCGACGGTGGTGGGCGCCTCGCCGCGATGCGTCTGACGATATTCGCCATCGCGCAGCTCGATCATGATGGCCTTCGTGGTCGTGCTGCCGCAATCCGTGGCCACCACGACTCGGATGCGCGATGGATCGATCGACGTGGTGGCGTGCATGTGCCGATCAGGATACGGGTGACTCAGTCGCCTGACGCGCGATCCGGCTGCGGACGCGGCGCCGCGAGTTCGGCCAGCCGATCGAGCATCCACGGAATCGCGCCGCGTCGCTCCATGTACGAGGCGAGCGCGGCCCAGACGTTGGCGTCGATCAGCACGCCCGTGAACGGCGTGAGCGCGTGCATCATCTGGCCGCTGACCGCGCCCATGGGCCGCCAGCTCTCGAGCAGCATGGAGGCGGGCACGACCATCCCGCGCTTCACGATGCGCTGCAGCAGGTCATCGACGATCGTTCGCACGACCGGATCGGGCTCGACAGGGCCGTCGGCTTCCACCGCGAAGGCGTGGCGCAGCCGCGCGCGCCAGCCCGTGCGTTGCTCAGCGGCCATGTCGTTCCAGGAAGGCTTCGACCGCGCGGCGGCGAGCCTCCGCGGCCACGGGATCGTGTCCGAGCGGCACGACCACGCCACGCATGCCACCCTGTCGAGCGATCACGCGCCCGGCCACGTCGCGCGTGGCTCGCATCAGGCCCGCGTCGGACCTCCACAGGATTCCCTCCACGGAACTCCAGGCGATCCGATGCATGCGCAGCGGCTCATGAATCGTGATGCCGTCGCTTGTCAGCATGCAGTCGGTCGGAAGCAGGAACCGATGCAGCGAGACCGCGACCGCCAGCGCGCCCATCACGCCGAACCATGCGTCGCCCATCGCCAGTGATACGCTTGCGCCGATCGCGACAAGTGCGACCACCACCATCCACGCGCGACCGGGGCGCTCACGGGCGGGCCACACGGTCCATGCGAACGCGGACTCGGGACCCTCGCGTTGCGCGAGCGCAGCCCCCCGCTCCAGCATCCCGACGGGTGCGAGCGTCATGCGGAGCAGGGTACCTCGGTGTGCCCGGAAATCGAGGGGGCACGCGCGGAATCGCCGTAGCATGCGCGGATGAGCACGGCCCCTGCGGAACTCTCGGTTCGCGAATTCTCGACCGACGCGGACTATGCGCGGCATCTGGACGAATCCGATCCACTGGCGAGCTGTCGCGAGGCGTTCGAGCTTCCGCGGGACGCCTCGGGGCGTGCCGTGACGTACCTGGTCGGCAACTCGCTGGGCCCCATGCCGCGCGCCACGCGCACGATGCTGCAGGCCGAACTCGACGCGTGGGGTGGGATGGCGAGCGAGGGCCGCTTCCGTGGCACATGGCCCTGGTACAAGCATCATGAATGGTTCCGCGAACCGCTCGGCAGGCTCGTGGGCGCCAGGCCGATCGAGGTGGTCGCGATGAACGGCCTTTCGGTGAACCTGCATCTCATGCTCGCCAGCTTCTGGAGACCTCAGGGCAAGCGTGTGCGCATCCTCATGGAGGCTGGCGCGTTCCCCAGCGACACCTACGCGATCGAGAGTCATGTGCGCGTGCGCGGCATGGATCCCGCGCAGGTGGTCGTGAAGGTGAAGCCGCGCGACGGGCAGGCCTGCTTCGACGTGGCCGACTTCACGCGCGCCATCGAGCGCGAGGGCGACACCCTGGCGCTGGTGCTCGTGGGCGGCGTGAACTACTTCACGGGACAGGTGCTGGACATGCCGTCGATCACGGCGGCCGCGCACAAGGCGGGTGCGCTGTGCGGTTTCGACCTTGCGCACGCGGTGGGCAACGTGCCGCTGTCGCTGCACGACTGGAACTGCGACTTCGCCTGCTGGTGCAGCTACAAGTACCTGAACGCGGGCCCGGGCAGCGTGGCCGGCTGCTTCGTGCATGAGCGCCATGCGAACGACCTGGAGCGGCCGCGCTTCGCGGGCTGGTGGGGCAACGATCCGGTCGAGCGCCTGCGCATGCTCGACGCGTTCGTGCCGGTGGCCGGTGCCGATGGCTGGCAACTCACGAACCCGCCGATCCTCTCGGCCGCGCCGCTGCGCGCGAGCCTGGAGCTCTTCGACAGCGTGGGCTTCGCGGCGCTGCGCCGCAAGAGCCTGGTGCTGAGCGCCTACATGGAGTTCATGCTTCGCCACACGGCGCCGCGAACCTGCAGCGTGATCACGCCGGCCGCCACGCACGAGCGCGGCTGCCAGCTCTCGATCCGCATTCCGGGCGACGCCCGCGGCACGGCCAAGGCGTTGCACGAGCGCGGATTCTGGTGCGACTTCCGGGAGCCCGACGTGGTTCGCGCGAGCCCTGCGCCGCTGTTCAATCGCTTCGCCGAGGCGCACGCCTTCGCGCACGCGCTGGGCGAGATCCTGAAGGGGTGATCGCGCCGCATCCCCCGGTTCCGCGACCGGTCATGCGGGCTTGAAGCCCCGCTTGAACCCAAGGTCACGGCTCACCTTCACCTTGCGCCCGCGCAGCGTGGCCTTGCGAAGCACCTGGATGATGTGATCGGCCTCGTGGGCGGGCACCTCGACGAAGGAGGACATCTCGTCGATCTCGATGCCGCCGAGCGAGCGCGGGTTCACGTTGGCCTCGTTGGCGATCGCGCCGACAAGGTCGTTGGGCCGCATGCCCATGCGCTTGCCGCCACCCACGAAGATGCGCACGAACTCGGGGGCGCCTCGACCGCCGCGCGCGGGCGCGCGTTCGGCACGATCGCCGCGCTCGGGGGTCTTCTTCTTCCAGCCGCCGGCACGCTCGGGACGCTCCGTGCCGCGCGAATCGCGCTCCGAGGGCGTGCGCGAATGCGATGGACCGCCGCGGTCCTCCCACTTCGGCACCTGCACCTTGTCCTCGGCGGCGTGATCGCCGCGCCGTGCCTCGTGCAGCGACTTCATCGCGGCCGCGGCCAGCTCCGCCGGATCCATCTCCATGGAGCGGATCGCCGAGAGGTACGGCTCCAGCGCCCCGGCCTCGACGGCCTTCGACAGCTCGCCCTTCATGCGGTCGAGCCTGCGCGTGCGCACCTGGTCGGGCGTGGGCACGTCGGCCATCTCGAAGCGCTGCTTGGTGAGCGACTCGATGTTGCGCATCATGCGCCCCTCGCGCTGCGTGGCGATGGTGATCGCGGTGCCTTCGCGGCCGGCGCGGCCCGTGCGGCCGATGCGATGCACGTAGGTCTCGGGCGCCGGCGGCACGTCGAAGTTCACCACGTGGCTCAGGTGATCGATGTCGATGCCGCGCGCCGCCACGTCGGTCGCCACCACCACGTCGACCGCCTGTCCGCGCGCCTTGCGCATCACGCGGTCGCGATCCATCTGTCCCATGCCGCCGTGCAGCGCCTCCACGCGATAGCCGCGGCCGGTCAGCGCGTCGGCGAGCTCGTCCACCTCGATGCGCGTGCGGCAGAACACCAGCGCGAGCGCCGGGTCCTCCATGTCCAGCACGCGCCCGAGCGTGACCACCTTGAACGCGCGCGGCACCACGTACGCGACCTGCCGCACCTTGGCCGCGGTTCCCTTCACCCCCTTCTCGCGCGCGATCTGCACGCGCTCGGGATCGCGCAGGTGCTTCTCGGCGATGCGCGCGATGCGCGGTGCCAGCGTGGCGCTGAACAGCGCGGTCTGCCGAGTCTCGGGCGTGGCGGTCAGGATCGCCTCAAGGTCCTCGGCGAAGCCCATGTCGAGCATCTCGTCGGCCTCGTCGAGCACCACCATCTTCAGCGCGGAAAGATCGAGCGACTCGCGCCGCATGTGATCCAGCGCGCGGCCCGGCGTGGCCACCACCACCTGGGCGCCCTTGCGAAGACCCATCGCCTGCTTGCGGAAGTCCGCGCCGCCGAACACCGGCACCACGGACACGCGCAGTCCCTTGCCGTAGCTGCCGTAGGCCTCGGCCACCTGCACGGCCAGCTCGCGCGTCGGCACCAGCACAAGGCCCAGAGGCTTCAGTGGCTCGGCACGCTCGCGACCGATGCGCTCCAGCATGGGAAGCGCGAATGCCGCGGTCTTGCCGGTGCCGGTGGCCGCCTGCCCCAACAGGTCACGTCCGGCCACAAGCGGCGGAATCGCCGCCTTCTGGATGGGCGTGGGTTCCTCGTAGCCCAGCGCGGCAAGCTCCGTGAGCAGTTCCTGTCCCAGCCCGAGATCGGCGAACGAATCCTTCATTGCGCGAGGGTAGTGGGAACGCGAAGCGTGCGCGCGACCGGCCTCACTTCACCTTCAGCTTCGCGTTCATCATGCGGTAGTGGCCGGGATAGGTGCAGACGAGCACGTAGGTGCCCGGCTTCGCGGGCGTGAAGAACCACACGGCACCGGACTGACCCGGCGCCACGAGGCCCATCACGAAGAGCACCTTCGGGTTGTCCGGCACGAACTGCCGCTTCTTGCCCTCGAGGCCCTCGCCCATCTTCTCGGCGGCCACACCGATCTCGCTGAGGGCGCCGGGCGCCACCACCAGCAGGTTGTGCTGCATCGAGTCGGGGTTCTCCATGCGCAGACACACCAGCGTGTTCGGCGCAACGGTGAACTCCTTCGGGTCCCACGCCATCACGCCAGGCACGCACTTCAGTTTCAACTCCACGGGCTGCAGCGCACGCGATTCGGTCGGTCGCCTGTCGGACGGGAGCGCGCACAGTGCACGGGCGGCCGCGGCGCGGATCACGGGTCGTGACGCGTCGGCACTCGCCTTCGCAAGCGCCGGCGCGAGTGGTTCAAGTTCAGCCGCTGGGCGAGACGCGAGCACCGCGGCCAGATCGTTCGCGGCGAGGCAGCGGTCGCAGGCCTCGATCGCCTTCCATGCGGCATCGGCGATCGATCCCCCCTTCGCCGCCAGGGCCTTCTCCCGGTCGGTCGCCGGCACCCCAGCGTCCCGAAGTGGGTCGAGCCCCGACACCTCCTGAGCGGAGGCGGCTCCGTGAGAACCGTGGTCATGCGGCGCACCCTGAACGCCAAGACTCGCTCCGAGAAGAAGTGCAGCAAGAAGGCTTCGCATGCGGCGAATCTAGCTGGACTTACGCCGTCGCACTTCGATCGTGCCTCACATTTTCCTGACGCCGTTCCAACAGTTCCCACACGGAATCTGAACAGAGGATCGCGGCTTCCGAGGGCATCCTTCGGGCTCGTCAGTCACACCCCGAAACCTCCTTCCACCGAGGCTCCCCGATGCACCGATCCTGCCTTGCTTCCGCCGCGACGCTTCTTCTTTCGTCCTCCGCGATGGCGGGCGGACTTGTGATGAACGAGTACAACGCGGTCGGCAGCACCAAGTGGCTCAATGGCGGTTCGGCCACGGTCGATGCCGCCGGCGGCACCACCGAGGATCACACCTTCGGTCGCATCCTCGGCAACGCCAACAACTGGATCGAGTTCGTGGTCACGCAGGACCACCTGGACATCCGCGGCTGGAAGCTGCGCTGGGCGGAGACCGCCAAGTTCACCAGCACCGGCACCGACCTTTGGTACGGCGACGGCTTCGTGAACCAGGGCATCATCACTTTCTCGAACGATGCGCGCTGGTCCGACCTGCGCGCCGGCACGATCCTGACGGTGATCGAGTTCAAGTCGACGGGTCAGGCTGCACCCGGCTACGACACCGACCTTTCCTTCGATCCCTGCAACGGCGACTGGTGGATCAACGTGCACACCATGGCCAACACGGGCCTGGTCAGCACCGTGAGCAACGTGGTTGGCGATGCGGCCGGCAACTTCAGCGTGGGCAATGACGGCTGGCTGCTGCAGGTCGTCAATGCGGACGGAGATGTGGTCACGCCCTCGTGCGGCGAGGGGGCCATCGGCTACGCCGGTGGCGGCATCGCCAGCACCGAGACCTGCCGCCTGGAGGGCGATCCGACCCAGGTGAGTGACACGTCGATGTACGACGACGCCGACAGCAGCAGCTTCGGCAGGCCGAATTCATGGGGCGATCCGATCAACCTGACCTGCAAGATCGCGCAGGATCTCTCGGGCCTCCGTGATCCCGTGCTGGCCGAGTGCGCTTCCTGCGTGCCGATCTTCCTGAACGAGTACAACGCGGTCTCGAGCACCAGCTACCTGAATGGCGGCACCGCCACGACCGACGCCAACGGCGGCGCCGTGGCCGACGCCTTCTTCGGCCGCGTGCTTGGCAACGGCGGCAACTGGTTCGAGCTGGTCGTGGCCGTGGACAACTTCGACATGCGCGGACTGCGGCTGGAGTGGAGCGAGAACAAGACCGGCGGCTACAGCGGCGTGATTCAGCTGCGAAGCGACGTGGCGGCGCTCGCGTCGGTGCCCGCCGGCACCATCGTGACCTTCATCGAGCGGAATGCCGCGGCGGGCGGGCGCAACACCGACCTGGCCGTGGACTCCTCGGCGGGCGATCGCTGGATGAACATCTACACGCGCGACTCGGCGGTCGTGGCCATTGGCACGAGCACCAAGCCTGCCACGACCTTCGGCAGCATCACCACGAGCAACGACCGCTGGCAGTTGACCATCAAGGACTCGGCCGGCGCCGTGATTGCGGGTCCCTTCGGCGAGGGCAGCCTCGGCTACTGGCGCGGCGACGTCAGCAGCACCGACGTGTGCCGTCTGGAGGAAGACCCCTCCGGACGGATCGTGGGCTGCTCGCAGTTCGATGACTCCGGCCGCTTCAGCACCTTCGGCGTCGCGAACACGTGGGCCGACTGCCCCGATGACGGCACCGTGCATGCGCAGGACTTCTCCGGCGTCCCCGCATGCGTGACCGCGTGCTTCGGCGACCTCGATGGAAGCACCGAGGTCGACCAGGGCGACGTGGCGTTCGCCCTGCTGGACTACGGCCCCTGCCCAGACTGCTCGTCGGACATCGACGGCAGCGGCGAGGTCGACTTCGGTGACGTGGCGCTGATCCTGCTCAGCACGGGCCCCTGCTCGTGAACGAGATCCCTGGAGGGACCCCCATGAAGCGACGCGCATTCACCCTGGTCGAGCTGTTGGCGGTCATCGCCATCCTGGCACTGCTGCTGGGCCTGCTGCTGCCTGCGATCGGCGGCGTTCGTGCGCGTGCTCGCGCCACCGTGAGCATGAGCAACCTGCGGCAGTGGGGCGTCGGATTCGGAAGTTTCAGCGCCGATCGCAAGGGCGTGCTGCCTTGGGAAGGCCTGAAGGATGCGCGCGACATGCCCACGAACCTGGCGGACCGCCAGCGCTTCTGGGCCAATGTGGTGCCGCCGCTGGTGGACCAGCCTGCCTACTGCGATCTTGCCGCGCCAGATGGGGCGGTTCCCACACCCAAGTCCGGCCAGAACATCTTCATCGACCCGGCCGCCGCGACGCCAACCGACCCGACCGGCGGTCCCTTCAACGGCTGGGCGGTGCCGGGCTCCAAGGTGAAGTTCTTCTTCTGCTACGTGCCGAACTCGCAGTTGAACAACACGCTGGAGGCGCGCATGGACGCCCTGCCGAGCGAGGATCCGCGTGCGCTCGTGAATCGGCTGGATCCGGTGTCGCGCAAGCTCAGTGACGAATGGATCGACGCGCGTCGCATTCGCCTGACGCAATGCACGCAGGCCGCCAACATCGTCACCATGATGGAGATGCGTTCGACCCCCGACGAGCTCGATGGCCTTGGCAACGTGGATGGACGTGCGCCGAAGTACTGGTTTCCGTACTACGCGGAGCAGCTGAATCGCCACCGCGGCGACTGGCAGCGCCTGGCGGCGCGGCACAAGAACGGCGGCCATGTGCTGATGGCTGATGGCCATGTCGAGTGGCGCGACCAGGTGCAGGCCGCCACGCCCAAGGGCGCCTCGGCCCCCTCCAAGGACAAGACGCTCGACTTCAACCGGCCGGACACGATCTGGGACCCCCTGGGGCCCGCAAAAATGGACTGATTCGCGGCCGGCTTCACGAAACCTTTACACGGCCTGAAACGCATCCCTGCGCTTCGTCGGCATATTGCACGGACTCACTTTCCCGTTTCCCTCTTCCCTTCCCTTTCGTTTGGAGCAATTCCCCATGCGTCACTCCAGCACCCTCGCGGTCGCTTTCGCCGCCGCTCTCGGCAGCAGCGCGCTCGCCGACGTGATCACCCAGTGGAACTTCGAGGCGCAGACCTTCAGCGCCTCGACCGGCACCGGTCTCGCCTCGCTCGTGGGCGGCACCACCAACACCTTCGCCACCGGCTTCGGCGGCACGGGCACCTTCGCGCTGAACACCACCACCTACGCCGCGCAGGGCACCGGTGACCGTACCCGTGGCGTGCAGTTCAACGGCTCGACCGCCGGCTACGACAGCATCACGCTGGCCTGGAACGAGCGCCACAGCAACACCAGCGCCAACGCCGTGGCCGTGTTCGCCACGACCGACGGCACCAACTGGACCGAGGTGCAGGTGTTCGCGTTCACGCCCGCCGCAAGTGGCACCGGCGACACCTGGTTCCAGCGCTCGGTCACGCTGGACGCCTCGTACGCCAACGCGGCCAACTTCGGCTTCCGCGTGCTCGCTGCGTTCAATCCGGGCAGCAGCGGCTACCTGGCGTCGCGGTCGACGTCGACCTACGCCGCCGGCGGCACGCTGCGCTTCGACGACGTGACGATCAGCGGCAACCTGGTGCCGGCCCCCGGCGCTGCCGCGCTTCTGGGCCTTGCAGGCCTGATCTCGCGCCGTCGCCGCGCCTGAGCGCATCACGACACGTCATCTGATCATTCGTGGTCGCCGCCCTCCGTTCGAGGGCGGCGATCGCGTTTTGGCTGGGTCAGGATGTCGCGGGTATGGCGCCGCTGGGAACGCTGGCCGTCGGATACACAGCCCGGACGCTTGATGATGCAAGTTCCAGCACGGTATCCGCCACTTCGTTGTTGGCGTGCGGCCGGGCCGAGGCGCGGGCCGCGTGGCGCATCGCTGCAAGGCGCGCCGGGCTCTGCAGCAGCCCCCGCACGCGCCAGGCAAGCGTGGCCGGCGTGTGACAGGCGATGGCCGCGCCCCACTCCAGGAGGTGCGCGAGATTCCGCTCCTCCTGCCCCGGAATCGGATGGATCGCTGCCATTGGAAGTCCCGCCGCCCTTGCCTCGCTGCTGGTGATGCCGCCCGGCTTTCCGACCAGCAGATCGGCGGCCGCCATCCAGCGATGCATCTCGTTGGTGAAGCCGACCACTTTCACGCGATCCTCGCTGCCGAGCGGGATCATCGCGGTCAGATTCGCGCGCGCTCGCTCGTTGTGACCGCAGATCGCCACCACGGTGGCCATGTCGCGCAGGGCAAGCAACTGGCCGAAGGTGCGCTCCACGGGTCCGAGGCAGCAGCCTCCCGTACTGAAGAGCACCAACGGCCGGATGCCGTCGATGCCAAGCTGCGCGCGCGCATCGTCGCGACCAGGCAAGTTCGCGAACTCGGCGTGGATCGGGATTCCCGTCACGCGCACCGTGTCGGCCGGCACGCCAGCGGCCACCATGATCTCGCGTGCCTCCTCGCCCGCCACGCACCAGACATCGGCGCGGCCGCCAAGCCAGAGTCCGTGGACATCGAGGTCCGTGACCACCGTGGCGATGCGCGTGGGCAGGCCGTGGTGGCGCCGCAGGTGGCAGAGCATCGCGGCGGGCAGGAAGTGCGTGCAGACCGCCACCTCGGGGGGGTCGCGAAGCAGCTCGCGCATCCAGCCCCGCAGCGCCAGCCGCTCGATCAGGCCGGCGTACCAGCGGTTCTGCCACGGCTCGTCCGCGCGGTCGTACAGCCAGCCAATCAGGCGGGGCGTGCGCGAGGCGAGCGCCACGTACGCATCGCGATACATGGCGCGAAAGCCCGGGCCCGCGTGCTCCAGGACATCCTGCTTCACCACGGTGCCCCCCGGAAGACGACGCTGAAGCTCCGCCTGGACGGCAAGACCGGCGCGGATGTGGCCCGCACCGACACCGGCCGAGAGCACGCTCACGCGGCGAAGATGCGGTTCCATTTGCGCGCCACCTCCGTGCTCCGAAGCGCAATCGAGGGCTCCGGCCACGCATCGGTCTCGGCATCGGCCGCGGTGTCGGCGGCGCGCTCGGAGCGGACGCGCTCGTTGAAGGCGAGACCATCGAGGATCTCCAGGCGGCCGTCGTCGTGCTCGACAAGCGCGGTGCAGCTCTCCACCCAATCCCCGCAGTTGAGGTACTCAATGCCATCGATCATGGTGCGCTCGGATCGGTGGATGTGCCCGCAGACCACGCCGTCGAAGCCCCCGCGGCGTGCCTCGGCGCACAGCGCGTGCTCGTAGCGGCTGATCATGGTGCACGCGGTCTTCACGCGATCCTTGATGGCCTGCGAGACCGAGTGATAGGGAAGCCCAAGGCGACGACGCACGCCGTTCCAGACGCGATTCAGGCCCAGCAGCAGGTCGTAGCCAAGCGCGCCAAGGCCGGCCAGCAGTCGGCTGGAGCACACCACCAGATCATGGTGATCGCCGTGCGTCACGAGCAGCCGTCGTCCGTCGGCGGTCTCGTGGCCGCACACAAGCTCGATTCGGATCCCACCGATCGACAGGCCCTCGTAGGGCCGCATCGCGTCGTCATGATTGCCCGGAATCCAGACGATCTCGACTCCCTTGCTGGCGAGTTTCAGGAGCCGGCGAGCCACGTCGTTGTGGCAGGAGGGCCAGCGCCATCGCCGACGCAGGCGCCACATGTCCACGATGTCGCCCACCAGATACAGGCGGTCACAGGTGATGTGGCGCAGGAAGAAGCTCAGGTCGCCGCCCCGCACCGTGTTGCTGCCAAGGTGGACATCGCTGATCCAGACTGTGCGGAAGCGGGTGCGCATGACCTCTCAACATCGGTCGCGGATGTTTGCATCGCGTTTGAACCGTGCGCGGCTGTCGCAAAGACTGCCGTCGCGACTGGCGCTCAGGGGGCCTTGGGCGCAAGCCTCATGATGGTGGTCGTACCGCTGACCTCGTTGCAGACCACGACCAGCGGCTCGCCGGACGGACTTGCCGCGGCTGGAATGAACAGCAGGCCCTCGGGCGCCACATCGCCCGCGCCTGGACCGGCGCGAACCGCGGGGTCGCGCGGATTGATCCACTGCAGGAACGTGGGCTTGGCGGGATCCGTGATGTCCCACGCCATCACGCCACCGGTGCGCTCCAGGCCGACAAGAAGGATGCGTCGACCCTCCATCGCGGCCACCTCGAGCCCTTCCGGTTCCGGACCGCGATTGTCGCTGCGATCATCGGCACCGCCGCCCTTCTCGCTGTCCATGTTGAAGCATGCAGGCATGAGCTCGGCGGTTCGGCGCTCGATCTCGCTTCCGGAGTCCCAGACCCGCGCGATCGAGCCGTCGGCCGCGACTTTCCAGAGGCTCGCGCTCCGCCCGCCGAAGCAGAAGATCCGATCCAGCACGCCGTCATCGTTCTCGTCGCCACGCAGCGCACTCACGCTCAGGCGGCCGAGCCTCTCATCCATGGCCAGATCGGCGTCGAGCGCGTGCTTCAGCTTCGACAGTCGCGAAGCCTCCTGCACGTCGGCCCGATCCCTTTCCTCGCCCTCGTTGGCGGTCGCCAGCCACAGTTCTCCCCCGTGTTCGAAGCACTTGACGGTGTCGGGCTGGTGGAGACCCCACACCGGTGCGGGCTCGATGCGCATGCCGCCATCCCGATCGCTCGCGTCCAGTCCGCACTTCGAGAAGTCCTTGAAGCCCAGCGGCGCGATGCGCGCCACGCGCTCCTGCCCCCGAGCCAGGTCGATCACCGCGATCGCGTTGTTCTCCTGAAGCGTGGCGAATGCGCGCGTGCCATCGGGGGACACCGCGATGTACTCGGGCTCGAGGTCCTGCGCGAGCGAGGCCTTGGGCGACACGCAGTGCAGTCCGGCCTTCACGAGTGCGGGTCGATCGCCCTCGAAAGGCTGGAAGCCAAGTTCGCGATAGACGGGCTTGTCGACGCCTGCGGCCAGATCCACGACGCCGATGGATCCTTCCGGATCGAAGGTGCCATCCGCCGTCGCTTCTCCCTCGTTCGCCACCAGCAGGCACCGGCCGTCGGGGGTGAAGCAGACCATGTCCGGTCCGAAGCCGACCTCCACCTTCGTGATGGAAACGCCTTCCGGTGTGAGGAGCTCGAGGGTTCCTCGCTGTCGCTTGTCCGGCGGCTGGCACACGATCGCGACCAGATCGCCATGGATCGCCACGCTGTTCAGTCCCTCGCATGCGTGCAGGGCGATCTGTCGTGGCTTGGCGGGATCCGAAAGCTCGATGACTCGAAGGCCGCGATTCGCATCGGTCACGAAGAGCCGGCGCGAAGGTGCATGGAACGCGGCGATCTCCGAGGAGGATGCGTTCCAGATTCCGGAAGCCTCACGGCCCACGACCGAGAGGCATGGTGGCGTTGGCGCGGGCGGTTCGACTGCCAGGATGGCAGCAAGGGCAAGACGGAGCATCGGCGCATGGTGCCCCAGGTGCGGCCACTTTGCGAATCGGGAAATGGCTTGCCTTCGCCGGCGCTGCCCGCGAACAATGGTTCCGGGACCCCGTAGGCGGCCCCCACTCCAGGAGAACCCATGCGACACCTTCGCACCGCGCTTCCACTCATGCTGATCCTTGCCTCGATGGCGCAGGCCGATGAGACCTCCGGCAAGCCATCGCCCGCCCCCTTGGTCGACGCCACCAGCACAACCGCGGAGGACCTGCGCTTCGCGCGCAATCTCTCGCGTGCCTTCCGTCATGTCGCCAAGGGACTGCAGCCGAGCGTGGTGAGCATCCGGACGGTCGAGGCGAACGCCACCTCAGCCGTGGCGCGTGGTCCGATGCGTTTCCGCATGGGGCCGGGCGGACTGCAACCCGAGGGCGCCGTTCCGCAGCGCGAGGGCCAGGGCACGGGCTTCGTGCTCCGCGAGGATGGAACGATCCTGACCAACAACCACGTGATCCGCGGCGCCTCGCAGATCGCGGTGCGCCTGAGTGATGGCCGCGAGTTTCCAGCCACCGTGCTGGGAGGCGACCCCGAGACCGACGTGGCCGTGCTGCGCATCGACACCAAGGGTCTCACGCCCGTGCGCGTGATCGAGAGTGGCGAGGTGGAAGTCGGCGACTGGGTGCTTGCGCTCGGCAACCCCTTCGGTCTGGAGCAGACCGTGACCGCGGGCATCATCAGCGCGAAGGGCCGCGACGAGGTGGGCCTGGCCACCTTCGAGAACTATCTGCAGACCGACGCGGCGATCAATCCGGGCAACAGCGGCGGTCCGCTGTGCACCCTCGACGGCGCGGTGGTGGGCATGAACACCGCCATCGGTAGCCGCACGGGCGGCAACGACGGCGTGGGCTTCGCGATTCCCATGGAGATCGTGAAGCGAGCCGCCGACGACATCGTTCAGGGCGGACGCGTGCGCTACGGCTACATGGGCGTGATGCTGCAGGACCTCGACGGCGAGCGGGGCGCGATGATCGGCAGCGTGCTGAGCGGCGGGCCCGCGGACAAGGCGGGAATGCAGCGCGGCGACGTGATCCGTCGCGTGGATGGTGTCGCGATCGGAAGCCGTGCCGCTCTGATGCGCGCCATCGGGGCCAAGACGCCCGGCACCACGGTGAAGCTGGACCTGCTGCGCGACGGCCTGGATGTCGCGGCGGAAGTGACGCTCGCCACGCGACCCTCCGCCGGCGTGGCTGTTCGTGACGAGCGTGGCGAGGTGCTGGTGCCGGGTCGCTAGCGGTCGCCGCCGCCCTGCAGCAGCATCTGCACGAAGCGGCGGATGTTCTCGTTGGCCTGCGCCGTGACCGAGGTGAACTCGATGCAGGCCATCGCGCGGCCCTCGCGCTGGAAGGTTCGCACCACGCGCGCATAGACGTCGGTGTTGCCCGATCCGCCGCGCGCGAAGTGCATGTGCATCTTCAGATCGGCGTGCGCCTCGACCGGATCGGCCGTCTCGGCCAGCACGCCGCTGTAGCCGATGTCCAGGATCGTGCCATGGAGCACGCCCGGCAGCACGGCCTTGTTGCGGATGCGCTCGTACTCGAAGGGCATGCGCGTTGCCACGCGCGGACTCTTGCGGACTTCCTGGCGCGGCACGGGCTTGTCGAGCGCGGGAATGCCCAGCACCTCGTAGAGGTGCACCTGGTCGCGCTTGCCCTTCACGTAGACAGGCATGGGCTCGGAAAGATCCACGCGATCCTGCAGGAGGCGTCGCGTGGATTCGCTGATCAGCACCTGACCGCGCAGGCTGTAGGCCTCGATGCGCGAGGCGAGATTCACCTCGTCGCCGATCACGGTGTACTCGGCGTGCAGGTCGGATCCCAGCAGCCCGGCGATCACGGGGCCGGTGTTGATGCCGATGCCCATGTTCAGTTCCGGCAGCTTGCGCTCGCGGTTGTCGTGGTTCATCTCGAGCAGCGCACGCTGCATGTCCACGGCGCAGTGCACGGCCCGGAAGGCGTCGTCGCCGTGCGAGATGGGGGCGCCGAAAAGCACCATGACCGCGTCGCCCATGAACTTGTCGATCGTGCCGCCATGCGACACCGCGATCTCGGTCATGCGGATCAGGTAGCGGTTGAGCATGTCGAGCAGCGTGGGGCCATCGTGCTGCTCCGAGATCGAGGTGAAGCCGCGCAGGTCGGTCAACAGCACCGTGACCTCATGGGGGCGAAAGCGCTCCTCGCGACTCACGCCCACCGAACCCGTGACCGCGTCTCCCAGAAGATTCTCCAGATGCGTGCGCAGCGCCGGTGCCAGCGGCGAGCCGGTCTGTCCCTCGAACAGCGCTTCCACCTGCTTCAGGATGAGGGACACCGCAGGCGTGCGCATGAAGGCATCGTAGGGTGTCCGGACAACCGGCAGAACCGTGCATCTATCCTGAAGCGCGCATGGAACCCGCCTGGTCCGACGTCTCGACCGTCCCCCTTCGCCACCGCGTGTGGTGGACCGAGGACGCGTTCCATGTGTCGAACCCTTGCTGGCGCGAGGCCCTCGAGGATCTCGAGGGCCACTGCGTGGCGTTCATCGATTCCGGTGTGGCGCACGCGTGGCCGGCGCTCGCCGAGCGATTGCACGCGGTGGTGAAGGCGACCGGACTCGATCACGTGTCGTTGCGCGGCGTGGAGACGATTCCGGGCGGCGAGGCATGCAAGGACGGCCTTGCACATGCGGAACGCGTGGCGCGCGCATGCTTCGAGTCCGGCGTGAGCAGGCGTGGTGCGGTGATCGCGATCGGTGGCGGCGCGGTGCTGGACGTCGTGGGCTTTGGTGCGGCGATGTCGCACCGCGGCGTGCCGGTGATCCGCGTGCCGACCACCACGCTGTCGCAGGACGACAGCGCAATGGGCGTGAAGTGCGGCGTGAACGCGTTCGGCCAGAAGAACGCGCTCGGAGCCTTCGCCGCGCCACACGCCGTCATCTGCTGCGAGCGCCTGCTGGCTTCCCTCTCGCTGGAGCACTGGCTC
>Ga0164293_10001820_pt1 | contig 17945 bp, 16 predicted proteins | sample GEODES118metaG_FD_111487 | JGI IMG/M metagenome (GOLD analysis project Ga0164293, IMG submission 111487) | Eutrophic lake water microbial communities from Lake Mendota, Wisconsin, USA - GEODES118 metaG | ecosystem: Environmental > Aquatic > Freshwater > Lake | place: USA: Lake Mendota...
ACAAACGACAAGTCAGCACTCCCATCAGCACCCTGTGGTGTTGGAACGCAGAGAAATACCACTTCAGCCGACCGAGCAGCTTCAGCAAGGTCAGTTGTAAACCGCAAATTTCCGTTCCTTACGCCAGCCTCTACTAACTCGAGAAGCCCATCTTCAATGATCGGCATCTCCCCCGCCAAAATTGCTTTTATTCGTGCCTCATTAATGTCGACGCAACAAACATCATGCCCTAGATGCGAGAAGCAGGCAGCACTCGAAAGCCCAACATAACCAGCGCCCATCACGACCAAATTCGACATTTTGGTAATAAACTCCTAGGTGTGTTCGCGCTACTCTCAAACTCTAGCGAAGACGCTCATTCGCTGCCCCAGGCATTGCAACACCAAAGAAACATTGCATTACGCCACTAAACTCATCACTTGACTACCCGCCCAGGTAGCTCAGGGGTAGAGCAACGCACTCGTAATGCGTAGGTCGTGAGTTCGATTCTCATCTTGGGCTCCACATAAATTGAGCGAGTCCTGATACTTGCGTGCTACTAGTACAGTCATTTCCGTGAATAATGAGCTCCGACCGTCTCACAGACTTCAATTCTTGATTAATTGCGCAATCGTCAGTCTCAAGTACTTTAATCTCAACATTGACATGTGTTCGTTATGGTATAAAAATCAAGAATCATTTTTGGTAAAAAATGGAGTTATTTCAATTTTTGCGACGACTCCCGATAGCCGTGCAACTGACATATGTAGAGCTAACAGATTCAACTCTTTTCACTTTTATTCCTTAAGCGTCAAGCAAATTCTAAATTATACAGCACTCTTTTTGTGCAACTCTTCCGAAAGGTACTGATGAGTTTCCGCGCAATAATCAATCGCATTATGACACCCCGGTTAGTTTCAAGGATGAAGGTATCCCTGCTACGAAATGCGCTATTCACGAAAATTTCTCATTTCCGTTATTTCTCGCTCAATGATTTGGACAAAAAACTTGAGAGGTATTTAGATTTTGACAGCGGATACTTTGTGGAGCTCGGAGCCAACGACGGTGTCAACCAGTCAAACACACTGTTTTTCGAAAGATTCCGAGGATGGATTGGCGTACTCATTGAACCATTCCAGCCCAACTTCGATGAATTGATTCGTAATCGCAGTTCCGCCAACTATTTCAAAAATGCAGCTTGTGTAGGACCAACATTTACAAATCCAGAAATAGAACTCGTATTTTCAAATCTCATGACATCTACATTGGAAATCAATTCTGACATCCAGGACCCCGTTGGCCATGCCAAGCAGGGTGCTGAATTTTGGGGAGGAAATACTTTCGTATTCAAAGCACCTGCATTTACTCTTAACTCAATTTTGATCGAAGCGAACGCACCCAATCTGATTGATCTTCTTTCCCTAGATGTAGAAGGAGTCGAATTGGAGGTTCTTAAAGGCATTAACCACTCAAACTTTCGATTTCGTTATATATGCGTTGAGTCACGTAATTTTGAAGAGCTACAGCAGTACCTGTTGAACCAAGAATACGATTTTGTTGAATCACTCAGCACTCATGACTATTTATTCAGATGCCGTTCAAACAAATTTTAAAACTGTTCTTATCTTTCAATGTTTGATTTAGCGTCAATGGATTCAAATTTCCTTGCTTGAAATGCGGAAGACCTAAACAAAACATTTCATATATTTGAATCAGATATACTAAATGATTATGTCACAAAAAGACTTGGCGATCAGCTACGAAACCCATGCTGGTTTTCCTTCTTCGCTAACGGAATGGGCGTTTAATCAACATGCTCTCGACAGGTTCAACATAATTTATAAAAACCTTGAAACTGGGAGTTCGCCAAAAGAATGGCCACAGTTACTAGACATCATTCAGTCTATTTTCGACACATTTCGAAGTAACAATAATGATTCTTATGAAGATGCTTTCATTTCTGAATTACAAGTAGCGATTGAGTCAATGGTTAAAAGTCAAATCAAGTTTTATACATCATGTCTAAAGTCAAAGAAACTTCGCTTATTCGAGTTAAGGTCGCAGTTTAAATGCGAAATCAAAGGAGCAATTTCTCCTCTCACGACATCAAAGATCTTAGAATCAATTGACCCAGAATTTCGGCAGCTTTTAAAGACTGCATCCCAAGGGAAAACTGATCGACAATCACTAAGCCTAAACGGAGGCTCAAAGATTAGGAACTTGATTCGGGAGTTGAATCGTGAATTCAGAAAAAATGGTGTCTTCGACCAACTTTCTAGATTTATTCCTGGTCCTATTAAAGTGATTGGGGCAGCAGTTGAATTAAGTGTCCCAAATGCCGATTGGTGGACACATTCTGACGACCGGGTCGACGCACCAAGAACTCTCTATGCGCATTTAGATGAAAGTATTGATAATCCGAAAGCAATTATTTATCTGACTGAAGTAAACGAAACGAACGGTCCTTTTTCTTATTATCCCAGCATCTATGAAGAACTTAATTTGACCGGAATGCAAAGTCTTATAGGACGGTGCGTCAACAAGGTTGGAAGCTCCCAAAACAGTATCTTGCATGATGCTTACGCAGATTCTATTCGTCGCACTTCCTCTCTGCTTTTTCGAAATCATTTTATGAAATTGCCTTCCCAGTTTCGATTTAACTCACACTTTGGTTGGGAAGTTACCCCTGGATCGGATCTTGAATGTTTAATGATTAAAAATGAGGTGACAGTTATTGGTGGTACAGGTACGTTTATGGTTTTTGATGGTGCGCATACCGTGCATAGGGGAGGAATCGTTCAAGAGAACTACCGACTGGCGATTCAGGTAATCTTCGGAACCATGGGATTAAGAGATACCATTCAAAGGCTGCTTCGATTTGTTGAAAGAAAGTTGCGACATTAATGCTGTCATTTATTTCTTCAAAACTGATTGCACCTCGATTGCATGCACAGAAGTGGCGCCGGTACTACCAAGCTCATGCATGGGATTTTCGTAAGCTACAGAACGCGTTTCCTCAAACAATTTGCATAGATGTGGGAGCGTCTTATTTTGCTCATACAGCCTGGTGGTTTTTCTTGGAAACCCAAAGCACAAGATGGATTGCAGTAGACCCAAATGAAAACAATTTAGATTATTCTAGATTTTGGCTTTGGAAAGCCAAACTGCAACTAGTCAAAACCGGACTTAGCGAGTTCGGTGGCCCAATGACATTGTATAAAACAAATATAGATAGTGGATCAAGTTTTTTGAAACCAATTTTGCATGAATCAATTTCTCATCGGTATACCCGAAGCACACATAATTACTTCTTCCCAATACAAGAAATTCAAATTGAAACTAAACCAGCTGCCGAAATTGTTTCACAATTCGAAGTGAGTCCAATCATAATTAAATTAGACACACAAGGATCAGAGCTTTCAATCGTTCGAGGTCTCCTTGAATCGAGTTCACAAAGAATGGTTGTGGGTATAGAAATTGAGTGTTCGTTATACTCACTGCCGCAATACGAAGACTCCCCTCGATTTTGGGAAATAGCTGAATACTTAGAAAGTAAAGGATTTGAACTACTCAACTTAGACGTCTTCCCATCTCGAAAATCCTCAAGTAAATACAAAGCCAATTCTCGCAATATTTCTGGCGAATGTGATGCTTTATTCGCGCTTCGAAGGGATCTCATCGATACATTGAGTTCTGAGATGCGATGCTGTCTCTTGGGGTTCTACATAACTAATGCTTTCTACCACGAAGCCCTATCACTCTTAATCCATGATCAGGAATTATGTAGTTATTTGAGAGATCGAAACTTCGAAGTAAACGATTTAACCAGTCTTTTACGACGACGCTAAAAGCAATTCCTGCAATCAAGCTAGTGAAAGCCGAATACTACCGCTTCTAGACAATGTCTCGTTTTACTGCATGTGACCCGCGATCACAATAAACAACTAACATTGAAAATTATGCCTAATCTAATCAACGTTGCCAAGGATGCGTGGGGGAAAGTTGACAAGAAGGGTCAATGGGCTATTGTTTCGTATTCATTTTCACTTGTTCTAACCTCACTAATCGACGGATTGGCAATTATTCTTGTCTCGAGGATAGTCAACCTTGCGAATGAGAATTTGACTGACAACAGTCCAAATGGGATATTTGCATTAGGTGCTATTTGTTTAGGTCTTTTTGTTTTAAGAAGTGTGATAGCCGCTGCCATCACTTGGATTGGTGTTTTTGCAATGGCTAGGCAAGAAACTTTGTTTGGATCAAAGAATTTTGAAAGTTATTTGAATATGCGTTGGGATATTAGAACCACTGAAAAGATATCCGGTGTTTACGCATTTGTTGATCGTGGTCCATATGCTCTCACTCAGCAACTGTTAATGGTTTTTGCAACACTTTTCTCAGAAGTTTGCAGTTGCTTGGTTGTTTTAATAGTCATAATTAAATTGGACTGGTTGATAGCCTTAAGTTCCTCAGTTTTTTTTGGTTTAGTTGCACTAATGCAACATAGATATATATCGCAACTAAGTAGCAGTGCTGGTGAAGAAATTGTGAAACACCAAAATAGAACCTACGATTTGTTGTCAGACTCTTTTCATCTTGGAAAAGTTCTCCAGGTAATGCCATCAATTTCCCTTACTGGCGCTCTTGAAGATTCAAGAAGTAAACTTGCTCGCGCAAGAGCCAAATCAGTATTCCTTGAGTCACTGCCGCGATATCTCATGGAGTCAATTTTTGTGCTGGGAGTAATTGTAGTTAGCACAACGGTTCTAATTGTTCGGGGTTCAGAGTTTGTTATCGGATCGCTGGTTATTTTCTTAATCGCAGGCTTTAGATTGCTACCGTCATTAAATCGAATCCAGGGATTAATTTTGGGTCTTATGGGCCGACTTCCACTTGCGCAGGAGGGTCAGCGTGCTACTCAGACTAGGCCATCTGCTCCCATCATGACTAATAGAGTTCTTCACAATGACAAACTTTTATTGTCCTTAAATCATATTTCTTATGCCTATCCAGGTTCGCAAACCGACACAATCAAAGATATAAGTTTCGAATTTTTCAGAGGTCTTCAATATGCAATAGTTGGTCCGTCTGGTTCAGGGAAGACAACATTCCTAGATATGTTAGTGGGACTGTTAGAACCCTCATCTGGTGACATTATTTGGTACCTCAATGCAGCAGACAAATTTGCATATGTGCCCCAAGATAACGCAATTTCTTCTACGACACTTCACAACAATGTTGCCTTGGAGTGGAACTCAGAGTCGGTTGATAACGAAAAATCCTATAGTGCTTTAAACTTTGCAGAGCTTGACAGTTTAAACAATCACGGAAATGTCCACACTGAAGGTTTCCTTAATTCTCTCTCGGGTGGTGAGAGACAAAGATTGGGAATCGCGCGAGCTTTTTATCGTGAACCTACAATAATTTTTATGGATGAACCAACTAGCTCACTTGATGGTTTTACCGAACATAAAATTGTTGAAACGATAGATGCTATTCGTGGTAGCCACACGGTGTTTGTCGTTTCACATCGACTTTCAACAATTCAAAATGCGGATCTAGTAATGTATCTAGACAACGGCGAATTAATCGCTTGCGATTCTTTCGAAAGACTCCGATTGACCGTTCCAGATTTTGAACGTCAAATTCAACTTGGTTTGATATCAGATGAAAGCTGACTTATTCGTATATAAAGAAAATCATCTTAGAAATAATTTCGATCTAATCAGACTGCTAGCAGCCCTATCAGTGGCCATGTGCCATTTACTTCAAATAAATTCGAAGAATTCTCTTTTTTCAGCCGTTTCGCAGACAGCTGTCAATGTATTTTTCGTAGTATCCGGTCATTTGATTTACAAAAGTGCAAACCGTCTTGGAATTGGATCCTATTTCCGAAATAGATTTCGACGAATATTTCCAGCACTCGTTATAAACCTGTTTATAATCAGTTTTGTATTTGCTCCTATAGTAACAATAATTAGAAAAGAGAATTATGTATTCCATAATGCCATTGTCTATTTTCTTAAGAATTTAACCTTGGTCCCGAGTTGGGCAATTTCAATAGCCCCATTTCCAGCTGGTTCGCCCCTTGGCTCTGGCTGGAATAACCCATTGTGGACACTTGGTTTTGAGTTTTTGGCATATGTGGGAATACTAATTTTGGTTAAACTATTCGCAAGTTACCAGAATTTTTCAATCTTAATTTGCTCAGTCTTTCTTGGACTTATCAATGCATTTACGAATGTCGGAAATCTTTTCAATTCTGGATCTCGTCTGGGACTAATGTTTGTTTTTGGTGCTCTAGTTGGACAATTTAAATATACTAAGAACGGAATCGCATTGTTGCTAGTAGTCGTTGCTATCGTGGCGAGTTTTTCGTTATCAGTTGATGATGACATTATGATCATTGCGTTTGTTACTGCGGTGCTGGTCATTTCAATCGCTCTTTTACTTCCACCGATCCCAACGTTTTTAAGCGGGGATTATTCATACGGTATATATATATGGCACTGGCCGATCTTCCAAGTTATTTACTTTTGCCTGCATTCAGAATTATCTATCGTACTTCTTCAATTAGTTTCACTAGTGGCGACCATCATCATTTCAATCATGTCATTCCATGGAGTTGAAAAACGATGGCTGGTTTCACGTTCTTAACTAAACATTTGAGATTTTTGAATTCAGAGTATTAAAAATTGAATTGTCTTGGCCAGCAATTTTGGTCCTAGAGCGTAGGTTCTAATTATCATTATTTGACAACTGTAGACTATATAAATTAGTTTTTTTCTGAAAAAGTAATTCGTTCAGAATTGCTTTATCTGGTTCTAGCTTGTTCTTAAGTGTGTAAGAAGTCTCTACACGGTGCATAAGTCGTGGAAAGTAATGAGAAGAAGCTCTGAGAAAAAGCCCTATAAATGGTATGGATCCGTATTTGCACCAATCCATAATTCTACCTGGGACTCGAATTGTCCCGTTGCTGAAATTAAATGCTAGCCACGAAATTGCATCTTGTTTGCGTACAGTTGATTTTTCGGCTGATAGGGCTTGTTGAATATTCTGAAAATACTCATCTTTGCTAATTCCACTTAGATGAATACTCGATGGATAGGAAGGCATTCCACTATCATAAGTTACGACAGGAACCCCAAAATACAGTGCTTCAAGAGCGGTTGATGACCACCCAGTTACAAAAGCATCGATGTTAGGAAAGTAGTCCTGTAAACTTATCTTTTCTTTCGGATAGTCAATTGATACGTTTTCAGGCAAGTTAATCAATAATTTTGACCAAATCTTTGTTTGCTCCGAGACCACAGATTCTCTTTTATTGGGAAAATCTCTTGGGTGCAGACGAATAATCAGAAAATAACTAGGGTGACCACGAAACCAATCAATTGTTTGCGCAATCCAATCAAACTGGTTTAGGAAGACTTTACCCTGATACTTTGACTTCGGAAATCCCCCGATGATAAATGCGGAATATGCTTCGTCATAGCTGCTGACTGCCGCAAGTAATATTCTTTGGTCACTTCTTATTCCGAAGTAATCTCTAGGGTTGAACTTTCCTTTGCTCTTTGGCGAATAAACTGAAAACGAATTAGCGCGGTTTATTTCTCGAAAGTGAAGCTCAACTCGTGCTACCTTTTCCTGATCGGGGTTTTTGCGAACATGGTCAAATTTGAGAGCAGGATTGACCAATCCGTGATCTGGCCATGACCAAATGCGAAGTGCTCTATAACGTTCTGCAATATTCGATGATCCCTCGACAAAATATGTACCAATACCCATTTCGGTAGCGATCGCGGCAAACACAGAACCCGCGGCATATTGAGGACTATAAATAATTGCTAATTCTGGTTTATCTAATTCCAATATTCTCTGAGCCGACTTTCGTACCACCAAACCTTGATAGACCGAAGTTTTCCAATGATTGAGTTCGTCCTGATTCAATTCCAATGATGTTTTCTTATATTTGATGAGTGTCTCGTAGGAAGTCAATTTGCCAATTTCCGTTTTTCCAACAATTAATGTTGCAAAATCCTTTAGCGTCAGCGACGCAGTTATCTTTCTCGCCTCATCAAGTTCAATCTCCGAAACGTAATTACTAAGAAGATACTGATTTTTGTAGGGAGGCAAGAGTAAGTCATCCGCGCAATTTTTACATGATCGACATATTTTCTTCTTGTTTTCAATATCTGAATTAATGTCTAACCTGAATGATTCCATTACAGCACAATGCAAGTTCAACACCCCACCACAATTGATTACTGAGATTTCAAAATCGTCCTTCGATAGTTGTCTGGCAAGTTGCCATTCCGATAGTGAATGGGGCCAAATTCCGGAATAAGGAGAAAAAACCGTAATCCGTCGTTTAGGTGAACAATTCATTCTCCAATATTCCTCTTTAACCAGCTTGATAATTGAATTCCCACTTTTTTGCGATCGTTAACAATCTTGTTTTTCATCAACGCTTGTTTTGAAACCCAGTGAGAATTTCTCAACAATGCGTCGTGAATCAATTCTTGAAGTTTGCTTTCAAAGTCGATTCCATCAGGGGAGATGCACTGCTCCTGTAACCCAATTTCATCATATAATTTGTAGATCTGCGGATAGGTGTTCAAACCGATAGTTGGAACTCCCATCCCAAGAGGTAATACATTGGCATGAAACCTCGTAGCTACAACCAAGTCGCATTTTCCATATGCAATAGGTAACCGCATCGCATCATCGGATATTGTTGAATACTTCTCAACAGTGACTTTATTCCGGACAATCTGATCTGTCAGCAGATTTAGTAGTCGTGAAATGAATGCAATATCTGAGTAAATGTGAGGGAAAAATACAAATTTTATTTGATCGTTCCACTCTGAAAGATCTTCGATCGTACGTGCTAGCGATCGGAGAAAAGTTTCACCATCACCGTCTTCATATCGGAGAGTCTTCATATCTTCGGCAATGTTTAGGCCAATGTTGATTGATGCTTGGGACCCAACTGTGTAGTTATTGTAGAAGAATGCCGCGTCTGGAAGAACGGTTACATGATCCGTATCTATGTTTAGTGCTTTTAATTGTTCCAAGGATCCGTCATTTCTAACGGATACAAAACATAATGGATCATTGGCAATACTTTCAAAAAATGTCTTGAAATTGACTTCGGCGCGCTTGCTCATTCCTTGGCCGGCGTCAACACCAAGCGAATTAAAGAATACCGGTTTACCGATATCTTGAATTTCCTGAAATGATAGATCTATAGAAGTTCCATTAATCGAATTTTCTGGCCAAAGTTCAAAGAAGTTACCTCCACCAATAACAACTAAATCTTTTGAGATTGCAAAATTGAAAAAATCAGGGTTGAATGTTTTCTTTTTCCGGTAACAGTCCCTTATCTCAAACTCATTCCATTTAAGACTTGAGCGTATTTGTGTTTGCATCCAAGGCCTAAATGACAAATGGTTTAACTGATCGCCTACATTTCCGTGAAAGCTGGCTAGGTGACCGATGTTTATTTCTTTCATTGACCGTTGATTTCGATGAAATTTTCAATGATGCGTAATCCAGTTTGTCCGCTTTTCTCAGGGTGAAATTGGATTCCGTAGACATTGCCTTTTTCTACTGTCGCAGTAATTCTCTTCGCAGCTATCTCGATATAACTCGCTACATAGTTTGTGGATTTCATCTGTACAGCATATGTATGTGCAAAGTAGGCATAAAACGATGACGGAAGGCCCCGAAAAAGCACAGAATCTTCAGTTTTTTCAGATCTCATTACCTTTGACCAACCCATATTCGGCACTTGAATTTCCGTACTCAATAAACAATCTGAAAGATGCATAACAGTGCCATCAAGAATTCCCAAACCACGATGTATCCCATTTTCATGTCCAACTTCACAAAGAATTTGCATCCCCACACATATGCCAAGGAGTGGTTTTCCTGAATCTATGAACATTCTAATTTGCTCGTTTAATCCGTTATCTTTGACACTCTTCATAGCGACTCCAAAAGCACCAACTCCCGGCAACACCAAATGGCTTGCGGAGTCGGTATTGCTAATTTCCTTTACAACTTGTACATCGTTTGCATAGATTTTACATGCGCGGTAAACACTGTGTAGATTTCCAACTCCATAATCCAAGATTCGTATAGCAAGATGATTTCTCATTGTTTTAACTCGATTCCGTCTGTGCTTAATTCTTTCCTAATCTGAGATAATGAGAATAATTCGAAGTGCAATGCGGTAGCAATTGCAATTCCATCTAATTGACTGACATTAAACCCCGAAATCAAATCAACACTGGAAGCAACACCGCCACACCCGATTAACGGTAAATCCGTATGTTCTCTAGCAAAGGACATCAATGGCAAATCAATACCATTCTTTGTTCCATCATTGTCGACCGATGTAACGATTATTTCTCCAACTCCATAACTTCTAGCTGATTCGAGCCAGGGCCCAAGGAGTTTCCCCGTTCTTTCTCTCCCGCAATTTGTGAGAAGTTCCCAATTATTATCATACTTTTTTACCTCAACTGAAAGCACAACACATTGAGAGCCAAAAACATCTGCAATTTCGGTTAGCAGCGAAGGGCGAGCTATCGCAGCCGTATTCAAACCAATTTTGTCAGCTCCACTAAGTAGCAGTTGCTTAGCGTTCTCTAATGTGCGAACTCCTCCAACTACAGTTAACGGAATAAAAATGGTATTTGCCGCATCCTCTACTACTTTTAAAATATTGTCTCGCTTATAAAGTGACGCAACAGTATCCACAAATAGCAACTCGTCTGCGCCATCAAGATAATATTTGGAGGCTAAATTATCTGGTTTACCAATGACCCTCAAGCCCTCCATCTGTATGCCCTTGATTACATTTTCACCCTTTATGTCAAGGCGCGCAATGAGGCGACGGCAGCTCAATTTAGACTGCTTTATCCCATACTTGATGTCTCAATTTCCATTCGTTAGCACCTTTCACCCAAATGTGCGGTGAACGAAATTGATCAAGCAATTCAAAGAACATAGGTTCGCTTAAATCAACATATTTTAGGAAGTCTTTGAAATACGTTGATGGAAACTCAGTGTCATACTGGCGCACTAACTCGACCCCTTCTTCGCGTGTAATCTTATTATTTCTTATTTCTTGAGCTGCGTCGTAGCTTGCGCGACCAAGACCAAATTTTATTAATGTCGTGAAATAGTGAAAAGGGTCAACTTTGTCGTCAATACTGCTGTACTTAGAGTATGAACCCTCCGTTCGCTGAGTATTAGGTTTAAAACCAGTGTTTTCGGCCGCGTAATAAAAACACTCCTGCGGATCCCATTTCAAGTAGAAGCCAAGATAGTGAACATTAATCTTTTCACGAGTAACGATTTCCGAATTCAATGGGATATAGGGTGAGAAATCGTTAAGGGTAAATTCCGAATCCTTAATGATGTCGGTAATTCGTGCGCCCCCAAGTCTAATTTTCAAAGGATCATCAACCGAGAAAAATTTTGGGTCCATCGTCGGCCTTGCGTTTTCACTCGAACTGTTGCCGTATTCAGCTTGATTTTCGCCATACATAATGAGCGGGATTCCAAAGCGCTCAGCGATCATGGGGCCAATGATTCTCTGACCGACTATAAATGGCTGAAATGGATGAAGAAGATTTGTAAAAGCCAATTTAGTTAAATGTCTATGCAGGCGGCCATTGGGGGTAAATAACAGGTTGTCTAGTCCTCCGACATGAATCCAGTTTTCAAAATTCTTCCAACCGATTTCCGTATACATGTGCGGCGCCCATGTAACTGTGAGCGGATTCATCCCATATTTGTACTTCAAAATATGGGAAGTAAACGCACTGTCCTTTCCGCCACTCCCAGGAACGACTATGTCGTATCCTGACGTCTTTCGATATTTGTCGCAGAGAACTTGCAGCTGTTTCTCGCGTGCATCCCAGTCTATTTCACTTATCTTTTTTTCATGAAATCTACAAGCGTCACAAATTCCATCATCTCCGAAGAAAATAGTTGCTTTTCTCTCAGTTGCTAGATGGGCAACTTCGACTGTTGAGTTCGGACGCTGATTTGAGATAACACATTTTTTGCAAAATAGAACTTTTTCAGGTAGGCCGAATAATGTCTTCATCTAACTTAATCCTTTATTCTCTTTCTTTACGGAGTAAAATTGACTTAATAAATCCTATCGCTACACCAAACCGAGATTCTTTAAATACCTCAGTTGCAAGATATTTATCAGCAATCAGATCAGGGTTTTGGAAACTCCCAAACTGCGAGACATCTTGGATTTCCTCTATCGGTGGTTCAACCCAATTAGGGCGGCTTCGTGTGTGGGTACCGTTGTCGCTTCCTTCATAGGTCGCAATGTTGCGATTAGGAGAGACCATTTGCCATTCGTGTTCCCACATTGAAGCTAGCCATCGATATGCCCAAGTATCAATCCGCTCGGCGGACGCGTCACTGAAATTTAGTTTCCACCGCACTGCCCCTGCTGTGGATCCGCATATTTTCTTGATGTCTCCCAATGATGCGTTTTTGGCCCAGGTCATGTCGTCGTCATACTTTTGCCAAGCTCTATCCCATGTTGCCCATGCATAAGACTCTGGATAGACGCTAAGGCGAGATGCGTGATCGGGATTACTTAGGTGCTCTTTGGGTACCAGGTTGTACCCATTGATATGCGCAATTTTGGGGTTAGCTTCGTGAACCACCAGATTGTAATTGAGAAAATCCAATAGTTGAGGCCCAGCACGCACGTCGTCTTCAAGCACAATGACTCTTCCGTATTCGCTATTCGCCCATGTCACTGCATCGACAACTGCTCTTCGCAGGCCTAGATTTGAATCTCTAAACCAGGTGCGGATTTCGGCATCCCAGGTGATTTCATCTACAAGATCTTGAGTTTGTCGAACTAGATCAGCATCGTTAGGGCGATGGCTTTTCGGTCCATCTACTGCGAGGAGAATCAATTTTGGTTTAAGTGGAGTAAGACTTTGGATGAGGCCTCGCATTTGATGGGGGCGGTTGTACCCCAGTAGTAATACAGGTGTTTCGTTGACCACTCCGATCATTGTATGACATGCAATAGATTAGTGGTTGTGTTAACTCCGTCAATTCGGGCAAGGATTCTTCAATCCAAGGCGCTGCCTCTATTGGTATTTCCCTATCGGTTTCGTCTTATTATCCGCCACTTAGCTCGTAACTTCAGGAAGTCCATTCCATGGCTGTTTAGAAGCAAAGAATTTGCGAACTTCACGTACGACCTGACCGCAGCCAATAAAGAGTATTTGGCTCGGCTGGTACGCGATTGTAAGAGCCATGAAACCACAATTAGTTGTTGAAACCGGAACAGAGAAGGGTCTCGGATCACTCGTGCTGGCAGAGGCACTGATCCAAAATGGGTCTGGTCGATTGATCACTGTCGACATGGAGCCATCGTCGGGTTTGCTTATTGGTGCTAAATACGATGGAGTCATCCAGCGCTTGATTGATGATTCTCTGGTAGCTATTTCCCAAATTGATCAAATTGATTTGTTTATTCACGACTCCGACCACAGCGCTGAACATGAAGCTCAAGAATTTGAGTTACTGCAATCACGTTTGTCAGTAAATGGAATAGTGCTCTCGGATAATTCTCACGCAACAACGGAGCTTGCGAAATGGAGTTTGCGTCAAGGCAGGCGCTTTATGTACTTTGCCGAAGAGCCATTAGACCATTGGTACCCTGGCGCAGGCATTGGTGTATCAATGAAGGGTTCGTGATGTTGATTTTTACTGGTGCAGACGGCAACTATGCATTACAGGCGCAAGTCTGGATGCTGTCGTTGGTAAAGACGCAGCGCTCCACCGTCCGAGTTGTGGTGTTTGGCAACGGTTGGAGCCCAAAGGACCGCTTGGTGATGAAGTCCCTTGAGACCGACTCAGTAAAGGTTGAATTTTGTGAAGTGACAGCGGCTCAGTTTTCGAAAGTGCAGTTAAAAAGTGGGTTTCCTCTTGCTACTGCCTACAACGTGTTAGCGCCGTTGTACTTGCTTGGTGATGAGCCTCGAGCCATATACATGGATGCCGACATGGTGGTTACTGAGGATCTGTCAACGCTATGGGAATTTCCATTGCGCACTCCGGTTGGCGCGGTACTTGACGCACACATTGTGTGGATGGCATCGCCATCTATGTGGCGACCATGGAAAGAAGAAGGGTTGGATCCATTGACCCCGTATTTGAACACAGGGTTAATGCTGATGGATTTGGTGAAATGGCGGGCAGAGCAATTGACTGAACGAACGTTGGCATATTTGGAAAAGTATGAATTGCCGTGCGTTGACCAAGATGCACTGAACCTTGCACTGAGAGGGAGTTTTGACCAACTGCATCCGCGATACAACTCAATGCCATACCACCATCTAAAGATGCTGCGCTATTTGGACACCGTCGAGAGTGATGAAGTAATCGGTGAGGCGATAACAGATCCAGCCGTGATTCACTACCATCGGTCGTTTTTCGGTAAGCCGTGGACATTTGGGTGCACGCACCCAGGTGTTGCATTGTGGAGGTCGCTCGCTGACGAGGTTCGTCCTGGCTGGAGAAAGCAGATTGATCTGATGGGCTCTGCACGGGCATTTGCTGCGAAAAAAGCGAAAATGACCGTACTTGATGCCCGGACAACTGACTATGCGTTAGAAATAACGAATAAAAATAGAAGTTAGTGTCGTGGTGTCAAAATGTACTGGGATTGTTGTACCCACAATGGGAACGCGGCTCGAGTACCTTCGCCAATCGCTGGCCTCGATCAGGAACGCTGGTGATGCGTACATCCATATTGTTGCGCCGGCATCAGCTCAATTAACTTCGGTTCTAGACCGTAATTCCTATGATGCAATTGTGGTAGATCCTGGCAAGGGATTAAGCGCAGCAATTGATGCTGGACTGCGTTCGTTCCCCCCGAGTGTTGAATACATCAATTGGCTTGGAGATGACGATTTGCTCTCCGAGGGATCGCTTAAACATGCCTTGGCGCTACTTACTGATGATCCTGGAGTCGTGCTCGTATACGGAGGTTGCGAATACATAGATGGATCTGGAAAGTCGCTTTGGATGAATAGGTCTGGCGAATACGCAAAATTTGTAATGCGTTGCGGCCCACAACTTATCCCCCAACCTGGATCCCTTTTTCGGCGCGATGCTTACGAGCAGGTGGGTGGCCTTGATTCTCGGTACAAATGGGCATTTGACTTGGATCTACTCATTCGGCTCTCACGTGTAGGAAAATTGAAATACACACCCAGACCGCTGGCAAAATTTCGTTGGCATGACGGCTCTCTCTCGGTTGGCGGAAGAGAGGGTTCGGTAAATGAGGCCAGTGTGATACGAACTGCAGCACTTCCAAAGTGGATTCGTCCTTTAGCGCCGCTTTGGGAAGCCCCTATCCGCCGGATCATCCTGAGGGCTGGCAAGCGGCTGACCATAAGATCAAAGGGTTCTTGAGTACACGATTTTCGTAGGAGCCAATTTGACCAACAATGTGGATGGCGTTTTGGAAGAACGGAAGTCATGGCGTCGAATAGCCCTGGCTGCAGGGGCATTACTCCTGACAATGCTTTCTTGGGCATTCGCCACCCCGCTGGGTTCAACCCACGACGAATGGTTTCACTTGGGCAGTATTTGGTGCGCAAATGGCGTAGACGGAACTGACTGCCTTGAATTCAATGAGCCTGGAGCACCAGATCCCTCAAGTGGGATGGCTTATTACACTGGCGTCGCAGCGATTGAGGATGGGTCGTGCTTTATTGATAGCCCTGCAGAGGCAACCCGCTGCAAAACTGCTGTTGCTTCTAGTTACCCAGCAAACTTTGGGCTCTACCCTTCCACTTACTACAAGGTGATGAACCTGTTCGTTTCGGAGAATCCGACATTAAGCGTGCTTGCAATGCGGACGGTGAACGGACTGTTATCAGTGGCGTTATTAGTTGGAGTGCTGGTCCTTTCCAAACACCGAGCTCGGTTGGCATGGATCACTGGTTATGTTTTCACTCTCCTGCCGATGACCATGTTCTTCACTGTCTCGGTTCACCCCAGCGGCTGGGCAATTACAGGTGTAGGCACTTCCTGGATATTCCTACACAATGCAATCACTACTGGAAAGGAACAAAAAAAGAAACGATATTGGTCGATAGCACTATGGGCTATCTCAACACTCTTGGTGTTTGTAAGTAGGTACGACGCATTCATGTTTCTCTTGTTTTCAAATTTCGTTGTCGTAGTTGTTGCATTCGATGTTTTCCGACGTGTTCGAGTGAAATATTTTGTAGCAGCAGCAGTGGCCGGTGGTTTAGCGTTGTATTTGACTAGCCGTTTCAATGGAATGGTCTCCTGGATTTTTGACTTTCCATTAAAACCGCAAGGGGAAATGACTAAGACGTCAACGTGGATTTCACATTGGTTGGTGCAGACTCTGTGGGTGCCTGTTCAATCCCTTGGCGTGGAAGATCTCGGGCAGGGACTCCCTGGGCAATATACAGTTCGACTACCGGGCCCGGTTTGGGTCATTGGTATTGCACTGCTGGGTGGGGCAATGTTGATTTCATTGATCAAGCCCAGTATCGAGCAGCTTGTATTTTTAATCATTACGTATCTGCTGATTGCGTTTGTCATTTTGAGTTTCAATGGAAGACTTGAACGGGACCTTTTCAATCTGTCGGGTCGTTATGTATTGCCCATTCTCTCGTTTACCGTAGGATTTTCAATTTTCTTATCAGGCAATACTTTTCAGATGATGCAGATCAGAAATTGGCGAATAGTCGCAGTTTCTTTGCTGACTGTTGCACACGCACTGTCCTTGCATGCGGTTATTGAAACCAATGTTGACGGTCAATCACACTCTATTGAGGCTATTCATCTTGGTCCAGATGCTTGGTGGTGGGTGGGTCTGCCATTTGGTCCCAATTTCATGGTGCTCGTCGGGTCTATAGCTTTCACCTGGTTTTTAGTTAACGTCTGGTCAACCTTCCAAACAGTGGAGTTTTCGCATGAAACAAATTCTTGATCGTTTACATATTTACGACAAAATTAGATTTCCAATTTCTCTCGTCTGCATAGTGGCTGGGTTGGCTATTTGGTTAGTCAGACCAGATTTCGTCGAAACAGAGTTCCCAAAGCATGGTGAGAGGTTTCAGACAAAAAACGAAGTAATCGATTTAGGAGATCGCAACGATCTGTGTGCGTTGCTAACGAACCCAAATGGTTTTGTTTTGATTTCGGGAAGACTCAACATCGAATCTCTGAGTTCAGCACAGGGATTTTTCCAATCGGCAGAAAACGAAGATGGTTATTTTCTTGATTATGACCCTGGCGAAAACAAGCTGGTTCGATTTGGCATTCGTCTTTCTGATGGGACAACATCCCGCGTGAAATTAAGGAACCTCACTGGAGTAGGTGTGACACCACTTGTAATTCTCGTACGGGGCAATGGAGACATTCGCATGATCACTGGAGATCGCGACTCAACGACCCAGACAGGGAATATCGCTCCTGTCTGTACAAATTGGAAAATTGGATTGGGAAACGGTAGTGCAGTATTTAAAGGTCAAATTCTTCTTGATATTTCAACGGGATCTGACATAACTATTGCCAATGAACTGATCGAAAATTTCATCTCCGCATACGACAAGAGCCTGCCAAGTACGCTGTACAAATGGCCTTTGTACACGGGAATACTGCTTTTGGTCATTGGCAACCCTCTGAGGTGGCGCAAGAAATAGGCGGGGCTTGAGATGCCCCGTATTGGTATTTTGGTCGTGGCGTATAACGCCGAGACAACTCTAGAAAGTGTCCTTTCTCGTATCCCAACAGAGTTCATTTCTTCAATTTCCGTCATATTGATCTGTGATGATGCAAGCCAAGACTCCACCTTTTCGGTTGGTCAACAAGTGCAGCAGGTGCGTCCTGACTTGCCAATCACGTTGATTCGTCATCCA
>Ga0164293_10001821_pt1 | contig 17944 bp, 17 predicted proteins | sample GEODES118metaG_FD_111487 | JGI IMG/M metagenome (GOLD analysis project Ga0164293, IMG submission 111487) | Eutrophic lake water microbial communities from Lake Mendota, Wisconsin, USA - GEODES118 metaG | ecosystem: Environmental > Aquatic > Freshwater > Lake | place: USA: Lake Mendota...
CAAGAGGATCATGAAGAGGATCATGAAGCGGTTCAAATCCGCCCGACACCTCCAGCGCTTCGTCTCCATCCACGATGGGGTCGCCAACCTCCACAACTTTCCCCGCCACGCCATGTCGTCATCTGACGATCGAGCGCTTCGTTCCGAGGCGATGGTCGTCTGGCGCGAAATCGCCGAACCGGGCATCGCCGCGTAGCGCCAGGGGAAAGCCCCCCGTCTTCGCCCGGCCGCCGTTCGGCAAGTTGACAGTACCGTTTGGAAGCCACTAACGCGAGCGACTGCGCAGACGATCTTTTGCGCGGAACCATGCTGTCATCAGCGGCAGGAACCATGGCCTTCCATCATAAAGCGGCAGCGCAGTGAAGGGGATATCATCAAATGCAGTCCGCCCCTCTGGCGAGCCAAGCAGTTTCAGCGCCAGTTTTGTGCCTAGGTAAGGCATCAGCGCCACGCCCGAACCATTGCAACCCATGGTGTACCATAGCCCGTCACGTTGGCCGATGCCGGGTAGATCGCTGCGCGTCATCGCCACATTACCGGTCCAGCAATGGCTGACTGCAATATCGCCAAGGCTAGGGAACAACGCCACGAGTTCCGTGCGCAACCGCGTCGCAGCGTCGGCCAGCGGGATTGGATGCAGCGCCGCCCGTCCACCCAGCACGATGCGCTTTCCATCTGGTGAGGGGCGGTAGTACAGGTGCTTGGCTCGTGTCTCGACAATCATCCTCAGGTTGGGGATGAGGTCACGCACCCGGTTTTCGCCGATCTCTTCGGTGGCGATCAGATAGCTGGGGATCGGCACGAGCCGCCGAGCCAGCGCACCGAACGGCTTGCCGCTGTAACCGTTGGTTGTGACCACGACGTCGCGCGCGGCCACGTGCCCTTGCGCCGTTTTTACCTGCCAGCCCTGACCATTGCGCAGCAGCCCCGTTACAGGTGTGAAGCCTGCAACCGTCGCACCAGCGGCGCGTGCCACAGCCAGCAGGGCCTGCTGCAACTTGCCCGGATGCACACCGGCATGGGTGGGAAACACCAGCCCACCCTGATAGGCATCGGTCGCGATCTCGCGGCGCATGTCGGATTTCTGCAGCACCTCGATGTCAAGATCGAAGTCCCGGTTCAGGCGCTCCGCCTCGCGGCCCATGGTGTCATAATCGGCGGCGGTCCAGGCACCGCGCATCCGGCCAGTGGCGCGCAGGTCAGCGTCGAGTTTTTCATCCGCAATCAGGGCCTTCAGATGCGACAGTGACTGCATCCCCTCCGCAATCAGCGCATGCGCACTCTGAGGACCGTAAAGCTCGATCAGCTTGACGTAGGAAAGCCGGTGGCCGTGACCGATCATGCCACCCGAGCGGCTCGATGCTCCAAAGCCGGGCGGTCCTGCCTCGCAGACAAGGACGCTGCGACCGGCGCGGGCCAACGTCAGCGCTGCCGAAAGCCCGGCATAGCCGGCACCGACCACCAGCACATCGACCTCACGCGGCAATGCAGTCGACGCGCCCACGGCGGTCGGTATCTCGCGCGGTGCCGCATCCCACCAGTATGGTGTTCCGGAAATCTGCGTCTGCATGGTACCTCCCACATTGAATGTCGCAAGCGCGCTCCAGGCATGCAAGCATCCGCTTGCGTCTGGCAGCCCTGTTCTGCAAGCATACGATCGTGAGGTGCACGTGAAGACCATCATCGTCATCGGCGGGGGTATTACGGGTTGCGCAGCGGCCTGGCATCTGGCGCTGAGCGGTCATCGGGTCAGGCTACTCGAAGCGCGGCGCATCGCAGCCATGGCATCGGGCTGGACACTTGGCGGGGTGCGTCAGTCAGGCCGTCATCCAGCCGAATTGCCGCTTGCGAGGGCTGCAGTGAAGCTCTGGCCGCGCCTTGCCGATCAACTGGGATTTGAGACCGGCTATCATCAGCGTGGCAACATCAGGCTCGCCCGCAATCTCTCCGAAGCAGCCGCCATGCGTGAACTCGTGTCGCACCAACGGATGCTGGGGCTCGATCTGGAGTTCCTGGACGGTAATGCTGCGGTCAGGGGCGTTGCGCCAGCGGTTTCGGATGGCGTCACTGCCGCCTCGTTCTGTCCGAGTGATGGCTTTGCTGATGCAGTGGCTGCGACCACAGCCTTCGCACATGCTGCACAGGCGCTGGGTGCCGAACTTCTGGAAGATGTTACGGCGAAAGCGATCGTACTGCGCAACGGCAGGACCAGCGGCGTTGAGACCAGCGCCGGGTTTCTGGCGGCAGATGCGGTCATTCTGGCTGCCGGCATTCACAGCCCAGCCTTGCTGCGTCCGCTCGGGCTGGATCTGCCAATCGATGTCACGCTTGTGCAGGTGGTGCAGACCGAGCCGGTGGCGCGCTGCTTTGAGCAGGTCTTCGGCGTGGCCAATGCCGATTGCGCCGGACGGCAGGAGCCATCTGGCCGTTTTCGGTTCACCAGCGGCATCGAACTGTTTGGCGGTGATACCGAATACTGGACAGAGGCGTCGCTTGCCCCCTCCGCCGCCAGCATTGCAACGCTGCGGGCCCGCGTTGCAGCCGTGCTGCCCATCGCTGCTGCAACGCCCATTGCGCGGAGCTGGGGCGGGCTGATCGATGCCACACCAGACCACCTGCCGGTCATCGATGCACCGGGCGAGGTGCCCGGCCTTGTGATTGCCGCGGGCTTCTCGGGCCATGGCTTCGGGATTGGGCCCATCAGCGGGCGATTGGCTTCGGAGCTCGCACTAAACGATCCGCCCTCATTTTCACTTCATGACTTCCGATTGGCGCGTTTTGCGGCAGCACGCCAACCCGTCATGCCGCTGTCGTTGCACGGCTGACCATGCTGGACCTCAATGACCGCGTGATCCTCATCTCCGGTGCCAATCGCGGCATCGGCCAGGCCATCGCGGCGGTGCTGTATGCGCGGGGTTGCAGGCTGAATCTCGGTCTGCGTCAGCCGGGATCGGTAGACGATTTCATCGCCTCGCGAGACCGCTCACGCCTCCATATCGGGCGCTATGAGGCGAGCGAATGGGCAAGTCATGCTGCATGGGTCGGCGAAACCGCGCACGATTTGGCCGCATCGACGGACTGGTCAACAATGCGGGTATCAGCCTTGCCATGTCGATCCGCGATGCCGATGAAGTTGCACTCGACCGCATCTGGGCTGTCAACTGCAAGGCACCGCTGAACATGATCCGTTGCGCCTTGCCCCATCTGGAAGCATCGGGAGCAGGGCGAATTGTCAATGTAGCCTCGCTGTCGGGTAAACGCGTGCGCAATGACAATGTGGCTTATAAGATGAGCAAGTTCGCAGTGATGGCGCTGACCCATGGCGTGCGGCGGTTGGGGTGGGACAAGGGCGTCAGGGCGACCGCGCTTTGCCCGTCTTTTGTGCGCACGGACATGGTGGCTGGTAGCACAAGGATTTCGCAGGCCGAGATGACCGATCCTGTCGATCTGGGCGAGCTAGTTGCGACCGTCATGGCCTTGCCCGACAACGCCAGCATTGCCGAACTTCTCGTCAATTGCCGCCTTGAGGACATGGTCTGATCATGGCTGCTGTGCTGACCTCGGATGTGCTCATCATCGGTGGCGGTATCGTCGGCGCTGCGCTTGGCGTGGGCATGGCAGGCCGCGGTGCCAGCATCCGCCTGCTCGACGGGGCCGATACCGATCTCAGGGCCGCGCGCGCGAATTTCGGCTTGATCTGGGTCCAATCCAAGGGCCATTCCATGCCCGCCTATGGCCGCTGGACACGCCGCAGCGCTGATCTCTGGCCTGATTTCGCTGCCGATTTGCGCGCACGAACGGGCATAAACATCAAGCTCCGACAGACTGGCGGGCTCTCGTTCTGCCTTGGCGAGGCGGCGCTTAGGAACAGGCGAGACGCCATTTCGCGACTTCACAACCAGATAGAGCCATGGTCCGCCACGATTAATGTTTTGAACCGAAACGAGCTTCAGCGGCTACTGCCCGGCATTACGCTTGGTCCTGACGTCAGCGGTGCCAGCTTCTGCGCTGAGGATGGCGAGGCTGATCCGCTGATGCTGCTCAGGGCCCTGCATGTGTCGATGAGGGCGATGGGAGTCGATATCTGCACAGGGGCAGAAGCCAGCCGCATCAGCCATAGCAATGGGATTTTCCGCGTCGAGGCCGGGCGCGCGGCCTATGAAGCCCGGCGGCTGATCCTTGCCGCAGGCCACGGCTCGCTTGCCCTCGGCAAGATGGTGGGGCTGACGGTGCCCGTTCACGCCGAGCGCGGCCAGATTCTGGTGACAGAGCGCCTCGACCCGTTTCTGCCGTTTGCCGGCGACACCATCCGTCAGACCGCCGATGGCACGGTGATGATCGGTGCGACACACGAGGATGTGGGCTTTGATCTCGGCACCACCGGTGCCGCCACTGCCAGCTTGGCACGCCATGCGACTGATATATTCCCGGATCTGGCATCTGCGAAACTTGTCCGTGCCTGGGCTGGCCTGCGCGTGATGACACCCGATGGCTGCCCGCTTTATGCCGAAAGCGAAAGCCATCCGGGGGCGGCGCTGATCACCTGTCATTCGGGCGTGACGCTGGCAGCGATCCACGCTGCGGACCTGGCGCCAGCGCTGCTGGACGGACCGTTGGGGCGTAACTACGCAGCCTTCGGACCGCAACGGTTTGGTGGAGGCAAGGATGTTTCGCAAGCTGCCTGACGGATCCGGCCCGCGTCTGACCGTGTTTGTGGAAGGCCAGCCGGTTGCCGTAAGCGAAGGCGACAGCGCCGCAACTGCTGCACTTCTGGCAGGGCTTTCGGCAACACGGGCAAGTGCCCTCGGCGGCCAACCGCGAGCGCCTTACTGCATGATGGGCGTGTGCTTCGAGTGCCTGATGGTGATTGATGGCCTCGCCTCGCAGCAGGCCTGCCTCGTGCCGGTGCGCGAAGGCATGCGCATCGCGCGGCAGCCCTCACGCCCGGCAATTGCCAAGCCATGACAACCTCCGAGGCGTCCTTCGATCTGGTCATTGTCGGTGCCGGGCCAGCGGGAATGGCGGCCGCCATCGAGGCGGCGCAAGGCAGCATGTCGGTCGTGGTACTCGATGAGCAGCCCATGCCGGGGGGCCAGGTGCACCGGGCGATCGAACAGCGCAAGTATACCGGCAAGCAAAGCAATCTCGATGACCGCGACGGGGCGGCGCTCGTGCAGGCGTTCCGCAACAGCGCCGCGTCCTATTGTGGCGGCACTGCCGTCTGGCAGATCGAACGCGAAGGCGAGGGTTTCGCGATCTTTGTCAGCAGCGGCGATGCGGCGCGCTGCCTCAAGGCCCGGCGGTTGATCATCGCCACCGGCGCGATCGAGCGGCCTGTGCCGATGCCGGGCTGGACCTTGCCGGGTGTGATGACAGTGGGCGCGGCGCAGATCCTGCTCAAGACCGGCGGCAACGTGCCAACGGGGCAAGTCGTGGTTGCCGGGCAAGGCCCGCTTGCGCTGCTTTATGCCACGCAATTGCTGGCAGCTGGGGTCAAGCCAGCGGCATGTCTCAACACCACAATGCCCGGCGCGCTGGATCGCGCGCTGCGACACCTGCCGGGCGCCCTCGGCGACATCGGCCAGATCGGGCGGGGGCTCGGGTTCATGGCCAGACTGCGCCTTGGCCGCGTTCCGCTCATCGGGGGTGTCAGCGATGTGGCGGCGCATGGTGACGAGCGACTTTCAGCGGTCAGCTACGTCGCCAAAGGCATCAGGCGCGAGATCAAGGCGGATCTGCTCTTACTGCATGAAGGGGTGGTGCCACACACCCATCTGGCCATGTCAATGGGTGCGGAGCATCGTTGGGATGAGGGCCAATCGTGCTGGCAACCCAGGCTCGGCGCCGATGGCCAGACATCGATCGAGGGATTGCGCATCGCTGGCGATGGTGCGGGGATCGGGGGCTGGCGCATTGCTGCGCTTGATGGCCGACTAGCTGCACGCGCGATGATGCGCGAACTCGGGCGAGAAACGGTTCCATCGCTGGATGGCGCGGCCACCGTGACGCTGCGGCGTCAACGCCAGCGTCTTGCAGGCCTTCGCCCTTTCCTCGATGCTTGGTTCAGGCCACGCGCGGTGCTGCTGGCACCGCCTGACGACGTGATCGTTTGCCGTTGCGAGGAGCTGACAGCGGGCGATCTGCGCGCCGCCATCCGCCAGGGCTGCCTTGGGCCCAATCAGGTCAAATCCTTTACGCGCTGCGGCATGGGGCCGTGCCAGGGCCGGGAATGTGCGTTGACGCTGACCACGCTGGTCGCTGCCGAACGCGGCATCACGCCCGAAGAGGCCGGTGCCTTGCGCATCCGACCGCCACTCAAACCGCTGACGCTTGGCGAACTTGCTGCGCTGGCGCCGACCGGCGCGTGATCCATGCCCTTCGATGTCATTATCATCGGCGGGGGATTGCACGGGGCTTCTGCCGCGCTGCATCTGGCATTGCGCAGGCAGCGGGTGCTGGTCCTCGAAAAAAGCATGGTTGGCCGCCATGCCTCGGGGGCCAATGCGGGCGGAGTGCGCACGCTCGGGCGCGATCTGGCCGAAGTGCCGCTGGCCGTTGCCGGCATGGAGCTATGGCACGGGATCGCCAGCCTTGTGGGGGACGATTGCGGTTTTCATGCCCATGGCCAGCTGAAAGTCGCCGAAAGCGCTGCCGAGATGCAGGCATTGGAGGCGCGCCAAGCCAGCCTGCAAGCCCTTGGCTTTCAGCATGAGGAACTGATCGATCGCGATGAACTCTTCCGGCTTGTGCCCAGCATTTCTCGCGCCTGCGTAGGGGCGTTGATCGTCCGGAACGATGGTGCAGCCAACCCTTACCGTACGACGCTCGCCTTCCGCGCGAGGGCACAGGTGCATGGTGCCGTGTTTCGTGAAGGCGCGGAGGTGACGCGGCTGGAGCGGCTAGAAGGGCTCTGGCGGGTGACGACCCCGAATGGATGCGAGGACGCGCCCTTCATCGTCAACAGCGCAGGCGCATGGGCGGGGCGAATGGCTGCCATGGCCGGCGACACCATCCCGATCACGACACGCTGCTCGATGATGATTGTGACAGAGCGCTTGCCACACTTTCTGGAACCCGTGATTGGCTCGCAGGGGCGGAAACTGTCATTCAAGCAAAGCGATCAGGGTTCCGTTCTGATTGGCGGTGGGCATCAGGGCCATCCCGATCTCGATGGTGAGAGCTATGCGATCAACACCCGTAATCTGGCCCTTGGTGCTGCGGCGGCGCTGGCCCTGTTTCCGCAGATGACCGGGGTTAGGATCGTGCGTAGCTGGGCGGGGCTGGAGGCGCAGACACCTGATAATATTCCCGTCATCAGTCTGTCGCCGCGCCTGCCCGGCCTGGTGCATTCCTTCGGCTATTCAGGCCACGGATTCCAGCTCGGCCCTATCGTGGGGAGCGCGGTGGCCGATCTCGTCACACACGGATCGACCAACCTGCCTATCGGCCCTTTCAGCGCCGCGCGATTTCAGGATCAGGAGTTGGCGATCTGAACCATATGGCCGGGCGCAACCTCGCGATAGAACCGCTCGGGCGGCTGGTAATCGGGCGCGCGGAACGGGCTGGGGATTTCATCGTTGGCCAGCCCACGCCGGACCCGCCTGCGCGAGGGATCTGGCGTCGGCACCGCAGCCATCAGTTTTTGCGTGTAAGGGTGCTGCGGGTTGTCGAAAATGGCCTGTCTCGGCCCGATTTCGACGATTTCGCCCAGATGCATCACCGCAACCCGGTGGCTGACTCGCTCCACCACCGCCATGTCGTGGGAGATGAACAGATAGGCCAGCCCGAGTTCCTGCTGCAGGTCAAGCATCAGGTTGATGACCTGTGCCTTGATCGACACATCAAGCGCCGACACGGCTTCGTCCGCGACAATCAGTTTTGGCGAGAGCGCCAGCGCCCTGGCAATGCACAGGCGCTGGCGCTGCCCGCCAGAAAACTCATGGGGAAGTCTACTCGCCATGTCGGGCGAAAGGCCAACCTGTCGCAGCAGGTCAGCCACCATCTCGTTGGCGCCTTTGCGGTCGGCAAGACCATGGATGACGATAGGCTCGGCAATCGCGCTGCCCACCGTCTTGCGCGGATTGAGGCTGGCATAGGGGTCCTGGAAGATCATCTGCATGCGCTGGCGCATCTGCCGGAGTTCGCGCCTCGGCAAGCTCGCCACGTCGCGATCCTCGAACAGAACCTGGCCTGATGTGGGCGGCACCAGCCGCAAGATCGAACGCCCAGTCGTGGATTTTCCGCATCCTGACTCGCCCACCAGTGCCAGCGTTTCGCCGGCTCTAAGATCGAACGAGATGTTCTCGACCGCATGAACCCGCCCGCTGACGCGGCCAAGAACGCCGCGGCGAACATCGAAGCGTGTCACCAGATTGCTGACGCTGAGCAGAGGCTTGCCGGTATCGCTCACTGTGTCCGGCATTTGGGCCGGGATGTCAGCCTCGCCGGTCTGAGTGTCGACCACGGCGAAGCGCATCGGGCGCGCCTGCCCGGCCATCGAGCCGAGCTTTGGCACGGCGGCAAGAAGGGCGCGCGTATAGGGATGCCGGGGCGTGGTGAATGTCGTCTCGGTCGCGCCCTGCTCGACCGCCTCACCCTTGAACATCACGATAGTGCGGTCCGCCACCTCCGCCACCACACCCATGTCATGGGTGATGAAGATCACAGCCATCCCGAACTCGTCCTGCAACAGCTTGATCAGTTCGAGGATCTGCGCCTGCACGGTCACATCAAGTGCGGTCGTCGGCTCATCGGCGATCAACAATCTGGGTTGGCAGGCCAGTGCCATGGCAATCATCACCCGCTGGCGCATGCCACCCGAGAAGCGGTGCGGATACTCACTGAAGCGCGATGCTGCTGCAGGGATGCGCACCGTGTCCAGAATGCGCAAGGCCTCGGCATTGGCGGCACGCTGATCAAGGCCGCGATGATAGCGCAACGTTTCGGCGATCTGAAAACCGATGGTCAGGACCGGGTTGAGACTGGTCATCGGTTCCTGAAAGATCATCGAGATCTCATTGCCGCGCACGGCCCGCATTTCGCCTTCGGTCAGCCCGATGCAATCGCGGCCATCCAGAAAAACCTGGCCTTCGATCCGTCCATTCACCTCCGGCACCAGACGCATGATCGACAACGCAGTGACGCTCTTGCCGGAGCCGGACTCGCCGACGATGGCAACTGTCTCGCGTGGTTGAACATCGAAAGACAGCCCCCGAACCACGGGCCGCCAGACGCCATCCACGCGAAAGGACGTTGTAAGATCGCGCACACTTAGCACCGCGGCTGCCGAAGGGCTCTCGAGGTTCACTGCTCGCCCTTCAGTTTGGGATCTATCGCATCGCGTAAGCCGTCACCCAGCAGGTTAAGCGCGAACACGACGAGCAGGATGGCCAGACCCGGCATCATCACCAGCCAGTAGGACTCCAGAATGTTCTCGAACCCTTCACGGATCATGCCGCCCCAGGTGGGCGTCGGCGGCTTAAGCCCCAGCCCGATGAAGGACAGCGAAGCTTCGGTGCGGATCGAGCTTGCCGTCCACAGCGAGAACATCACGAGGATTTCTGCGGCTATGTTGGGCAGGATGTGCACGATCATCAGGCGCGCATCGGAATAGCCGAGCGAGCGGCCCGCCTCGATGAATTCACGCTCCTTGACCGCGATGGTCGGCGCGCGCGCGATCCGCGCAAATGAGGGAATCGAGGTCAGCGCAATGGCGATGATGATGTTGGTGAGCGAAGGGCCAAGCATCGCCACGATGATCAGCCCGAGGATCAGGGCCGGAAAAGCCAGAAGGATATCCATTACCTGCATGGTGATGGTGTCGAAGCGCCCTCCATAATAACCGGCCAGCATTCCGATAATGGAACCAACAACCATCGCAAAGAATGTGGCGGCAATGCCGATGATCAGCGAGTAGCGCGCGCCGTGCAGCAACCGCGAAAGGATGTCGCGGCCGAAATAGTCGGTGCCGAACCAATAGGTGGCCGAAGGGCCCTGAAGTTTGGAGAAGATATCCTGCTCGATCGGATCATGCGGTGATATCCACGGCGCGAGGATGGCCAGGACAGTGATCACCAGAAACAGGCACAGGCCGAACCACGATGTCTTGTTTGTGTTGAAAGCAGCAATCGTCGCCCGTGCAAGACGGGCAAACCCAGTCATCTGCGTGGACGATGTTCCGCTGCTCATTGCATCTTCACGCGCGGGTCAGCGAGGCTGTAGATCACATCGGTGGCAAGATTGATCAGGACTACCAGCAAGGTATAGATTACCATCATGCCCTGCAGCATGGTGTAGTCGCGCTGGTTGAGTGCGCCAACAATCAGCTTTCCAAGGCCCGGGCGGTTGAACACGATTTCTGTCAGAACAGAGTTGCCGATCAGGACGCCGAGATAAAGCCCGACAATCGTTATGATCGGGATCAGCGCATTGCGCAGTGCATGCCGCCAGACCACCGCAGGCCATGGCACACCCTTGGCGCGGGCCGTGCGGACATAGTCCTCCGACAACACCTCCAGCATCGCCGATCGCGTGACGCGTGTGATGTAGGCCGCCATGATAAGGCCCAGGTTGATCGCGGGCAGGACCAGCGATTGCAGCCATTGTGTCCAGGTGCCGCGCTGGCCACTGATCACCGGGAACCATCGGACCTGGATTGCAAGGCCAATCAGCAACAGGATGCCTGACACGAAGGCCGGAAAGGACAATCCCAGCAGCGAGGCGATGCGAACCACATAATCGGTGGCATGGTTCCGATTGACCGCAGCCCACACCCCCATAGGAATGCCGATGGCAGCCCCGATCAGGAGCGCGAAAACTGTCAGCTCGATCGTCCAGGGCAGGACATTCAGCACCTCCTGAATAACCGGACGTCCCGTGACCAGTGAGACACCCCAGTCGCCGCGGACCGCGCCGCTCAGGAACGTGACATATTGCACGGCCAGTGGCTGGTCGAGCCCGAGTCGGGTGCGCAGGGCCGCAATCGAACCTGCATCGGCCTGATCACCGAGGATGACCTGCGCCGGATCACCCGGCAGGATTCGGACGATCAGGAATATGATCGTTAGCACCACAAACAGCGTGATCAGCGCAAATCCCGTCCTGCGAACGAGAAATGCCGTCACCTCGTAAACTTGCTTGTTTCAAGCACGGCTGGTCCAAGATTGAGCGCACCCTTGATCTCGTAGCCAAGATCGAGCGTGTCCCTCGTTGCCCACATCTGCAACTGCTCGTTGACGGGCACAGCACAGACTTCCGTAACGATCTTGCGTTGTGCCTCATGCCAGAGAGCGATCTGCTTTGCCTGATCAGGCTCGCTGCGGGCGGCGTCGATCTCCGCATCAGCCGCCTTGCAATGCGAGAAATTGGTTACGCCTGTTGGCGTGCCCACCGTCGCCCGAGAATGGAAGAACTGGGACAGGTAGACATCTGCGATCGGGAAGCGGGCCGCTTGGAAATGCACCACCTGCGACAGGTTCTGGCGGATCTGCTGGTGGAATGTGGCATGTTCCACTGGCGTGATCTCCAGTGTGATCCCGGCGCGGCGCAGCTGCGCCTGCACGGCCTCCATGAAGTTCAGCATGCCCGGAAGGGTCGTGTGGATCGTCTTCAGTGTAATGCCATTGGGAAATCCTGCCTCGGCCAGCAACTCCCGCGCCCTCTGCACGTTGTGCGGCAGCAGCGGTGCATTTGCCAGCGTACCGACATAGCCCGATGGCACCACCGATACGGCCTGCCGCGACACCTCGCGACCGCGGAACTGCTGGATGCCATCCCGATCAAGAGCATGGGCAAAGGCTTGCCGAACCTTCAGGTTATCCAGCGGCGGCATGGTCATGTTGAGATGGATCACCGACATTTCAGCCGGGTTCATCGCCAAAGCCTTGACGCCGGGCGTTTCCTTCAGCCGCGCGAAGGCACGCTGGTCCTGCCGCGCGTACACCAGGTCGAGCTCGCCCGCCTGGAACGCCAGATCACGCGCCGCATCGGACGGGATAAGCCTATAGGTCAGTTCGCGGAAGTTGGGCTTGCCACGAAAATAAGCGTCATGTGCGACCAGCTTGCCGTATTGCTGCGGCACATATTCAGCGAAGGCAAAGGGGCCGGTGCCGATGGGACGGCGGCGGAAACCGTCATTTCCCATCTGGTCGATAGCCGCTTTGCAGACCATCTGGCCGCCGTGATAATTCATGACGACGCCAAGCAGGCTCGGGATCGCACTTTTCAGCGTGATCTTCACTGTATATTTGTCGGTCGCTTCGACGCTGTCAAAAGCGGCATAGTCGGATGAGAAGGTCGAGGTTTCGCGGGTCGCGGCGCGCTTGAGCGAGAACACCGCGTCTTCGGCAGTGAACTCGCCGAAATTGTGATGGCACTGAACGCCCTTGCGCAGGTTGAAGGTCCAGACCTTGCCATCAGCAGAGGAGGTCCAACTTTCGGCAAGGTCAGGTTCGATCTGGTCAGGGCTGATTTCGCCGGGCTTCAGCCGGACCAGACCACTGAAGATCTGCTGCATGAAGCTCTTGCCCGGCGTCGCCGAATTCATGTGCGGATCCAGAACGCCGGTATCTGCCGATGCGAGGCCGACGGTCAGCGTCGTCTTCTGGGCCACAGCGACCGTTCCGTTTGCGGCCACCATCGCGATACCTGCCGCGCCAGCGATGAGATATTTGCGGATCATGATCACGTCCCCCGTAGAACAGCCCATGGGGGCCGTACGTCCCAGTCAGTGTTCCAGCAACTGTCCCCGAACGCAAGCGCCGTCATGTTTCGGAGCCGGCAACCTTTCTACCTGCGGCGAGCCTGCTGGGTCGCTTGGATGACTGTTGGGATCGTTCTGACTGTGAAAGCTGCCCGTTGTCAGCGCCAAGTCCTTACGATGAGGCGCACCAAGTTTACGATGCTCAGTGAGAGCGGGCGTAGTCGCGGATGACAGTGCAAGGCGTTGTTGCATGGATGGAGGCACCCGGCATCTCGGCTTTGCAGCGTGGTCAGCGAATGCGCTGTGACTGCGGTCTCGCGAGCAGCATGTTGCGGTTGGCGATCTTGATGTGAAGGGCGACCTCGTTCTGCTGGGCTCCAAAGGTTCGTGAGGTGAGGCGTCCGCCATTGATGATCCTCTTCACCCGGGAAATCGCTGTTTCGACCAGCGAGCGTCGGCCATATCGGTGCTGCCGCTGCCAGGCCATTCGTCCCCGAAGCGCGATCTCCGCGGCATGACGCTCGCGCTCGGTTCCGCCATGGGGCTCGCCTTTCGCTGGGATCGATGACTTGCCGTGCGGGATGACGATCTTCGGAGGAGATCGCGTGGGTCTCGCAGCGCGTATCGCCTAATAGATTGGCGCGCCGTCATAGGCCCCGTCGGCAATCATGCGGCCGATATTGCCGCCGTAGTTCGCGACGAGATCGCCGGCCATGGAAGCATCGGCTTTGTCGTCATCTGTCAGTGCATGGGCAACGATCTCGTGGCTCGCTGGATCAACCGATAGATGCAGCTTGCGCCAGGATCTTCGACTCTGGCCGTGTTTTGCTCGCGCCGATTCGCCGGCCCCGAAGAATTTCAGCCCGGTGCTGTCGATGACAATGTCGATCGGGCCCTTGCGCTTCCAGCACTGCTCGCGGATATCGGCCGTGCGTCGCCGCCTTGCCAGCTTAGTGTGATCGGGCACGGCGAGATCGAGCATCATGATCTGCATAAGCGAGCGCACGAAACCTTCGGTCTGCCGCAATGGCAGGCGCATCACGGCGCCGAGGATCAAGGTCGTCTCGATCGCCAGGTTGGAGAACCGCCGCTGGCCGCCCGGCGTGGTCCGACACGCGGCGCGCCAACCGGCAATCGCATCATCCGACAGCCAGACCCGAACGTCACCGCGCGCTGCCAGCAGGTCCTCGACCATCCGCCGGCTGAGAGGAAAACGGATAGAGAGCCAGACATCCTGCTCGATGACGTCCGCCGGGACCCGGTCGCCGCGATCAATCGATTTCGATTTTGTCATCATCGCGCTCGAGGAGCCGACGTTCGTCGACACTTCGTCAACCTGACAGGACCATCACTATTTAGGGTCGCAAGTGGCCGGCCGTGAAGGCGGGAACTTTAAAGCTTCTGCGGCCATTTCTGTGCAGCATGCATGACAGTGATGATATCGACTGAGAAAGCTGTCACGCGGTATGGGATGATGTAGGGCAGGGCGGTTATCACCAGCTCCCTCGTCCCCATGATTCTTCCATTCCGGCCCATTGCAGGGTGGTCGGCTAAAGCTTCGGCAGACGAGGAAATGCGGGAAACGACATTGGCGGCTGCCTCGGGGTTATCCTTGGCAATGGTCGCGCCAATATCGTCGAGCCGCGCCAAGGCGCGCTTCGTCCAGCGAACTGTGCGACGGTTCATGACTGATGGGCAGGTTTCACGTATTTGCCAACAACCAGGGCAACTTCGGCCACGCTGGCAAACTCACCACGGTCGGCTTCGGCCAACCCTGCTTCGATTTCAGCAAGCTGCCATTCTTCCCTGACCACAAAGTCCTCGATGGCTTGCGCGGCCAAGTAGGCGCGGGAGCGGTCCATTTTTTGGGCAAGATGGTCCAGCTTCTCGGCGATCTCGTCCGGCACGCGCACTGTGAAGGCGGTCATGATAGGTAACTTTCATTGGTTCAATAAGAATTTAGATGAACCAAAGTGGTTTATCAAGGTTCGGCTGTTTACGCTGGCAAAAGCACGCTTGTGCGCGGCGACAATTACGATGGCCGTAGGGGCGATGTGGTTGGCGTCTGGGCTGCCGCTGGTAAGAGCCAGATTTAAAAGGAGTTGAGCGATATCAGTAGGTTGTGATTCCCTTTTGATGCTGAATCAAATGGGGTTTCCGATGACCTGGACTGCTATCGCTCGTAGCGAGCATAACCGTGATCGCTTGCGGTCATCGGGAGCTCCTGGTGGGATGAGTGGCTTCAACACCCAAGCCTTCCCATCAGGAGCTTCCCGTCACAAACCGCGCACCCCTCCCGCGACAGCGGGTTCGTTCAATCTGATTCAGTCAAAAGGCGCTCTGCACTAGAGGTCCAATATGAGCTGAGAGACGTCCCGGACTGTGGGCGGGGCTTTCGTCTTCCGCCCTGTCATCGGTATGCCCGCCTTTCGGCTGCCGTGCTTCGCGGCGATCTGGCGCGCAGCCTCTTGATGGCCCGACCCCCTGCGCCTGGCATAGAGTCCGTCTCGTGCCGCCTTTGCGGCTTCTGCATGGTTCACGATCGGCTGCGGATAACGCATTGAATCCGCACTGGGCCAACGCCATGGTTCGTGGATGAACGCATCAGGCACTGCATCCAACTCGGGCACATAGGCGCGGACGAAAGCGCCAGCAGGATCCTGGTCGATGCCCTGTTTCACAGGATTATAGACCCGCATTGTATTGATGCCCGTTGTCCCAGATTGCATCTGCACCTGAGACCAGTGAATTCCAGGTTCATAATCCACGAACTGCCTCGCCAGATGCAGGCCGCTGGCGCGCCATGGTAGCCAGAGCTGATAGCTGGCGAATGACATCAGCATGGCCCGCATCCGGAAGTTGAGCCAGCCATGCTGGTGAAGCGCCCGCATACAGGCGTCAACAAATGGAAACCCGGTCTCACCCGCGCACCATGCTCTCAGGCGCTGGGGATCGGCGATTTCCGGGCGCATGCCATCATAGGAGCGATGGAGGTTCTCGAATTCTAGACGCGGCTCGTCCTCCAGCTTCTGCATGAAGTGGCAATGCCAGTGCTGGCGTCCCTTGAACGAGTTCAGCGACGCACGCCAGTTTCTGGAGGCGCGATCGTTCAAGTGACTGATCGCCTGCATACGCTTCGCCGTCGCTTGCGCCACCTCACGCATCGACACAGTGCCCCATGTCAGGTGGGGCGACACGCGCGAGCACGCATCAAAGGCCGTAACTGGGCTCGACATCTGAAAACGATAATCGCGCCCACGCTCGCCAAGAAAGCTGTCGAGGGTCGTCAGCGCTGCCACGCGGCCGCCCGGCTGGCGGTATGGGCAAGGGTCAGAAGCAAGGCCCAGGTCCGAGACGGTCGGGATATGCGTTGGCCAATCACCGGGAATGGGTTGAAGCGCCTTGGGCGGCGCAGTGATGGGTTCGGCCATGGCGCGGTCCCATGCACCTGCCCAGCCATTGCGCGACCTGAGGCGTCGGATCACGCCGAATTGGCGTGGCTCATGCCATGGCACGCCGTTCTCCGTGGCCCATTCGGCCACCGCCAGATCACGTGCATAAGTCCAGCCGTTGCCTGTTTCCTCATGGCTCCACAAACCAGCGACGCCGTAGCGTTTGTGAATATCCCGAAATATGGCGACAGCGTCACCCACCACGATGCACAGGGGCTGTCCAAGGGCAGCAAGAGCTCGCTGGAGTTCACCCACGCTTTCTGCCGCAAAGGCCCATTGCCGCGCTGATACATCCGGCTGGCCCCAGAGGGCACGCTCCACGATATAGATTGGCAGGACCGGACCGCGCTGAGCCGCTTCCACCAGCGGGCGGTGATCAGCCACGCGCAGGTCCCGCTTGAACCAGACAATGTTGAGTGGCCGGGTCATGCCACGCCCCGCTCCTGCAGGATGGCGGGAATCCGCTCCTTGAAAGCAAAGAAACCCTTGGCTGCACGAGGCCATAAGGCGCTGTCCCATGTGCGACGCACCTGGGACAGGTTCATATTCTCACGCGCCAAAACCAGAGCAATCTGCGCCAGTGCGTCCGCGACAGGACCAACCGGTGCACACGGTGTCGCGATCTGCTTGACCCCCACTGAATTGGCCGCCGCGATCAAGGTCTCTGCGTCGAGCCGTTCGATCAGCTTGGTGCCGCACCCAAAATGTGATTCTGCGCGTGTCGCCGTATCCGAGCCGGCAACACCCATGGATCTGCGGGCGCCTTCGCCCCATAGCAAATCAGCATCTGCGGCAACGGTGACTTTATGGAACTCGATTGCGCCATCAAAAACGGACTCTGGATGCATGCGGTCAGCGCCCCTGCCCTGCAATCGGCTCGACCGCCAGACGCAGGCCCATTGCTTTGAGCACGCTCGACAGGCTGCTGACTGTGGGATTTCCAGTCGGTGAAAGCGTGCGGTAGAGCTGGGTCGGGTTCAGTTCGGCCTGCTCCGCGACCTTCGACAGGCCGCCGCAAGACCTGTCAGCGCCCGAGATAGCGCAGATTCAGACCCGAAATACCGATAGCTATATTGAGACCGGTCTGGGCCTGGACGCTGACCGGCTGCAGGCTGACCGAGCTGTTCAAGCCACCAACCAGCACATTGGCGCCGAGACCGCCTCCTGCCGAAGCACTGGCGGAAACGCCGACATAGTTGCCAGCGATGGCGCGCGGTCTGATCTTGCCGACGGCAAAGACCAGCCAGCGAACTTCGGTACGCGAGGTGATGCCGACGCTCAGGCCAACCTTGGTGATGCGCCCGCGAAAGGAGCCGGGGGCGCTGCGGTCGACCGGCTGGAACTGGCAGCGCATCCTTGAAGTTGAACCCACGATCATGCCAACGGTCGGATTAACGGTGCAGCGCAACAGACCGACATTCAGGCCCTCCTGCGGCGTCGGGCCACCCTGCGCCATGGCCGGAGCCGCAAAAGCCATGAAGGCAGAACAGAACGCAAATACAGATACATGAGTGCGCACGGAATATTCCTTGATTGGTTCGGTCTTGCAGTGCTGATCTTATTGAGACGATGCCCCTTCCGCCTGCGCTTGGCAAGCGCCTTTCATGAGAGCTTGGTGCATGAAGGCAGGACTGGCTGGTTGGTTAAGCTGTCGCATGGCGCAGCCGGTTTTCTTTCCCGGCTTCCGGCATCCCGTTCATGCGGTTCAGACTTCGCGCCGCCGTCCGTCACCACATTCCGCGGCAGACGTACCGGATCACGAACTGGCGGGCGTATGAGGCCGGCCTTAGCA
>Ga0164293_10001822_pt1 | contig 17939 bp, 18 predicted proteins | sample GEODES118metaG_FD_111487 | JGI IMG/M metagenome (GOLD analysis project Ga0164293, IMG submission 111487) | Eutrophic lake water microbial communities from Lake Mendota, Wisconsin, USA - GEODES118 metaG | ecosystem: Environmental > Aquatic > Freshwater > Lake | place: USA: Lake Mendota...
AACTCTCTTGCCTTTGGTTCATCTATATCTGTGCTCCATGAAACCATCAAACGATCTGATTCATCTCCTGCATTTAATGCATCTGGCATCGCTCCATAAAAATTGGGATAGTAGGCAGAGATATCAACTCCTAGCTTTGCTAAATTTAATTTTGCATTTCGTCTTACCAATGGGTCAAAGGTCCAAGAAAGATGAGAGTAATTCTTTTTCTTAGCCCAACTCCATTGGTCAATCTTTATAGCATAACCAACACCTTTGTCTCGAAACTCTGGCAAGACCGCGGTCATATGAGAGTGAAGATGTAATCCATCATTTGTTGCTGGGAATGCAAAAGCTGCTCCTACTATTTTGTCGTCAATAAAGGCGCCAGATAAGTAGGAACCACTGTGAACCATTGCCTGCAAAAGGTTAGGTGTTATTTCAGTTCCAGCATCCATAGACCAGGTTAAGTCAAATATTTCGCGGGCATGACTTTGCTCAGCGAGTGTTTTTAGATTCTTAACTATAATGGCCATTGTTGAAGATTATCAAAATTATTGAGCTATGACTTAAATGAGATCTTAACTCACATTTATTGAAACTATGTCGCGATTAATTAGCCTCTTCTAAGAATTTTGATGCTGAAAGATGCGTGATTAAAAGTTTCGATATAAGTGGAAAATTGGATAGATGTGTAGTAATTTAGTGGAATGGAGAAACGATTTGCAATTACAGGTGCCACAGGGCTCCTAGGGTCTAATTTAGTCAATAAATTAATTTCAATTGGGTATGAAGTAAATGTCTTAATCAAAGATGAGAACTCTAAAAGTATTCTGGATTCAAACGTAACCAAAGTTTATGGGGATATTTCTGATAAACAAGATATTGAGTACTTTATCCAAAAAACTGATCCAACTCATTTTGTTCATCTTGCAGCCCAAACACAGGCATACGACTCATTGAAATATCCTTATCCAACTTTTTACAATAATATTGTGGGGACCTTGAATATTCTTGAAAGCCTAAGAGAGTACGGTAAATGTAAAGCAATAATTGTGGCCAGTAGTGACAAAGCCTACGGGGAGTTAGTTGGTAAAAAATATTTGGAAAACCATCCCTTAAATGGAGTATACCCATATGATGCTTCTAAGTCGGCCACAGACTTAGTCTCAAGTTCTTATCGAAATTCTTATAATTTGCCAATAATAGTTACGCGAGCATGCAATATTTACGGAATCGGGGATTACAATCGTAAACGGCTTATACCTGGAATAGTTTATTCACATATCAAAAAAAGTGAATTTACTATAAGAAATGGTGGTAGAGATTTTCGAGAATATATACATGTTGACGACGCTGTAGATGCATATATCAAACTGTTGGATTACGCTGAAAATGACAATTCCAAAGGAGCCTTTAATATTTCTTCTGGTGATGCTTTTTCTACTTTAGAGTTGTTTCATTTAGTTCAATCTGAAATTGGAGTTCCGATAAAGCATACCATCATTGATAAACCATCTCTGGAAATTGTGAGCCAATTTATGGACGCTCAGCTTATTTCTTCAGAAACTGGTTGGTCTCCGAATCATGATATGAAACAAAGTATTGGTGAAATTGTACAATGGTATGTAAAAAACATATAAGACTAAGTATTTGAAAAAAGGTACTAGAATCTTTAAGGCAAGCACTAGTATGAGGTGCCAAAAAATCGTGAGACTTGTTAAAGTAATGTTATAATCGCTAGGTGGGTAATTTAGAAATAAATGAAGATATCGCCTAGGATTTGTTTTGAAGAAATCGCTAGTTATTTTTGCAAATTCTAGAGCTGGGCTCTTAACAAGTTGCATCGAAAGTGTGCTTAATTCGCATGGCGCTGAATATTGGGAAAAGGTCTTAGTATTACAAACTGGCTACCCAGATGTTGAAAAAATTGTTGCTAGGTATGAAAAGCATTTTGATTTAGTTGTTAGAGTTAAGAAATATCATGAAATTACGTTAGGAAATATAAATCAGAACCGAATTCTTGGAACTTCAATATGTTTTGACTTGTTAAATTCTGATGTGGTGCTTGGGATTGAGGAGGATACTTTAATTGCTTTCGACGCATTGCATTTCGTGAACGAAATGTGTGAAAAATATGAATCTTGCAAAGCTTTTCGAGGTGTTAACCTGGGTTCATTCGAATCTAATACTGAAGTGAATAGGTCTACATATAGTTTGCTGAGGTATGGGCTGCATGGACAGGCTGGGGCCTTGACTAAAAATACATGGAAGCATTTTTCTCTGTCATTCCTTTTGCAAGATATGTGTACTATGGGATGGGATTCTAAAATAGATAGTTACCTTAAAACGGGTTTTTTAGCCACTCCGAATGCAAGCAGACTTTTGGATCAAGGTTGGGGAGGAACTCATCAATCAACAGACCCCAATTCCCCATATTTCGCAAATCAGCGGAGTAGCTGGGTCGGTACGATGCCAATTCCAATTCGTAAATTCCAGAATAAAAACATAATACACACTTGGCGAAAAGACGCTCGAATTTATAAAAGCAATGAGTCATTTATTTATTGGGCCAAACACAATAGATATCTATATGGTGGCTTTCAATCTATAAGAAAAAGGCTCAAAAAGAACAGAGTCGCTTACAGAATTATGAGATACTTCAATAACAAATTAAATAAGGAGTAGGCTAGAATTATTAGTTGATAAAGACTCTTCAACAATCTTGTAGTGCAACTTTTTCCATACTCAAGATTATGATAATTCACACGAATGACTGCTCCAGTAATTAAAATATTTTGTGATTTAAGGTAAGACCAAGATTAACCCTCTATGTTGGACCACATTAAGCCGCGGAATCGAAAATATATGATAAGCACTTTAATGCGAGCGTAAGTGGAATGAAAACCATTGTAAAACAAGGCAGTACTTTCTTGATATATTCCTGTATACCTATCAAATAAGAACGATAAATCTATTTGATCAAACTTGAAACTAGTTTTACGCGTCTTATGATGTTTTTCGAAGAATACACAGTATGCTTGAATGATCTAAACTTGCTTCGAACTAATTGTCTAAAGCTTCTAGGTTCAATGTTTGAACTAATATATAGCGCATCACCCCATCCGGCTCTAAAAACCCACCTGGTAGCAATTCTCCTAAAACCATAACCACCTAAGTAATCATCAATGTCTTTTATTAAGTCGCAACCCTCGTAGACATATCTTTTGTTAACTTCCGTATAAACCACATTAACTTTAGTTATCAAATCACCTAAACTTTTTAAGGCTCTTAGCTCAACTCCTTGAATATCAAGATTTACAAAATCTGGAACTTTTCTTCCTTCAAGTATTTTATCCAATCTTTTTGTTCTAACAACAACGCCTTCTGACACAAATATATCAGGATAAGTAATAGCGTGACTACCAAAATGCAAAATACTTGTTGACTGTGAGTTAGAAGAAATATTAAGAGTTAATAGTTCATCATTTTTGTCAAAGACACATGCTTCAATAACCGTATTCATTTTTGGATTAAGAATTCTTCTTAGTTCAGAGCATAACTTTGATTGAGCTTCGATCCATAAAACGGGAACATTAAAATTTTTTTCATATTCCAAAGATTCTTCAGCAAGATGTGCACCTACATGAAGTATGCTTGTAGGTTTAACATTAAAGTCTTCTAGTAGCTCATTTACTGGGATTAGCATATGTAAATAGCCTATCACTTATCATTAAGTACCATCTGGTTTGATTACTTAGCCTAAAAAATCTTGGGTGAAATTAATCTTTCAAAATGAGACCTGCAACCAAAAGTGTGCTAAATCAATTGATAGTTTAACAGTAGGGGACTGAGAGTTAGCGTCGAGTCTTAAGCAAGTAAAGTTTGAATTATTTTAAAAGTAATAAGTTTTTATCAAGTAAAATCCTTATAAACCAAAGCCATTTTTTCTGCAGCATTATCCCAGGAAAATTTAGATGCAAGAGTTAAACGATCGTTTATCAAATTTGGATCAAGTGCCTCTCCTAGACCCTGTTCAATACCTGCAACTAAAGATTCTAAGTTATCAATTTCAAAAAACTCCCCAGAAAGCCCACATACCTCTCTAAAGACTGGGATGTCACTCGCGAGGACGAGTGTTCCTTGGGAAAAAGATTCTAATATCGGTAAACCGAATCCCTCCATTTTTGAAGTAACAACTAGCATAGTAGCTGATGAATAAAGTTTGTAAAGTTCATGATCTGAAACTCTTTCATAGTTATTCCAATTTTTTCTGAACTTTGGCTTGAAATATTCTTCAACTTCCCCCAAACTAAACTCCGACCCAACTGTATTTAGTTGAATGTCTGAACCCTTTTCCCACAAAATATTCATAGCGCCCGCTAGTTGTTTGAAATTTTTGTAACCCCAACGACCTCCAACGTATAGTATATTCACGCGTTCCGATGATTTTAACTTTCTTTCCAATGTGGAAACATTAGAAACGCCATGCGGAACAACGTGTACCTTAGTCTCAGAAACTTTATAAATTTCATACAAATCATTTGCGGTTGATTGAGAAACGCAGAAAATGATGTCCGCCCTCTTAGATAGTTTTCTTTTCCCGAGGTGTGGGTTTTTTATTCCGTTCCAGCCAATTTTTTCAGGAATGAAATCATGAATCGTGATTGCTAGATTCTTGTACCCAAAAGATTCAAAAATATTGGGGCGATAATAAGTTGCATGAAACATTTTACCTCTCGCTTTGCCAAGTTTTATTGCAGATGAAATACTTGAGTTTGTAGTTTTAAATAAACCGTAAGTCAGTAGCATTTTTTTAGCTGAGACAGGTGACAAATATGGGACCCGAATTGGGCTCATCTTAATTAGCTTTTTATTATTCATCTCTTGTAAATATTGATTATTTGATCTGGTGAATGTTAATACTGGTTCTACCCCAAGTTTTTTGTTATTGAGATAAGCAGTAAAAATCTCAGAGAAGTAACGTGAAACTCCGCCGTTATTTTGAAGTAAAAACATTTCTGAATCATAAAAAACTTCCATATCAATTAAACCAATCTTCTAGATATAATGTTTTTGAATTCTTGAGGTTTTAAATCTCTAGATATTGATCTAAAGATACATGATCTTAATTCATACAGTCATTTTATCAATGTATGTTTAATGAGAATTTTCCTTCGTATTTTTGAAATAAGGCTCTGATTTTCTCCTCACACTCTTTTGGGCCGGCAGTAAGTAAGAATTCAACATCTGAATTCCCAGAAAATTTAGTTTTTCTATCAATCTTATTGCGATATCCTTGGTCATATAATTCAAAAATATTGCGCTTTAGATTAAACTTGCCTACTACGGGATCATCAACAAAAAATGCATTGTTATACTCAATAGCAACCAAAGAGTAACCAAGAGATCTTAAAGTTTTATCTGCTGATGCTACTGAACAACCAAAAAAATGGCCACTTTGCCAGGAGTGTTCATCAGAATAACCTACTTCAAATTCAATATTTGGTGGAAAAATCTCATTAATTTCCATGCTAATTACTTTCGGTTTAAAACCACCAACTAGTAAACTTCTTAAAACTTCTAAATCGTAAGAATCTATATCTAAATTTAGTAAACTAAAGTTTTGCGGAACGGCATGAGCCACCATAAAGTCTACGATGTTGTTTGGTGTGATTTTAGCTTTTGTTAATGTTATATCCATTCTATCATTGTAAAGAAAAGCTAACTTTGAAAAATTGTTAGGTTCAGACTCGAACAGAAGTCCCGAATAATTATAGTCAACCAAGAATTTAACTGTTGAAGATTGGGTAATTCCATCCGATGCCCCTATGTCCACTAAGTAATAACAATGATCCCCAATTCTACTTAAGATATTCTGTATTGCTTGAGTTTCGCCGGCGAATGAGTTATCCTTACGGACTATCTTTAACTTATTTACAATTAATTCAATTATACGCCTGAAAATAAAGTGAAATTTTGGATAATTGCTTTGATTCTTCCTTTGGGCAAGATATTTGACCATTAACCACAAAAATTCTAAAGCTAGAAACTTATTAAGTGGGCCAAGAATATACTTGATCAGGGTCATGACCTTAACTGACTAGCGATCAGATTTAATTGACGAATTCCACAAATTATCATAACTCAACACAAGATTTCTAAACTATATTTAGTTGCTAAGATATTTCTATGAGACACTAAAGTGTGATTAATTCTATTCAGTTTGATTTGAAATACTCCAAAATTTATAATCTTGTTTACAAACATTGATTTCATAACTGACAATTATAGCAATCAAACTCATTAGAGTACTATATATCAATCAGAAATAGTAGCGAGGTTGTTTGGGCTATATTTGGTATGATTTAAAAATGAAAAGAATTATAATTCTTGATTTAGCCGGTGGACTCGGTAATCATATTTTTCTTTTTGAGATAGCAAATTTTATTGGATCGATAGGTGATAGTGTAATATTAATAAACAAAACAGAAATTGATAGGAAGCATGCTTCTGGAAAATCTACAATTGAGGATTTCGTACTACCTGACAAGGTTACATATTTTGAATTAAGTCGAATGATGAATAGATTGTATTTTGGACTAAAGATTTTTTTAAGAAAGTTCAATTCTTATAAACAATCGCTGACGTTGGTTTTAGATGAAAACTATAATACGAACGACCGCAATGAAATCTATGACCTGGTCTCTAAACGGAAGCCTAAGTTAATAATTATTTCTGGTTATTGGCAGAGTTTTGCTTATTGGAATGATAATTTTAACTACAAGTTAAAATCAGAAGGGCATAAGCTTAGAGAACTCTTGAGTGAAATTGAATCTATAAATCCAGTTATTTTCCATTATCGACTTGGTAAGTTTAATGGTAGTTGGGAACATAGCTGGGGTGCACTTAGCCCAAAATTTCTAATCGATGCTTTGGCCACTCTAAAGCCCGATAGCACAAATTCAAAAGCTGTTTGGGTTTTTTCTAATGATTTAATAGAAGCAAAGAAATTAATTGAAGCGACAGAGATTTCTCCATACAAAATTTTCTACATCGATGATTTAGCACTGTTGCCCTCGGAACTTCTGTTGTTATTTTCAAAAGCAAAAAATTTAGTCTGTAGTAACTCAACATTTAGTATTGTGGCCGCCAAAATTGGTAGCGTAAAAAATGTCATAGTGCCGTCAGAATTAGCAAAAAATGGTAATTCAAGTTTAGAATTACCTATTGCGTGGAACAAGGTACCTTCGGTTTGGTTGGAGTGAATTTTTCACTTACTTGTGTAATCTAGCGTTATCACTAAAAATAACTAATATGAAACAGGCTTAAGTAAATCAGAGTGCTGGGGATTTAAGTTCAAAAAGACTGGGTGCCCGCAGGGATTTGAACCCCGAACTTTTTGAGCCGTAGTTCGCTGATCCCTTGTTCTAATCGGATCTAGAGATTCGAATTCAGTCATGAAATTCAGACTTTAAGCATAATTCACAACATAGTTAATCAGGTGTTTCCTGCCCTAAGTGACCACTTTTAGACCAATTTGCTTTACTTTTAGAATAGCACTCTAAGCCAAAATCATATAATATTTTAAGATACGCCTGAATCTACGATTCCAGATACCTCAATTCCATTCTACAAAAATATGGTCTTCTAAACAATGCTTAACCTATTGCTAAATATAAAACAAGGTGTACAGTGTTTTAAAACTAGTTTGATGAAAAGTGGGTAAAATGAATAAAATCCTAAGATTTATTAAGGCGTTGTTTAAACTTTTTAATCCGAAAGCCTGGGGTCCTTTTGTAGAGGTTGCGGAAGTTTCCGGTTTTGACCACGCAGTTTCAATATCCTGGTCTCAAGGAGGAGAAGACTTAGCACTATTATCTCTGCCAGGAATGGAATTTGGTAGTTATCTTGATATTGGAGCTCACCACCCAAGTCGTTTTTCTGTTACGCGCCATCTTTATCAGCGCGGTTGGTCAGGCGTAAATGTTGAAGCTAACTCTGCGCTTATCTCAGAATTTAATAAACAGAGAAATCGTGATGTTAATCTTTGGAATGCAGTGGGGCCTGACTTAAATTATGATTTGACAATTTTCGAAGAACCTGCAATTTCTACAGTGAATAATACTTGAAGAGAAAGATTTATTTTAGAAAACCAAAAAATCTCTAGAATTGATAAAGTTCCAGGAATTACAATTAGAGAAATCATTGATATATATTTTTTAGATAAAAAATGCAACTTACTCATTATAGATATCGAGGGTGCTGACTTTGAAGCGTTAAAAACAATTGATTTTAAAACTCTGGATATAAATAAACATCCAGATTGGATTTTACTTGAAACATATCCACCTGTTGCCAACGCTTTAAAAACAGAAAGTGTGATTTATGCTATGGAAAATGGATATGCTCCTCATTTGATATTATCAATGTCTACTTTACTTAGGAAAGTCAAATAAGCTATTGAAATTAAGTAAAAAAATATCTCTTTATGATTACCTTCACCATATGGTTGATTGAGAATTTTGTACATTATGATCCGCTTGCAATAATTTATGAAAATAAACTTGTGGTTGATAATTATATTGGTGCGCCCGCAGGGATTCGAACTCCGCACCTTCTGATCCATAGTTGGCCAGTAAATCTGAGCATTTAGTTCCCTAAAAACCAACTTTACTTACCTACTCTTTCCGACTGTGCTTGCGCCCGATCGGAAAGTCAATGCTCTATCCGTTGTCCTTAGGGAGTAATTATCACATATCCAATAAATATTTAACAGATTTTTTGCTCACCCCGTCATATTAATCTTTACTTTAAGTCTATATTAGCTAACCAAATAAATATTTGTGAGTAATTGTCGGTTCAGTTAGTGTGATTAAAGGGATAAATGCTGTAAAAAAGTCTTTTCATTTCGTCTTTACAGGCTAGAGTGGGCCAGTGAAAATGACCGAGTATACAATTCAATTAATCGCAAAAAATTCATTTTTAAAACGACTCTTAAACAAAACTAATTTTCTGTCTTTCGAAGCTAAATATAATTTAGGTATACTAAATAATAATTATAGCTATGCTCATCTCGTGTTTGAAGCGGCAAAAGCCGCAAAGAGTCTCGGTATGAATCGAATTTCAATTATTGAGTTTGGTGTTGCGGGCGGTAATGGATTGATTCAATTTGAAGATATAAGCGCCAAGGTTGAGAAATATACCGGTGTGTCCATAGACGTATTTGGTTTTGATACTGGCACAGGTTTACCAGAAGTAACGGATTATAGGGACTTGCCTTATGTATGGCAGGGGGGGCACTACCCTATGGACATTCAACTATTGAAAACTAAATTAAGGAAAGCCAAACTTGTTTTGGGAAATATTTCCGAAACTTTAGAAAATTTCATTGAAGATTTTGATCCAGCACCGATCGCTGCTATCTCCTTTGATTTAGATTTGTACAGCTCTACTAGAGATGCTTTTAAATTATTAGAATCTCACGAAAAGTATTTTTTACCTCGTGTGCTTTGTTATTTTGACGATATTGTCGGTAGTAATTTAGAGTTATACAATGAATATACTGGGGAAAAACTTGCTATTAATGAGTTTAACAGTAAATCAAACAGTAGAAAAATATGCCCAGTCACTTATTTAGACAAGCTTAATCGTGATTATTACGGGAAGAATGTGTTTTTCCATAGCATCTATTCTTTTCACATTTTCAATCATTCGATGTACAACGATTACTTATCTTTAGAATTAGGAAATGGTTTGGAATTAAAATAGTCTCCAAGAAGAGCGCCTAAACTTTAGATGCGCAGACGCTAAGGAACTATTTGGTGCGCCAGCAGGGATTCGAACCCCGAACCTTCTTATCCGTAGTTGGCCAGTAAATCTGAGCTTTTAGTTCCCTAAAACTCACTCTTACTTGCCTATCTTTCCGACTGTGCTTAAGCCCAATCAGAAAGTGAAACGCACTATGCATTATCCATCAAAAATAAGTATTTCACAAAAATAATGTAACTGCTAACGCAAGTTAAGCAGATTTTGTAATATTGACAATAACCGCCAAGTTGAAATTAACTGACGGAATGAAAAATGGATAATAGCTCATTTTGATACTGTCATTTTTAAAGACGTACCTGATAATTGCTAATAAGTTAATTACACCATTTTTATGATCTAGTGCATAAATTAAACTTGCTGGGTATTCACTTAATTTATTCAATTTAGGGTATGAATATATTTTTTTGATTAATTGATTTAGAAATCCGGGATCCGTGGTAACTAAAAAAGATAGGGTGCCTTTTTCTTTAGTTACTCTCCGACATTCCAGAAGTGAAGCAAGTGGATCATCTAAGTGTGCTAAAACGCAGCTACTGACTACGCGATCAAAGTGGCAATTAGGGAATGGAATATTCTCGGCTACCCCAGAAATAAATTTAATTTTACTGCTTAACTTCTTTAATTTTCTAACAGTGGGCTCGGAGGTTTCTCTAGGATCTAAAATGATGTAATTTTTCTGCGGAAAATTTGAGACATACTTGATATGTTCTCCTCCACCACCGCCAATTTCTAAAACATAATTGTCTTGTTTATTGGAATTGTGTTCAATTTTTTTTTCTAAAGTAGTGTTCGCTACTCTAATTAAACACTCATCGTTCAAATATTTATCATATACTTCAGAATAGTATTGATCGATAATACTCTTTCTGGAAATCTTATTGAAATTATTTCTCATAAACTAATGATTGCACAAATGCAGTGCGAGATGCTACATAATCTAAACATTTCTCCCAAAACCTAATTTCGAGGACCCGATAGTTTTATGTTTAAGCAGAGTGGTGCTCCCGCAGGGATTCGAACCCCGAACCTTCTGATCCGTAGCTGGCCAGTAAATCTGAGCTTTTAGTTCCCTAAAACTCACCTTTACTTGCCTATCTTTCCGACTGTGCTTACGCCCAATCAGAAAGTCAATTGCTCTATCCGTTGTCCTTCAGGACAATGATTACATAAATAACGAAGATAATCTAGGGTTAGAGTATGAAAAAGATTCAGATCTTACTTCTGGGATCCATCCTAATTTTTTCAAACCAAGGCGCTTTCGCAGCCGATACTGAAACTGTTCAAACACTAACCAAGCCCCCAATTATTTATGACGATCAGCGATACGGCGATCGCTTTGAAACAACTTGGAGTACAAATTTTAAGAAAACAGGATCGTGTAAGAATGCTCAGCTAAAATTCACTAGTAAGCGATTCTTAGGCGCTCCAGAAGAGCGAGCATTGATGTACGGCTTCTACTTTTATTCAGCCGATTTTAAAACGATCCTAGCCAAAGAGGGTATGTATAGTAAAAAACTTGAAAATAAAAGTGGGCGGATAACATTTGATTTCTTTATGCTCGATGAAGCATATAAGGGTGGAAAGCTGCCTGCGGATGTGTTGACTCGATGTTTAACATTAAATAAATATTTTAAATCTCCATTGCAACTGCATTACTTTGTAGGCGGAAAAGCTCCCCACGAGACCGATTTAATTGCAGCCGTAGCGTTCAAAGAGAAGAAGTAAACCAACCCACCCTTGTTTAATTTCTCTTCACTCCTGTTGATACACCCTAACTAGAAATATCTCCTGAAGTAAGTTAATTGGATAGAGTAAGCGTGTGAAGCGAAGCGTAAAAATCTTTGCACTCGTAATAAGTGTATTTATTACATCAGCCTCTCCCGTGAGTGCTGATAATGCCAATCCACCAAAATTGGTTTTAGTTGAACAAGTGACTAAGGGTCCGTATTCAATTGGTGAAATTGTTACTTTTAAGATTAGTTACACGGGAGGAAATCCTGGGATACGTAGTATCACGATTCGAGGAGCCGGTTCAATTGAAACTTGTTTAGCTTCTGCAACAAATCTGCAAAACAACGGTAGTGACGGCTATGAACTGGTTTGGAATAAAGATAAAAATGCAAAGCATATATTTTTAGATCCAATCGAGGTCTCAGCAATCGTTGTGCCCTGTAAAAGAACAAATGGCTTCTACTCAGGATTAACGATTGTTGATGAAACTGGCCTACAAGATATTGTCAATAATTATGATTATTATGGTAGTAATCGAATTGCAAACCTTAAAATTGAAGTTAAACCTTCTGATTTATTCACACCATTAGGTGTAATTAAACCAGTCAAAATCAAAGATTTGATTTCAATTAAAAAAATTCCCAAAAACCCCAAGGCGAACACTAAATATGAATTACCAAAATTCACTCAAGGTGGCGTTCCAGTAGTGTTTGGTGGGAGTGGCTCCTGCCTAGTCAACAAGACAACATTTCAAGCAGATTTAGGAGGCACATTGCAATTTACAAAAGCAGGATATTGCAAATTGTTGGTGATGGTTATGGAGACAGATAAATACCTATTTCCGATTTTTGAGGCAAACGTTAAATTCCCCGTCGTTAAATTTCAAACGGTAATTGGGACTTATCAAGTAAGAAAATAATTCAGGGCCTGAATACTGATTACAGAATCAGACTGTCAGATTAGAAGTTCGGTTTTACGTTCAAACCGTGTGGTGCGCCCGCAGGGATTCGAACCCCGAACCTTCTGATCCGTAGTCAGATGCTCTATCCGTTGAGCTACGGGCGCTTAGAGAATTCTGTAATCTATTATGTGATTATAGGTGAAAAGCAAATAAAGTGGGTAAACCCTAATTAATTTATATGCTATTTTGGCCTTCATCATGAACCCAATAGTCTATGCGGGACACAAGTTACTTGCGTATGAGCATGCCTATGATTTTTATCAATACATAGTTGGCGGGGTTGCGTATCGAAAAAAACTATTGTCCGGTCTACTTAATCACAAGAGCCTAACCTTTGTGGATTTAGGTTGTGGCACTGCATCAATGTGTTCATCTATTCCGGACAGCTATAAATATATTGGAATTGACAACTGGCAGCCTTATCTAGATAAGGCTGCTGATCGATTTCCGAATTTTCGGTTTATGAAAGAGGACTTAAGTCGCCCTGGTTGGAGTGAAAAATTCGAATTAAATGAGCCGGCAATTTTCTCCGCGTTTGGGTTATTGCATCATTTGAATGATCAACAGGCACTTGAGTTTATGTCAGAAACTCGTTCTGGCATGAATCAGGAGTCGGTATTCTTCTCAGTGGATCCTATTATTACAAGCCATTCGAGTAAAATCTCCAAGTGGTTTGCTAAAAATGATCGAGGAAAGTTTCTGAGAAGCGAGTATGAACTCCAAAGTTTGTTTGAAAGAGTGGGATTTAGATCAGAATTCATCTTAAAAAGAAATGAATTGAACATACCACTTGATACAATCGAAATCACGGCGACTAAGTTCTAAAGTTTTTCATTTTGTAATTCTGTCAATATAAACGGCCGGTCTGGACTTGGATATCTCCAATATCTGCAGAATATACTTCCCTAAAAAAGCTAAGAAACAGAAATTTATCGAGCCTAAGAAGAGCACTAAAGTAAAAACGCTTAGCCAGCCTTGTGGGAAACCTTTAAAAAGTGAGCTGATGATTATCCAGATACTCAAAGTTACCGCAGAAAACATTAACCACATACTGAGTTTAACAAATAAACGAAAAGGAAGATCGGAAAATGAGAACATGGCATTTGATGCCAGTATAAACATTTTTCTATAACTGTACTTAGTTGTGCCCCCAAATCTTCTATGTCTTACATATTTAAAAGCTTCAGAGTTGTAGCCAGTATAGGCAAAAGCACCTCTTAAAAATTGTTTCGGTTCACTTGATTGTAAAACTTGTTCAATTACCCGTTTACTAACAACCCTAAAATCGCCAGTATCTAAAGGAATTCTAAGATCAGAAAGAGAGTTAAATACTTTATAAAATAAATTAGCTGTAAATCTCTTAAGAAATGTTTCCCCCTCTCTTTCTATTCTTTGTCCATATACAATATCGACTTTACTAGAAATCAACTTAGCCATCTCAGTAATAAGTTCTGGAGGATCCTGTAAATCTGCATCAATTATTGAGACTATTTCAAATCTTGCTAACTTTAAGCCTGCAACTACTGCCAATTGATGACCAAAATTTCTTGTGAGTCTAACCAACTTAACTTTACCTTTTTTGGAATTTTTATGAATTGCCTCTAAAATTGCCCATGACTGATCAGTTGAACCATCATCTACAAAAATAATCTCATAATCTTTACAGGTCTTCAGCGCCCTACAGGTTCTGTCGAAAAATTCTGACAGGCAATCCGCCTCATTAAATAATGGTACAACTACAGATACCCTCAATTGCTTACGCCCTGCATCCATGCCCTGATTCTACTTCGTAGATACAAGATTACTAGTGCTAGTATTGGTATAAATACAATTATACTCCTTTCAAAATAATCATTGAGATCCAAATCCTCAAGAAATATTAATCTTGCCAATAGCGATAAGCACCAACCAAAAATAAAAAGTAAATCGCCTTTTATTGATTTAAAAGTATATAATGTAATCAACAACACCATAATCACGATAGAAATTAGCAGATTAAAAGTAGAAAGATTAAAACTGATTACCATGCTTGAAATAATGAATCCTAATAAAAAGGGAGAATTATACAAAATAACAAGATAGAGAATTAAGACAAGAATTGGAAAAAAGCTATAATAGTGAAAATAAGAATAGAAATAGTTTGTTAAAAATGATAAGCAAAGAGGCAGAATAAAACTGCCCGATCTAGCATATCTTAAGCTTAATAAACCAAATATTAGAAAAGTAATTGGTGGACCAAAATCAAATAAAAACTTGATTTGAAAAAAATTGTTAATTATTTGCCAAAAGCCCAAACTACCATATAGATTGGAATGAACCTCATAATTACTGGTCCATCGCAAATTCTCATACCAACTCAATAGTAAGAAATTACCAATTTTAACTGAGTAGAAAACTTGATGTAATGTCCAAAGAATTATTCCAAGCAATAGGAATCTATATCCTTTGTATCGCATTATTATAAATAATACGGGAAACAGAAAGACGTTAACTTTTGCATCTAGTACAAAAATTAGTGATAAGCCTGTAAGTATTTTAGTGAAACAAATTAAAACACAATTCATGCGCAAAGATTTTTCGTGGGATAATTTCAAAACGTAGGAGCATGCAGCAAACACGCCAAGTAAAATTCCTGTCAGTTGCCCATTTACAAAAATCTCTCTCGTTGAAGAAAAAAGCATCATAAAAAGAATTAAAGCTATTTTAGTCTTACTATTTGGAAATACGATATGTATAAATGCTATTAGACCGAGCAAAGAAAAGAAATTAAATAACAACAAGGTTACTGTCAATGGCGCGGGAACAAAATGAATTAAACCTAAAATTGACGCAGAAAGTGTTCCAGACCTATAAAGTTCTCCTGTATAAGGATTTTGGTTGTTATTTAGATCGTTTGAAGCTTTAATCCAATAACCGACATCTTTATAAGACTCTATAAAATCACTCGATAAACTAATTTCTCTATAAGGCCAATAGCCATAGGCGATTAAATAACCAATTAAGAGAAAAACAACTAAACTACAATGTAAGTTAAATTTATTGAACCTTTGAGATAGTGATATATCAGGGGTGTTCCTAAATTGGTTTAATTGCAATTTCATAGGGTTAGACCCTATCTTATTACAATGTTTTAAACTTCTTGAATTTTTTTGAAAGATCGAGTCAATACCCTGGCTGCAACAAGCGAAATTGAGGTCGTTTATAATCTAGCTGCCGAAATGGGTGGCATGGGATTTATTGAAAATAATAAAGCCTTGTGCATGGTGTCTGTACTCATCAACACTAATCTTCTAGAATCGTCAAGGTTAAATGGTGCAGATAAATACTTCTTTGCTTCATCTGCGTGTGTTTATAATCAATCGCATCAGCTAAAAACTGAAAATCCTGGACTGAAAGAAACTGAAGCATACCCAGCAGATCCAGAGGATGGATATGGGTGGTAAAAACTATTTAGCGAGAGAATGTGTGGGCACTTTGGTGAAGATTTTGGTTTGGACGTTAGAATTGCACGATTTGACAATGTTTATGGTCCTTTAGGAACATTCGAAGGAGAAAGAGAAAAGGCGCCCGCAGCGGTGTGTCGGAAAGTAGTAGCAGCTGTCATGAGTGGCTCACATGAAATACAAATCTGGGGGGATGGCGAGCAAACTAGATCATTTTCCTATATAGACGATAAAGTTTTAGGAATACAAAAAATTATGGATTCTAATTACTCTACGCCGCTAAATTTAGGTTCAAGTCAAATGGTAACCATTAATCAGTTGGTTGATATCGTTGAGAGCATTGCTAACATAAAACTTAAAAGAAAATACATACTGGACGCACCTAAAGGTGTCCGAGGACGTAATTCAGAAAACACTTTGATCAAAGAAATTTTGGGTTGGGAACGAAAAATTTCTTTAGAATATGAACTAGAAAAACTTATCAATGGATTTATGATGAAGTGAGTGGTGGCTCTAAAAAACTTGGCAATAAAATAGACTATTGAAGTGCTTAAGACCTGCCCAAACTTATTAACCGCTTCCAATCCACCTCTTTTACTCGAGGTTTTCCTGCTATTTCACCAGAGATCACTTCAGAGGCATTAATTTTTTCCCAAGCCAATTGATCAATTACTTCATGTCCAGATTTGAGTAAGGATGTAATTCCTTCTGAAAGCTTAGGCTCTTTTAAGTTTTCAATAATTAATTCCACCACATCAGTTGAATCACTTTTATTTGTGCCAATAACTCCAGTTGGGCCACGCTTTGCCCATCCAGTTGTATAGAGATTATGTTCAACATGGCCTGCAATATTATTTATACGGCCACTCTCAATCGTAATTCCTGGGTACTCAACTGAGTCATATCCAATAGCGCTAATAACCAACCCACATTTAATCGAAAACTTCTCACCGCTTGAAACTACCTTGCCATTTTCAATTTTATTGTGGGCAAAAATAACCTCTTCAATTTTGTTATTTCCTTTAAATTCAATTGGGGCCGCTAAAAACTTGATTTCAAGTTTTCGCTCAACACCTTTTTTAGAGTGGTCTGCAATTAATCGCATTGCCTCAAGATTATTCTTTAGATCTTTTTCAATCTCACTTAGCGCTGCAATTCGTGATTCGGCATCTTGTATCTGTTTGGAATCAATATAAACATCTGTATTTTCTAATTTTGGAAGGTCGCGCAATTCAGGGGCTGTGAAGGCAGCATGTTCTGGTCCACGCCTGCCACAAATAATTACTGTACGGATATTGCTTTGCTTTAACTTAGCAAGGGCATGATCTGCAACATCTGTTGGATCTAGCTCTGTTGGATCAATTGCCAAAATTCTTGCCACATCCATTGCCACATTGCCAGCACCAATTACTACAGCTGTGTCGCAAGATAGATCCACCTCAGTATTTACATAATCCGGGTGGGAGTTATACCAAGGCACAAAATCTGCAGCAGAAAGTGAGTTAGTTAAATCCTCACCTGGGATACCAAGTTTTCGCCCCTTTGACGCACCAGTTGCTAAAACCACTGCGTCATACTGATCTCGCAGATCTTTGAGCAATACATCTTTACCCAACTCAACATTGGCAAATAATCTAAAGTTTGCTTCTTTAGCAATCTTTTCAAATACTTTAGAGACTGTTTTTATCTTTGGATGATCTGGCGCTACCCCGCTTCTTACCAATCCCCATGGGGTAGGAAGACGCTCAATCATGTCTATTGAAAATGAAAGTTCTTCGGTTTGCGCCTTTTGAAATGCTTGGGCGGTGAAATAGCCAGCAGGACCTGCTCCCACTATTGCAATTTTAAAGGTAGGCAACTTCCCCCCGATTTCTAGATACTTCTTTACTCATTTATTAATTGGCGGAGACGAGAGGATTTGAACCTCCGAAACCCTTTAGGGGTTAACCTCATTAGCAGTGAGGCGCACTAGACCGGGCTATGCGACGTCTCCA
>Ga0164293_10001824_pt1 | contig 17937 bp, 17 predicted proteins | sample GEODES118metaG_FD_111487 | JGI IMG/M metagenome (GOLD analysis project Ga0164293, IMG submission 111487) | Eutrophic lake water microbial communities from Lake Mendota, Wisconsin, USA - GEODES118 metaG | ecosystem: Environmental > Aquatic > Freshwater > Lake | place: USA: Lake Mendota...
TAGCGATGTCTCCCAAGTAGTAGTTTGCGATAAAGGCAGAGTCGTAAAAAGAAGACCGCTTTTCATAGGGAATCTCCAACGGATCGATCTGTTCGCTCAAATACTGCATCAGTCCAAATTGGTCTTGCGACTGCGCAACTTTGATTTGTTCGACAGGATCAATCATGTAGACGAACCGAGGACGACCATTCCAGATCACATTGCCAACGAAATCCATCGAATCGATCATAGGAATTTGAATTCGTTCCGAGTACTCATGAAGGAATGCACAGATATTCGTATGAACAAGGGCATCTGCAACAATCCGAGGATAGAGTTGCTCTGCAATCACCGCCTCATCAATTCCATAGGACGCTTCAGAGTCTAGAGGAAGTTCCAGCACAATCGGTTTCTTCCATCCAAACATTCCTGCCATGATTTTCGATTTGTGCCAAACATGGTCGCGAATAATATGGTAAGACTTGGGGGACTTCAAAAATTCATTGATACACCAACGATCGCGTTCTGTGATACGAGAATCGGTGTCTCGCACGAATCCAATTTCATAGGATCCCATCGCACGATAGCGATAGACTGTATTGATGGGACCTTCTTTTCCCGTTTCAACAACTTCAACCCAGTCTGGAATTGTCCACGACGGATCGCAAATTCCCTTGTGGACAACAACATCAAAATCGGGAAAAAAGGTTTGAATAATATCCAAGTTTTCCAACAGTCCTGTGTAGTAATTGGATTCTGATCCATACAAACAGAAGGAGAACACCTTCATTATGCTTTCCTAGAACCAATTACGTGTAAAGGTGACGCCATGACTCATTGGGTTTCGTCGACATATCCTCCAGAATGAGTTTGGCAAGATCGGTGTCGATTGTAAGAGGCAGTGTGATTTTGGTGTAGAATTTGTAGGATTTGGCAGTCTCTTCATCCGCAATCCGGAGAAGATTGATTCGAGTCACGAGTGTTTCAACAGCGCGCATCAGTGTGCGAACGCCTTCTTCGTCCTTTGAATACTCGGCAATGAGGAACTTGATTGCCTCGTCAGAGATGGTGAGTCCGTCCATCTTGATGCGATCCAGAATCTGTGGCCAGACATACTGGGTGAGAATGATCTTCTTCTCATCAGCAGTGTACCCAGAGCAATGAATCACATGCATGCGGTCTTTAAGAATTGGATGAACCTTCGATTCATCGTTGAAGGAGAAGACAAAGAGACACTGCGACAAGTCAAAGTCCATCCCTGCGAAATATCGATCGTGGAACTGTGTATTCTGCGACCGGTCAGTCATGTGAATGAGCATGCTCACAATCTCCTGTCCCTGAGGTGTCTCCGAAATCTTGTCCAATTCGTCAAAGTACATCACTGGGTTCATGCACTGGGCACGCATAAGACTGTCGACTACACGTCCCCATGTTGATCCTTCGTAGGTGAAGGAATGTCCCACGAAGTTTGCAGCATCCGACGCTCCTCCCAAACTGAAGAACTCAAACGGACGCTTAAGAACCTTTGCAACTCCATGATTGGCGAAGGATGTTTTGCCAACACCCATCGGTCCTTTTAGCGCAACCACATTGCCAACCGATGCGGGATTGGAAATCCACTGCGCAAGAATCTGCATTACCTGCGTCTTGGCAGAATGCATTCCGTAGACGGCAGCGTCCAACGTCTTGCGCGTATCGGCAAGAAACTCTGCGCATGGTTTGGGTCCATCATCCAGTTTGACTGGGAGAGGAACGTGCTTTCCAAAGGGAATGCGAAGAAATCCCTCCACCCAAGCACGAAGTTTGTAGTTCTCTCCATCCATCTCAATCTTGTCAAGCATATCAAGTTTCTTGATCACAGTTGCCTTGACCATGTCTGGAATTGGAAGTTCGAGAATGCGGAACTTGTAGGGAACATCTCCATCCTTGACAAGAGTTGCCAACTGCTTCATCTGCTTGTTCACCTTTTTCTGTTTGGATTTGGAGAGTTCATCATAATACTCCTGTTCCTCGTCATTCAGTTCCAATGCCGGTTCATCGTCCTCATCGTCCTTTGCCTTCTTTGATTTCTTGAGTTTGCGAGACGGGACATATTTGTTCATGAGATATCCCAGAAATCCATCCGCATCGTCGCCCTCGTCATCGGCATCTTCGTCATCCCCTTCATCATCATCCAGAAACTCAATTTGATTGTTACGCACAGGGCGGTTGTCAATTTCAATTTTTACATATCCGTGTTTGGACACGGGGACACGAATGGACTGCTGAGGAGAATCGTCTTCTTCCTCTTCTTCGTCATCTTCGTTATCCTCTTCATCAAGAGAGACCTCCTCTGACTCCTCCTCTTCGGTGGGAGGTTCGTAGTCCTCATCCTCAGATTCGGACTCATCTTCGGTCTCTTTTAAGGTATCATCCTCGATCCACTTCACAGTGGTGTCACGTTTGCGGAGATTGTATTTCCGAGGCATCCTTGCTGGTTGGTTGGAGAAAAACTCGCCGATTTTCGTTTTCTGGTTGTTAAGACAATGGAAGAACTCGAACGAGTCATCGAGACCCTTGAATTTGAAAACGATAAGCGGGCGGCGTCCGACCCCCTTGTTCGAACATCGCTCCGCATCGTCGAGGAGTTTCTGAAGAATCACCGCGTGCTATGCTACGGCGGGACTGCAATTAACAATCTGCTCCCCGAGAAAGACCGATTCTATGACCCCGTGCGAGACATCCCCGATTATGATTTTTTTAGCGAGACTCCCCAGGAGCACGCCATGTTTGTGGCGAACAAGTTAGCAGCAGCAGGTGTCCAGAATGTCGAAGTGAAACCGGGAATTCATTTGGGAACATTCAAGGTGTTTGCGGACTTTGAGGGGGTTGCCGACATCACCCAATTGGACGAAGACCTATTCAAGCGACTGTGGGAAGAGAACGTCACTCGGGGCGGAATTCACTATGTGTCTCCAAACTTTTTGCGTATGTCGATGTACCTCGAGTTGTCTCGTCCCCGCGGTGATGTTTCTCGTTGGAAGAAGATCTATCAGCGCCTTCAACTCCTCAACAAGGAATATCCTATTGTCTGCAATCCGGACGAAACAAAAACACATTCCAAAGTGACAGCAGAGATAAAGAAGGAAGTTCGAAGACTTCTTCTTACCGAAGACGTTGTCCTGCTTGGAGTCACGGCAGCAGAAACTCACTTGCGCAAGGAATGGACAACTCCTGTGATGTTGCTGGGAACGAAAGAAACAATTGAAAAGATCACAAAGGGGAAGAAAGTCAAGGTCCACGAAGGCACAGAAATATTGGCACCTCGATATGATATTGTGGAACCCGATGGAAGTCGGCACATTCGCCTGTACGAGACAACGGCATGCCACAGTTATCACAAAGTTCCGGGAGGATATCGCGTTGCAAGCATCCCCACGATTCTTCAGTTCTTTTTCGCGTATCTTTATTCGAATGCTCAAAAAGGCAATATAGAGAATCTTCTCTGTATTGCCCAACGATTAATGGATTTGGCAGATCACAAACCAAAGCGGAGGTTTGAACTGTTGACTCCCATTGATTGTTTAGGAAAACAAGAAACCCTTGTGGATATGCGCAAGGAAAAGGCAACCTTGTATGAAAAACTCTCCAAAAACAAACAATCAACGGACTTTTTGCGATACTTTTTTACGTACAATCCGCGTGCGTCTGTTACAGAGCGCAAACGACTTCGTGAGTCGCTTCGCAAGACTCGCAAGTCTAGGACCGGAAGTTCCTAACTTCGGTGTACTGGAAGGGCAATCCAGTGCACAGCGAACAATCAGATACAACGCCAAGTGAGATATCGCGGCGCCCAGATTCCTTGCGTCCCACTAAAAAGTCAATGTACGATCCATATGCATTTGGAGTTTCGTTAGCATATGCATTCGCTCCAGTTGTAGACGCAAACGTCTGGAACACGAGTTGAGTTCGTCTGCGATACACAACATCGCTTGTATTTTGAAGTCGAATTCCACCGACTCCAGAGATATCAATTCCACGTTGACCTCCGGCGCTCATTTACTGGTTACGAAGAATTTAAACGCCCAGTGTACCACGTGATGTCAAAGTAATTGTTCTTGCCAATCACGGTTTCATTGTAAGGAGGCGGTTCTGCACTTGCCATCTCGTGGATCTCGGAGTACGAAAGTGAGCGGGGATAATAGAGTGCGCGTCCAATGAGTCCATTCCATCCCGGACCAATCACAACCGGATCGGTTGTCTGGTCTGGCAACTGCGTGAGTGTGTGGTGTTGGCGCAACGTTCCATTCACGTACACATCGACCGCATACTGATTCACGACGACTGCGAGGTGAATCCACTTCATTGCAGGGATGTTTGGAATAAGAACGGTTTCTGTTGTTCCGTACGTCTTAATTGCGACCACGAGCGAGTTGGACGTCGAGTCCAAGTAAATTCCAGGAGAATCTCCTTTCACCAAAATAGGGCGGCGAGTGCCATATCCAGTCGTGAAATCGCGGATGAGCAACCACATGCTGTAGGAATACGTGAGACCCTCCGGTTCATTAAACGAGAGAGGAAGGGCGTAGTTCACTGAGGTTTTCACCATACCGGACTGCGGCATGCTTATGATTGTGCTGGCATCGGTCTGGGGCGGACCAGAGAACCAAAGATATATCCCGAGTCCAACAATCCCCAATATGACCAAAATGGGAAGAAGGTTCATTGTCTTTTATTTAGAAACAAACCCGTGTGATCCAAGACGTAAAACAGGAATACGTGATGTGTCGGGTTGAATGGCGTCTGGAGCACGTGCACCTCCCGGTGTCCACACCATTTTCAACATTGTTTCGTATGATGTCGTCTTTTGACGTTCAAGAGTTCCTGGATCAACCCTGCGATCTCCCATATTGTAAATGTAATGGATTCGGGCAGGATCCGAACGATATTCATTTGTCAAAAACCCAGCACGTGCCATTCGAATGGTCCAATCCAAATCTTCACCACGCAGAGAGTCTTTGAAATGAATCAGTTTGGCAACATCGGTCATCGTGGGATTCAAATGGTTGGGAGGACGAAGGAACACACCGTCACGTGCCATTGGTCCGTCCAACCGATTCTCCAAACTATGCGTGAATGTGAACTGCTGAATCTGTCCTCGAAGACGCATTACTGGATACGATCCGCGAATGGTTTCTACAAGATCCTCGATATATTCGTCCGCAATCATGTCATCATCATCGATGAATGCCATGTATTTCCCCTTTGCATTCTGGAGTAAATCTTCGCGCTTGAGTCCAACACTCATCTCTTTGTTGTCGAACTTGATGCAGTACTCGACACGAAGATGGGGGGCAATGCGAGCAACCTTTTCACGAATGGATTCGAGAAGACGCTTCAATGATTCCTCGCGGCCGGGAATGGTGGGAATAAGAACAGACCAGTCATATGCATAGGTCTTGCGACGGATGTAAGTGTACATATCTTCGTTCCAATACCGCTGATTGACCTGATAGAGATTGTCCATGTTCTGCGCATATCCTGTTCCGGGATGCTCGTGACGAATGATACAATAGGGGACGTACAAACATTTGTCCTTGTATTCATTTCGGCACTGATCTGTGAGTTCTGTATCACAAAAAAGACTCTTGTATTCGGGGTTGTAAAGATATCCCTGGTCTTCGTAAAACCGACGTCCAAAAATCGAAAGAGTGTTCAACCGATTCTCCTGATGTCCATCGTTGAACCAGAGAATTCCATTGCGATCCGGAAATCGAGCAATCATGTGGTTGCGAATAATTTCATCATAACCACGAATGCGAGGAATCATATCATCTGACACCAACACCACGATATCCCAGTCCCAGTCAATTTCTTTCATGTTGGCATTGCATGCTTGAATCTTCGTCTTGTTTGGAGCGTAAAAGATCCGGTTCCAAGCACATCGTGACAAAACCGACTGAAGTTCAGTGGGATTTGTCATTGTCGCATCATCCGTGTCACATGACACCGCAATTCCAAGAAGATCGGGGCGTGCGGCAAGACGAATATAGGACGCAAGTGTCTCCGTGACCTTGCGAGGACGAGTTCGAGTTGGGCATTTAAGAAGGATTCGCATTGTCCTTTAGAAGGTGTAACTGCTTAATTCCTTTCCAGTTTTATCGAGAGTGCTGAAACGGAACGTATATCCAAAGAGTGTCACGAACGTTGAATTCGGGTCAACGGGCGCCTGTTTCGTGGGAGTGGGTGCATTGCAATTTGTACCTGCTGCAAAGAATGCCTTGGCATCTTCGGGTCCCAGCATATTGGGATAACTGTGGAAATTGCACACCGAACCAGAGAATCCTCCCGCATCACCAATCACAACATCACCAACGGCCGGTTTGGGAATTCCGGGAAGAACGCAAGACTTCACGAGGCGTCCATTGAGATAAATGTCGAGGTTGCGCTGGAACACAACAACTGAGACAGAAAACCAAGTCTGGAGAGGAACATTCTCAACAGTGCACGTGAAGGAGTCTCCTGTGCTGCTTGCCGTAGGAGCAGTTGCTGATCCAGCATCTGGACTGTTGGGGTAAATTGCAACGCTGACCTGGAGACTGTTGTCCGTGGGATGGAGCGTAATGTCTGTCCCTGCCGCAGTGCCTGTTCCAGAAAGCAGGCGCTTCACGACCGGTTTGGTCTGCGAGAATTTGTAATCCCAGTCGCCAATAAACATCCAAAACTGCATGGCATTGTCAACCCCTGCTCCCGTGGGCACTTCGCCTGCGGGAATCACTTTCTTTGTTTTGCCATCGACAGGGGAAGGCGTTTTGTCTCCGCTCGACGTATCTGTGCGACCCAGTGAAATTTCAGGCAGTCCACTCTTTCGCCTGAAATAGTTGTAGATCACGACGCCGAAAATCAACAGTGCCGCGGCACCAACGACCGTTAGAATTGTTCTCCCAATGCCTCCTCCTGAACCCGACGGAATCGGCGCAGGTGCCGAGTATCCGGGAACCAATCCATAGACAGGGGGGGGTTGCGGTTTTGAACCAAACAGTCCCATTTATGTTAAGGAAGGAACTTTCTTGAGAAACGCTACCAATAAGCAATGGAAAAACGGACACCTGGTCCGCAACAAACATCAAGCATGTTTTGCAACAACTGTGGCGGAAAAGGTCATCTCTTTCGCATGTGTCGAGATCCAATTCTTTCATGCGGCATTCTTCTTCTTGATCGTCCAATTCTTCCCGTCAATGCCGTGTCAACATCAATCTTAATGATTCGACGAAAAGACAGCATGAGTTTTGCAGAGTTTATGCGAGGCAAATATGACCCAACAGATCTTGCGTATGTTGGCACACTGATCAAGAACATGACGCTGAAAGAACAGGCACTCGTCGCTTCAGAACCATTTGAAGTTTTGTGGAAAATGCTCTGGGGAGATGATCGAACTTCACCCGAGTATATCGCATCGCGAGACCGGTTTTATTCGCTAGATCGAGTCGGTCTTATGAAACAAAACTTGTCGGAGTACACGGAACCTGAATGGGGGTTTCCCAAAGGTCGTCGAATGCGAGGAGAAAGCGATATGGCATGTGCAATTCGAGAGTTTCAAGAAGAGACCAACATTCCTCGCGAGGCATATTCGGTATTGAACAACATCATTCTCGAAGAGACCTTTACCGGACTCAACAATATTCGGTATCGACACCTCTATTACATCGCGTTGCTCAAACAACCCAACCTCGTGGACCTCCGACAGAAATTCACTGCCATGCAACGCCGAGAAATCTCTGGAATTGGATGGAAAACATTCATAGAAGCAGAGGCGTTGATCCGTCCACACCATATTGAGCGCCTTCATATGCTTCAAAATCTTCAATCGATCATAGAAACTTTTGAGACACAATAATAAATGCCTCGTCATTCAAGGAAAGCATCGCGCCGCGGAGGACAGGAACCGATTGGACGTGTTGAGAGTGCGCGCGGAGAGCGCGAGGAGGGTGAGGTTGTTGGTCCCCGCATGCCTCCTCCTGCTGCCCCTCCCGCCTCCACTGCGACTCCTGGATTTTCCAACGAACCAAGTGGAACCGGATGGAATTCTGCGGCAATGAATGCTCCGGCAACTGGTCAGGGTCGTCGCAGGTCTCGCAGGGGGTCCCGCAAGTCGCGCAAGTCCCGCAAGGTTTCTCGTCGTCGTTAAATCTTGAATCCCGCAAGATAGACCGTCGTCATGTACGACACAACTGAAATTACAAAAATCCACCACCACAATGGGAACACAGTTGCCTCGCGGTCCTGGGTTCCAAATGGGCGAATCCGTCCTTCCCGTCCAAACGCTATACTCGGTTTGACGTAAAGGAACGCTGCCATCAGAAAGAGATAAATTGTAACCATTGTTGTGCGATATGTTTTTCGTGTCACTGTTCCCATTATCAAATCGCAGCGAAAAACAATGGCTCGACCCTACGTTCTTCCAAATCGGAAGGCATTTGCGGATGCAGTTGCCAGACTGTTTTTGAAATACCAAACACCTGCTGTGACCCAAGAAGACAAGGATGTAGATCTTTGCTTGAAACGAGACTCGGGGGCGCGCGAGTTGCTTCCTCATCAGCGCATTGTTCGCGATTATCTCGCGGCAGAGACTCCGTATCGCGGACTGTTGTTGTATCATGGTCTGGGATCCGGCAAAACCTGTTCATCCATCGCGGTTGGAGAGTCTCTCATGACAGACCGCAAGATTGTTGTTATGTTGCCGGCGTCACTTGAAGAAAACTATCGCGGAGAACTCCTCACGTGTGGTGCACCTCTTTACATGTACGACCATCACTGGCGCCAGCAGTCCTTGAATGAAGAGACGCGCGCAATGGCAACTCGTCTGGGAATCTCCGATGGATTCTTGGACCGCCACAATCTCTTTTTCACAACTGTCCCCGGAGAGGAACCCAATTTTAAGAAACTTCCCAAGTCTGCCCAAGACATCGTGACTGCACAGTTTGATGACGTTCTCCAACAGCGCTTCACCTTTATCCGCTACAATGGGTTGTCGTCGGGAAACATTGACAAATATGTCCCCCCAGACGGATCAAATCCATATTCGAACAACACGGTCATCATTGATGAGGTTCACAACTTCATCTCGCGCATCGTGAACAAGTCTGACATTGCCTACAAACTCTACGATCTTCTCTACAACGCCACCAACTGCAAGATCGTTGCCCTCTCCGGCACACCAGTCATTAACCGCGCGAATGAACTCGCATTTCTCATGAATCTGCTTCGAGGACCCATTGAGCGCATCGTGGTTCCCATCAAATCCATTCCTACATGGGACGAAGAGAAAATGACGAGTGTTCTTCGCAATGTCCCGGATTTGGACACCGTCGAGTTCAACACCATCAAAAAGTACATATTGGTCACTCGCAATCCTCCCAACTTCCGCAGCGTTTACAACGACAAGGGTGATCGCATTGCGGTTCAGTATGTGAAGGACTTACCATATCCTGCATTGGCACCCGATTGGGTTGCCGCCTGGAAATCAAAGTTTGAGATGGACGTGGGAGGTGCAGAACTCGCAACCGAACGTGTGACTGTTGAGAAACTTGAATGTCTGCCTAGCGATTATGATGAATTTGCATCGTTGTTCTTGGACGGACTCCAGATCAAGAACCCAGGACTTTTGGCACGTCGTATTCAGGGGTTGGTCTCCTATTTCAAGGGCGCCGATGAACGTATGCTTCCCAAGGTCATTGATACTGAGAAGATGCTGGAAAAAGTGCCCATGTCGACAGAACAGTTCAATCACTACCTCGCCGTTCGATTCAAGGAAATCCAGATGAACAAGCGCAAAATTACACGCGCATCCACCGACGAAGAGTCCAAAACGTTTCGCGTAAATTCTCGATTGGCATGCAACTACGCGATTCCTCCCGATCTGCGCAAAGACGATGAGGATGCAGAGACAGAAGACAATGTGCCTGAAAAGGAGAAGATCCTCAACACATTGCGTGCAGATCCCAAACGCTTTCTGTCCGAGAAGGCGCTAGAAACCTTCAGTCCCAAGATGAAACGCATTTTGGCAAACCTCAAGGAGTCGATGGGCGACAAGGACAATTGGAACAATCAGTTCGTGTATTCCCAGTATCGTGAACTCGAAGGACTTGGAGTTCTCAGTGCCATTCTGGATGCCAATGGATGGCAACAGTACAAGTTGGTCAAGGAGAACAACCAATGGGTGGAGGATCCATCAATGAGTTCCGACAAACCTGCCTATGCCTTTTATGCGGGATCCAAGGGCAAGGATGATGCGCAGGTTCGCGAATACATGCGCCAGATTTTCAATGGAAGTTACAGTCGCGATTTCCCCGCAAGTCTCAAGGCATCAGTTGAAGCGCGTGGCAAGAAGATCCTGTGTTTGGTCATGGCATCCTCCGCAGGCGCAGAAGGAATTACCCTGCTGAATGTGCGTCGTGTCCATATCATGGAACCCCACTGGAATCCTGCTCGCCACGATCAGGTCATTGGTCGTGCAGTTCGTATTTGTTCCCATGCGGCACTGCCTCAGGATCAGCGAACGGTTCGTGTGAGTTTCTATGTGAGTGTCTTTACCGACGAACAGGCAAAGTCCACCGAGGGTTCGAATAACGTTGTGTTGGTCCGTCGATCGGACATGGCAACAAAACGATATGAAGGAGACCCGCAGGAAGTGTTCATGACCACCGATGAATACCTCTACGAAGTCTCGTATGAAAAGGACACGACCAACAAGCGCCTGGCAACGCTGCTAAAACAGGCAGCAGTGGATTGCGAAGTGCATCGCAAACTCCACAGTCGCGAGACTCCAGTGGTCACGTGTATGCGATTCGATAGTACGGCAACCGGAGAAGACCTTGCGTACAAACCCAGTGTCAAGACGGACGATACTGATTTGACCTATCTGCGCAACATGACCAAGCGCAAACGTCTGCTCCAGCGCGTGTCCATCAAAGGGATGGTGTTTTTGTTCGATCCCAAGACCAAGGAATTGTATGATGGTCCTGCATTTGAAGACAATCAGCGCTTATTGCGCGTAGGATTCTTAACAACGCCCACCCAAGTCCAGTGGGAAATTCCTTAAGCGGACAGAACATCCTCAAGGAACTCGTCGCAAATCTCTGCCCACGACTTGAACTTCATGGACTGTAGGGTTTCCTTCATCTCGGGCAGTCTCGCAATCGTGTTCTCCATTGCTACAGCAACGGCATCGGGGTGTGCAGACAGCGACCATCCACCAAGCGGCATTGAACCCGGAAAGTAATCGGTGTGATTGGGAGACACAAATGTCGCAACAGACTCATTCATGAATGAGCGATAACTTCCAATGTCGACAACAACCTGGGGTGCACCCGTGTACATGTGCTCCAGTTGACAGAGTCCATATCCCTCTCCATCAGAGGTGTTGATTCCAATGTCGATGGCATTGTACAACTGATTCACGCCCTCATCTGCAATCAAGTTGGGAGGAGCGGTATCAATGAGGATGAGACGAGTGTAGAGATGTTGGGGGAGGTTTGCGAGTCCAAGTTCGCGAGTAAAGATGCGAGGAACATCATAATATGCACCCGACTGCGGAGATAGGTTTGTAGCAACCACGAGGTAATACGGTTTGGTAGGATTCTTTGCAAGGAGGCGAACAAACGCCGAGACAGTTACATCCAGGCGCTTGCGCTGACTGTTGCGGTTCATATTGAGAAAGGCAATCGAGTCGGGGGGGAGACCGATGTTTTTGCGAACCGACATACGAACATCTGCGGGAAGGCGACTGAACATTGTAGTGTCGACTGCATGTTCAAGGATGCGAACATCCGAGAAATTTCCATACTGATCGAGTTTCTGCTTCCAGATGTCCGTAAACGCATAGACACGATCGACTGTGTCACGAATCTTGTCCATTAGTGGTTGGGCGATTCCCTCGTAGACCTGGTCGACATACGCCCAGAGTTTGTAGGGCGATGAGTTCTTGTCGTATTTCATCGCGTCGAGAAACTTGTAGATGATGAGCGGATCATTGTAGATCATAACGACATCGGGGTTGACCATCTCGAGATACTCGCGAATCTTGTTGAATCCAAATCCCTCCTCCTTGGGATCCTCGTTTGCAGCAGCATCGTACTGAATGATTCCTTCCGGTGCTTTGCGAAATCCGGGTGCCTGGGGATGGCGCTGAAATCCAAAGTGATAGACTTTGACCTTGGGAACAAGCGTTGCGAGTTGCTTGAGAAGATTGTAGGCAACCTTTGCGTATCCGGTTGTCTGATCCGTGTGTGTGCTTACGAGGACAAACCTCATTGACTCTTTCTTGGGTCTCGTCTATAAATCCTTCTTGATGTAGAACAATGCAGGTGAATTCCGCACAGGATTATTTGACTCGTTACAAGCGCCGAGTCCAGTCGGCACTCTACTACACAACTCCCCCCGAACAGAAGGACAAGACGAACTCGTTGTGGTTGAGTATTGTTGCAAACAACTCGACGACACGGTTCAGGACGGATACTCCCGTGATTGGAGCTTGGGGTGATGCTCCGGCAGTGGGTCCTACGTACATGAACTTTTGCTCGAATTGCTCGACTTCGACGGGTGCCCCCGGAACCTTCCAGACTGTGAACACGAAGGACGTTCTCTCCATTCAGGCACTCCGCCCGATTGGTATTCGCGCCACTTCAGTGATTACGTAATCGTATAGAAGAGAGTTAAAGAATTCACATTCCTTAATACAAAGATGCCTGGAGGCTTACTTCAACTCGTGGGCGTGGGTGCTCAAAATGAATTGGTCAATGGAAATCCTTCCATGACTCATTTTCGAGCAGTCTATCGGCGTCATACGAATTTTTCGATGGAGTCCATTCGTATGACCTTCACAACTTCCAATTTGGAACTTTCAACAACCGGAACTCGAACTATTTCGTGCCGCATTGACCGCTACGCGCAGTTGCTTCACGACACCTACCTCATTTTGACTCTCCCCGATATCTGGTCTCCTCTCCGCAGTGTTGGAACGCTACCACCTGGATATGGTGCGTCTGCGGTAGCATCGAACTCAATTGGATTCGAGTTCCAGTGGATCAAGAACATTGGGTACAATATCATTGATCATGTGGATCTGGTCATGAATGGACAGGTGATCCAGCGCCTTCGCGGGGAATGGTTGAAGTTCTACTCGTACCTTATGCACGACCGCAACAAGCGACTCATTGTCGACCAAATGGTTGGCAACGTTCCCGAGTTGTATGATCCGGCAAATGCGTATGACCGACAGGGACAGTACCCTCATGCAATCACTCCCGCGTCAACTCCCTCCGCAATGCCCATGACAACCGTTCCGGAACCAAGCATTCGTGGTCGCCAGTTGGTGATTCCTCTTCATTTTTGGTTCTCAGAGAATCCTGGACTCGCACTGCCGTTGGCAGCACTGCAGAATTCCGAGGTCTATATCAACGTGACTCTGCGAAACCTAAACGATTTGTACACGGTCGTTGATGTCAATCCCAACAGTGCTACCTACGGACAGCGCGTCAAACCAAACGGAGACGAAACGTACAATGCCATGCGCCTCTTTTTGTCTCCTCCCACAGTTGCAGGAGTCCCGAGCAATCCCGGTCTCACAAATTTCTTCCCAGATCCATATCTCGAAGGAAACTTCATCTACCTCACAGAGACGGAGTGGCAACAGATTGCCAAGGCAGATACGGCAGTCATTGTAAAGACGGTTCGATACGTCAACAAGGAAGGTCAATTTGGTGGCAACACTGATCTTGAGATTCCAATGTTCAACCTGGTCACTCGAATTGTCTTTGCGTCGCAACGATCCGACAAGATTCTGGAAAACGACTGGGACAATTATACGAATTGGAACAATCCAGATCGAGCACCGTGGTCTGCAATTTCGTCGAGTCCGTCTACCGCAATGTATTCGTCTGGACAGCAGCAGGTTTCGTCTGTTTATCCCCGCGATTCGGTCATTGATGGTCTGTTGCTGTTTGATGGCAAGGAGCGATTCCAGACCAAACCAATTCCATACTTCTCACTACTCCAGATGTATCGACACACAACCGGAGATTCGCATGCAATTCCTGGTGTCTACATGTATTCGTTTGCACTGGATCACGACCAGTACCAACCATCCGGGGCGGTAAATGGAAGTGTATTCAACAAGATCACGCTTCGTGTGACACTTCAGCAACCTCTGCCCCAGACACTTCCTGCATCGACTCCTGGAGGTGGAGGGACAGTTGTTTGCGTCTTGAAATCGACAATCTTCAGTCCCAACCCCACCATTGTTCCCGCAGCACAGATCTCATTGTATGACCCGTCTGAGTTGCTGTCTGTTGTCCAGACCAATGACAATGTGATTTTTACTCACACCTACAACGTTGGAGTCTACGTCGAGGCAATCAACTTTTTGCGCATCGTATCCGGTCTCGGCAATCTCGTCTTTGCTTCATAATAACGATGCCCATTACAATTCAAAGTGCGTCCTTTGGAGACGAACGAAGCAGTACGGACGTCACCGCTTCCCTTGCGGAAATGATCAAATCCAAGGGATCCATCGATGTTCCTGTGAATTCTAGTTTGGTTCCTGTGTTTGGAAAGGGAGCGAGTGTCGAATTGACTCCTGCGGAACAAAAAGAAGCGAAGGAAAAGGCAGTCAATTTGTGTGGAAATTCAAACGATGATGTTTGCATCCAACTCAAGACACAAGAGTACGAACAGTCTCGTCTTCAAGAGAAGATGCGAGAAGGTCAAACGGTTGGAAACCTAATCAAAGGACGTCGTCTTGTCGTGAACTATACGGACGAGAATGGCAAACGACAGTTTCTTGAGATCCCCGAAGGACAGAACTTCAAGTTGGGATCGTCGTCGTCTGCGCCCCCTTTCAGTGTTGATATGTCCAAATATTCCCTTGACGTGAAGTTCACGGACATTTTGACCGGAATTTTGAAGTACGGTGGAATTGCGTTGGGAGTCTTTGTGTATGCATTCTCAATTCTCATCACTTGGCGTTCGTTTGCATTGGCGGGGTATACAACTCTCAAATATGTCGCAACTGCCGGGTCCGTTCTCGTCCCCTATTCTGGATTCTTTATCACACTCATCTTCTTTGGAGCAGAGGAGTTCGTCAAAAATATGCCGTTACCAAATAAGAATGCTTGAACCTCGCTGGATTGTTGCTGGTGCCATCGTGGGTATGTTGTTGTCAACCGTCATTGTTCCACCCACCCGCAAAGTGAAGGTTCTCCCTCAACCCCTTGACGAGTCTCCGTTTCATACAGAGTCGGGATGTGTGCGATTTGTCTCTGAAGAAGTGCCGTGCACTGCTGACACGGGGTCATTGAATTTGCTTGCCTCTAGATAATGCAGTTTGTCACGAGCGACAGAGTCATCAAGGCAATTGAACGAATGTCTCCATTCTTTTCATTCATCATCGGGTTGGGGATCTCAGTCTTGTTGTTTCACCGCAATTACGCTTCCATTCGAACGCCAGCATTGCCCCTCAAAGAAATGGTAGACAAAATCGTAAAGGTCGACGGAAAATGCTACAAATATCGCGTGGAGGATTCTCGTTGCGAAACCTCCTCTTCTACATAAAACAATGGACGACGCTACTTCGCTTGACGCACTGCTCCCGTCTCCCCAGGGACCTCAGTCTGCCCCTCCAATTATTCCCATGCCCAGTGGTCCTAATTCAGGACACTCCGGGATGGTTCCCACCTTCAAACCCACTCTCCCCGCAATTCGCTTCATTGCCTCGAATACCACCATGTACATCGCAATCTTCCTTGCAGGTGCGATCATTTCGCTCTCGACGCCCCGCAACCTTCTCCTTCAGTATGTTCCCAACGCGTACACTTCCGGCGGTGTCGTCAGTTGGACTGGTGCAGCAATCCTCGGTGTTGCCGCGGTCGTTCTCACCAATCTGCTTAACAATTTCCTGTCGGGCATTCTCGGGTAAAACGGATTTCAGTTCACCAACCGAAAATGCACTACCCAAATGAGTTCGTATTATCGCAAGATGTACTCCGAGCATGAGGCAGCAATGCTTCAGGATGCGGATGATGCAATTACCAAGTGTGATTTGTGGGGATGGATGAAAGAGTTTAATCCTGCTGCCGGAGTTGGGTTCACGTTCACGCAGGATGCAACCCTCGACAGAATTCATGCCGAGATGAAGTTGTACGATTCCCACAGCGGATCTTCGTATGGATGGACCATGCGTACGATGCAGAAGATTGCTGTGCTTGGAAAAGACAACTTTGCAAAGATTGCTGCGACAGAGAATCCCCCCTGTTCTTGCCGCAAGAAGGCAGGGTATTGGTCAGGATGGTGTGGGGTTGCCGGAGGAGGTGTCCCTGGATGCGATCATTGACGCTTTCAGATTCCCGCCCAAACAAGACAATGATTCCTATTCCCGACTACCTTCGTCAGTCGCCTGCCTACTTTCACATGCGCATTCTGGTTGGTCCCGGGGCCATGTTGACTCCACGGTTTGCGGCTACGAAGGGAATTACTCATGTGATTAATTGTGCCTACGACAATGATTCTCCGGAATGGTTTCGAATTCAACATCCGTCCCGATATATCTGTTTGAATGCCCACGATACACAGTATCACAACATTCTGGATTGGTATCCGTTGTTCGAAGCATACCTTCATACATTTTTGCGTCAGGGCAATGGTGTGGTGTACGTTCACTGTCAAGCAGGAATGAATCGCAGTGGATTTTTGGCATTGGCATACATTTGCAAGAACTTTCACATGGAAATTCACCAGACAATGTATACCCTCCAACGTCAACGACCCTGTTTGTTTCAAAATCCAATCTACATGAACCAGGTGAAGAGTTTTATAAATGGATGTGTTCCGAGTGAGAAAGATACGAGACACAGCAACGAACGGATCAACGACGGGGACGCTTGATTCCGTTCACCGAGATGTCATTCAAACCCTGAAAGACACCTCAATTGCACAAGACGCGTTGCGAACAGAACTCGAGACAATTCGAGCAACCATCTCGGAATTGTATTCGAAGAATGACTTGACAGAGATCGTAAAGGCAACCCAACTTCAAAATCGAGCACGCGAGATTGAGAAGGAACTTGCCCAGTCCAATCCGGTAGAAGACTATTATTTGAAAAATATGGATATCCTGATCGATTACTACAAAAAGCAGGATTCCAGTTCGTCAATTGCAACATCCGCGACACTCAAAGATAACAACACATTTTTGAAATTCTTTGCGTCTCCCAACCAGGAATGTATGGGTCCTACGCGCAAACAGATGTTTGACGAGTACATCCAGCGCATGAAGTTGGCAGCAGCACCGGATGCCATGACGCAACTTACCGAACATTGCGTGGCATGCAATACAGCGCGTGAAGAGATTTCATCGGAAGGCATTTTGGTGTGTCCCAAATGTGGTTCCGAAGAGTATGCATTGGTGGTGTCAGACTTTCCTTCGTTTCGCGATCCTCCCAAGGAACGCAATAACTATGCGTACAAGAAGATCAATCATCTCAACGAAATCTTGAATCAATTCCAGGCAAAGGAATCGACAATTATTCCTGAGGATGTGATGAACGAGGTTGTTTTGGAAATCCGCAAGCGTCGCATCACGAACATTGCAGATTTGTCAGAGGAAGACATTCGCCAGATCCTGAAGAAGTTGGGACGCAGTAAGTATTATGAACATCGCGCTCACATTCTCTCTCGCCTCAATGGGAATCCGCCTCCTACCATTACGCCTGAAATTGAAGAGAAAATTCGAGCAATGTTTCAGGAAATTCAGGCACCCTTCCTACTCTACTGTCCCGACGATCGCACCAACTTCCTGAGTTATTCGTACATCTTGTACAAGTTCTTTGAACTGCTGGAGTTGGATGAGTACAAGGCATTTTTTCCACTGCTGAAGTCTCGCGATCGCCTGATTGCACATGACCAGATTTGGAAGAAGATTTGCGA
>Ga0164293_10001825_pt1 | contig 17936 bp, 30 predicted proteins | sample GEODES118metaG_FD_111487 | JGI IMG/M metagenome (GOLD analysis project Ga0164293, IMG submission 111487) | Eutrophic lake water microbial communities from Lake Mendota, Wisconsin, USA - GEODES118 metaG | ecosystem: Environmental > Aquatic > Freshwater > Lake | place: USA: Lake Mendota...
GAGGTGTAGGCACCGTCGAGAGTGAGAGCGACGTTGTTTACCGGGGTTTCGGCCGTGACAACGCCATTCGGGTCGGCCGTCTCGATGTTATAGGTCTGCTGGATGGGGCGCATTGGCGTGTCCTTCTATGACAGGAAGCAGGCCGGGCGCACTTCCATTCGCCCAGCCTGCCCCCATACCGATTACGCGAGGGTGCAACCGTAGTTGCTGATGATCATCCAGCCGATGGTGGTCAGATACTGAAGGACAATCGTGTCGCCCACGTCGTTGAACGCGATGGTGTTGTAGCCGGTCTTGGTGGTCGGGGTCAGGGTGCCTTCGCCGCCGTCAACAACCATGATGATGGTCAGGATTTGGCCGTTTGCGCCGTTGGCCAGCGTCAAGGCGTCAGTGCCAGTCGTGGTCAGGCGGACGGTGCCCGACGTGATCGGCACAGCGCCAGCGCCTGAGCGCGTGGTGACAGTACCAAATACGCGGCCGGTCAGGTCGCCCGTGACGTTGCCCGTCACGTTGCCCGTCACGTTGCCAGTGATGTTGCCAGTGATGTTGCCGATGAAGCCGTTGGTCGAGGTTACCGGACCGGAGAAAGTAGTCGAGCCCATGCTCTATCCTTTATGCACAAGTTGCTCGCCAGTCTGTGCACCGTCCGCTGGGCCGGTCTGACGAGCTGGTTTGTCCCAGATCATCGATGGTATAACACATAGCTTTGTGCCTTGGCTAGTAGCGCATCATCGTCGTTGAAGAGGCCGATGGCAGTGTTGCAGGCAGAGCAAAGCAGCGCCCGAACAGCGCCCGTGACGTGGTCGTGGTCGATGGCGAGGTCCTTCGTCTTGCCTGACGCCTTGTCCGGTGCGCGCTCAGGCTGGGCGCAGATGGCGCACACGCCGCCCTGCTCGCGCAGCATCTCCTGATAGCGGGCGGCGTCAACGCCGTAGGCCTGCCATTTGCGCTGCTTAGCGTAATGCGGATGGCAAAGGTCTTTGGCGTACAGGATGTTGTCGCAGCCATCGATCAAGCACTGCTTCGCCGGCTTCTTGCGGTCGCGATACCGAGTGTGGCCGTGGCGCAACAGCCGCTGGTAGTGCATCTTACACAGCCCTTTGGACTTCACAGGTTCGGCGCAGCCATCCTCAACGCACTCGGGCGGCTTTTCGCGGACGCGGCTGCGGATGGGCGAAAAGTCCGAGCCCCGCAGGCGCTGGGCATAGTGCGTCTGGCAGAGACCGCGCGCCTTATGCGGCCGGGTGCAGCCATCGATCTGGCAAGGCATAAAAAAATCTCCTCCGGTAGCTAGGTTTGTAGCCTAGTACCGAAGGAGACTTTTTGCAAGTGCCTAAAAAGCGTTGCTTTTTAAGTACTTATTAGACGCCCGGCGTACCGAACACGCCACGGGGGTCAGTCCATCCGAACGCATAACGCTCTGTTGCCTTATAGCGCATGCTGTCGGTTTCGAAGTCGCCTTCCATGGACTTTTCCAGACCACGGCGGGTTGCGAGCTTCAGACCTTCCGGCGCATCAGTCTGCACCCACCATGCGGTGGCCGAGGTGATACGCGACAGGTTCGCCTGACCTTCTGCCAGCAAATTCATAGACTTAACTGGGTTGATGTCATTGTCGGCGGTACCAGCACGCAGCACGCTCTTCAGCAGAACTTCGGCTTGGAAGACGTTCGAAGGACCGGTGACGATCTTCTTCGGCGTCAGGCGGATACGCTTGCCGTTGTTGTCAACGGCGTTGCGGATTTGGATCAGCAACTGCTCAAGCGAGGTCTGCGACAGGGCCGCAGCGGTGTTGAGCTGGTTGCTGAACGTGGCACCGTTTGCCAGCGGGTGATCCGTGGCAACGAGGGACTTGCCGTCGCCGCCGACATACGAACCGTTGAAAGCGCGGTTCAGGATGTTGGCACCGAGGGTTTCCTTCGTCTCGATCAGCGACTGTGCGAGGTGACGCGCATAGGTCTGACCGATACGGATGTGATCGCCGTCTTCCACGAGGACCTTGGTCAGGGCGAAAGCCAGACCGTAGACCTTGTAGACGTAGCGCTGGATGAAGAGCACACCACCGGACTGATAAGTGACCGGCATGCCGTCTGGCAGTTCCGGCGCAGCGCCGAAGCCGTACAGAACGGGCTCTTCGTGGTAGTTGCGAGGGATGCCCTTAAAGGTCTTGAAGACCTGAGCATACTCGTCCGCCCGCTGGTCGTAGATGCCGTTGAACTCTTCGTTCAGGATCGGTTCTACGATGGAGCGGAAATCAGTTGAACGCATCGGCGTAGCCATGGTTCAAGCCCTCCTTAGATGGCGGCCACATCAGCGACGAACTGGTGTTCGCTGATCTGGACATTGACGGTGAGGTAGGTATCCGTGGCGGTATCTTCGACAGCGTCGCTGAGACCGACAAGACGGACAGAGGCGTTCGCGGCGGCCGACGAAACATCGAGAGCAGCCGACGACAAACCGGTCACGGTGTTACCCACGAGCGTGTTGGCGAAGTTGTACTGCTTGCCGATGTCAGCGGTCGTGACGTTAGCATTCGTCTGCACTTCGTAGACGATGGTCGGGTCAGACGTGACATAGGCGGTGATGGTCGTGGCGGCAGTGGACGCAGTCCACTTGTTGCTCACGCGATAGCGACCGTCGCTATCGGTGAACTCCACACCCTGAAAGGTGCCGATGAAGGCTTCGCCCGTTGCCGCAGCAACGATAGTGCCTTCAGTCTGGCCACCGCCAGTGGAGGGAGCAATCCGAACCGGCTGGTTCTGGAAGATGTTCACTGCGTACCCAGTCGCGATGGTGTAAGCCACCGGACGGATCGTACCCGAGGGGTGCGATGAAGGACGCAGGCCGAACGGCTGGGCAGTCGTAGTCATAGCCATTTACCTCATGATGAGTGGAAATCCCGCCATCAGTCAAAAATGCCTCTGGCAGGGGCGTAGTTACCGATTTCCTGCATTGCGTCGCTTTCGATCAGCCTGCCACCGGAACGCTCGGCCTGATCGCGCATAAGCTGCGCGGTGTCCTCGAGCTTCTCCTCTTCACGCAACGGTGCGTCGTGGTGAGCTTCCTGCATGTACCTGAGATACAGGGACGTGGGCAGCTTAGCCGCGATCATCTCGTTGACCATTACACAGCCGACATAATCACCCGTCTTCTGGATGATCAGGTCCATGCCCGGCACGTCCTCGGCGCGGATCAATTCATAACCCATGCGCGAGCGTGACTGGATGGTGTCGCCTGTGTTGGCCGTCGTGAGCCAGCAGACATGATAACCCGGAATGTCGGGCAAGTTCGGAAGTCGGTCGTTGTACAGTTGCATTCGGAACATTTCGAGCCGTTCGTCCTCGGTGTACGCGCGGTTCTCTGTCGCCAAGCGATCAGTGTGCCCACGGGTGCGACGGCTATCGCCCAGTTCCTTTTTAAGGCGATCATCCATACGGGGTTCGTTCATTAGCTCTCTCCTTTTCAGCGAGCTGATCGTTCACGGTCGTAGGCTTGATACGCCTTGAGCTGAGCCGCCCGGAGAACCGGATCGTCCCATTTGCCCGCCTCGATCATAGCAGCCTTCCGCTCGGGTGTCACTACCACTTCATTTCGCGTGCGAGTGGGCGTGTGTTCGCGCGTGTTGCCGGTCGGCGGAGCCTTGCGGCGCGGCGTGCGCCCCTGCGCCGGGGCGTCGTCGTCACTGATGCGGGCGGCCACGCGGCGCGTCAGCTCGTGCCAGTACTCCTCGGACGCCGGGTTCCAGCCCTCCGCCGCCAGCGAGTTGTCGATGGCCTTGGTGATGGCGCTGTCCTCGTCGCGGCCCTGCGGGTTGTACCAGCGGTTCGCCTCCATCCACTGCTTGGCGTAGTCCACGACGCGCGGGTCGGCCCGTGGCACGGTCGCCTGCTGCGCCTGCTGCTGCGTCTGCTGGTGCTCGTAGGCCAGTTGCTCCGCGCGCTTCTTGGCGCTGTCGCGGATGTTCTGGGCCTGCAGCATGTCAGCGCCGTTGCCAGCCTCGATGGCGCGAGCCATGATCTGCTCGGCCTGCTGCGCCTCGCTGATCGCCTGCTGGTAGCGCTGCTCGATGGTCATGGCCTGCTGGGCGTAGGTCTTGCCCTCGATGGCCTGCACGCGGCTGACCAAGTCGGCGTTCTGCTGGCGCAGAAGCTCGATCTCGCGCTTGGCGTTGTCGCGGGCGCGCTTCTGCAGCTCGCGGCGCTTGCGGCGATCACGGCCGTGCTTGTTCGTGATCTCGTCCTCGCTGTCGTCCTCGGACATGGCGAGGCGCTCTTCGTCCTCCTCCTCTTCCTCCTCGGCGACGGCCTCTTCTTCCTTTGCAACGGGGAAGTTCTCGTCCTCCGTCTCGATGATGACGAGTTCTTCGTCGTCCTTCTCTTCGAAAATGTCTGCCACGTGATCGGCTCCTTTCAGCCTTATGGATTACACATAGGACTTCATCGCGAGCGGATCGCCCGTGACGCGGCCTATGAGGTCCAGATCGTTGAAGATTACGAAGATGACCTCTTGGTCATCGTCGATACGCACTGTCCACTTGTCGCCGCCGTACTTGGGGACGCGGACGTAGTCCCCCGCCTCGCACCACGAGCCCTCGGGCCATGGCTGCTGCGTGTTGCGGTTCTTGAAGGCGAGATCGCCGACGGCCACGACCTTGGCCACTTGCGTGTTCCAAGTCTCGGTGTCCTTGATGTCGCCCGTCAGGATGATGCCGCCGGCCGTCTTCTGCTTGGCCAGACGTATCTGGCACAGGACGCGGCTGCCGAACGGCGTTACGCCCGGATCAATGGCCGGGAAGGCCTCTTCGAGGCTGCCATACGCAAATTGCACTTTGTTCAGAACGTAGTCTTGCACGGGTGCTCCTCCGCTCAAGGGGGTTAAAGGTCAAAGGCCTTTCGCTCGCTCTCCGCCACCGTGTCGATCAACGCGGTTTTGGCAAGCTCAAGGCCCGCGTACATGCCGACCACTTTTCCATACTCGAAAAGGTCTCGGCCTTGAGGCTGCTGCAGCGCATCGCGTGCCAACTCGGCCTGCGATTGCTCCAGTCGCTGCAGCAGGGTCTCAATTCTCATGCAGGTGTCTTAGGCATCGACGGCACCTTGGGCATCTCGCCCATGGCCATCCGCTTGTGCTGCTTGACGCCCTCGCCCCTCTGGGCGACTTCGCTGCTCTTGGGTGTGTCCTTAGCCATTGTCGGCCTCCTTACGGTTGCGGGTTGATGCCTGTGCCCGTGGACACGTCAAACCTCTCGCCCGAGGCTATTTCCGCTGCGGCGAGCTGCATCGCGGTCTGATTGTCCTGCAGGTTCATGGCCATGCGCGCGTCCAGCTCGGCCTTCTTGCGCTGGTCTTCGCGGTCCTGCTTCATCTGCTCAAGCTGCATGTCGATCTGCGCCTTGGCCGCCTCAAGCTGCATGCGCTGCTGCTCAAGCTGGCCGTCGGCCTGCATCTTCTGTCCCTCGATCTGGGCACGCTGCTGGTCGCGCTGCAGGTCGGCCTGCATCTTGGCCTGCTCAAGCTGCATGTTGGCCTGCATCTTGACCTGCTCCATCTGCATGTTGGCCTGCATCTTCTGGCCCTCGATCTGGGCGCGCTGCTGGCTGTCCTGCTGCTGGATTTGCATCTTCTGCTGCTCGATGGCCAGACGCGGGTCCTGCGGCATGCCGGGCTGCTGCAACTGCTGGATGATCTGCTGCACCTGCTGGATGACGGGCGGCAGCGATGCGAAGACGCCGGTCGCCTGCTCGACGACGCTCTGCGACGCCTCGGCCAGCATGCGGTCGAACGCCTGCCGCGCCTCGGGCGTCTTCAGTTCCTTCATCGTCTTGGTGACATCCTCGCCCGCCTCTTCCTCGGCCAGTTCCAGCACCGACGAGACGTACCACAGGGCGATGTGCTCCTTCAGGTGGTTCAGCATAATCGGCAGGTAGACCGGCGCGATCAGCGCGTTCTGGCCCAACGCCGGGTTCATCATATACGCGAGGTGCGTCTTGAGGTGGGCAATGTGGTCCTGCGCCGGGAAGGCCACGACCGGCCGACCCATCGAGGCCGACAGGTTCTCGTTGACCGCGTTCTGCTCCTTGGGCGTCGTCGGCGGCAGCAGGAGCTTCTCGGCGTTAGGGATTTTCAGCGTGTCGAGGATGCGCTCCTCGACGGCGCGCTGGTCGTAGAGCTGCGGCAGCGCGGCCGCGCGCTGGGCGACCGCCTGCACCTGTGCAAAGCGCTGCGCCTCGCTGAAGATGTTCGGGTCGGACACCGGCACCACGTCGAGCGGACCTTCGAAGTCCTCGCGCGTGGCCAGTTGCTCGCCGATCTCCTCCTTGATGTCCTCGTCCTCAAGGTACATCGCGTTGAGGCGGTGCAGGATGCCGAGCAGCTTTTGCATGCTGTTGTGCATGCGGGCGTGGATGGCGCTGAACACGACCATGCCCTGCTCGATCTTGGCCAGCGTCGTGCCGACCGGCGCGTTCGGATTGCCGTCCGCGATGTCCTCCATGCTGGTGCGGATGACCCCCTTGCCGGCATCGACGAGGAAGCCGAGCAGCGAGAACAGCACCGGAGACGGCTGGTTGTACGGCAGCGGCATGATCAGCTTGCGGATGTCGTCCGCCGCCAGACCGCCCTCGATCTCCATCACCTGCGTCGGCTGTATCTCAAGCGACTGGCCGCCCTTGCTGCCGCCCTTGAGCTTGAGCATCGTTTGGCTGTTGCTGATGTGCGCGCTGTCGAGCAGGGCGCGCAGTGCGCCCGTCGCGGCGGCCGAGATGCCGCCGACCATGTGCGGCAGGCCGATGGGGTACGCGCCGCGCCACGGGATGAACGGGAACTCGACGAACCACTGCAGCTCTTCCTGCGCCTCGTCCAGCTCGTCCCAGTTGCGGTAGATCGAGAGCACCTTGCTGGTGACCTTGTCCACGCTGATAATGTAGGGCAGCGCCTCGCCGTCCTCCTCGATGTCGGCCGTGACGTAGATTTCGTAGACGGTCCGCAGTCCGTCTTCGTTGTAGCTGGTCTCGGTGCGGCCCTCGATCTTGTTGTTGGCCTTCTCGGCCAAGCTGAAGTCGGGCTCAAGGGTGACGGGCGTCAGGTCCACGTCGCGGTACATGCCGCGCTTGACGCGCTGGGTGTACTCAAGCTGCGTCAGGTACTGGACGTGCGTCTTGCGCTGGGCGCTGTAGAAGTTCGTCGCCGAGAACGGCAGGTACATGTCGTCGATGGCGACGAACAGGAACTCCGGCCGGTTGCGCGCCTCGTGCCAAGTGGTTTTCATATACTGCGCGCCGCCCAGCGGCACCTGCGTGAGGAGCTGCTCCAGCTCGGCGCGGAACTCAGGGCTCTGCACCGTGAGCTGCCAGTTCATGAAGTCCGTCTTGCGCTTGGCCTTCTTGAGCTTTTCGACGGTCGGCTCGCCGGGGATGAAGTCCTTGACCGGACCCTGCGGCGGGAACAGTTCCTTGATGGCGCGGGCGGCGAAGTCCACGCACGCCTCGGTCAGCATCGGGTGCACGACCTTGGTCGCGCCGTTGAACTGCGCGCCGCCGGGCGCGTCGTCGCCCAGACCGGTGCGGCGCAGGCCCTCTTCGTACTGCTCGTCGCGTTTCTTCCTCGCTTCCTTGTCTTTGCCGATCAGGTCGAGGTAGTCAGCCGCCATGGTGCTGAGCTCGCTCTCGGGCATGGTCTCGGCGAGGTTGGCGTAGAAGTCGTCGGACCGCTCGTCGGCATCGTCCAGCTTGACGATAGCGCCGCCGTCCTCAGTGTCGATGACATCGGGCTCTTCTTCCTCGGGCAGCTCGACCATCTCGGGCAGTTCGTCCATGTCGTCCTCGTCCATGGTCTCGTCCTTCACGCGGCGTAAGGGTTGCTGAGCGCCTTGGGAGGCGGTCCGGTCTCATCTTTTTTGGCTTGTACCGCATCGAGCAACCTCTTGTCCATCATGAGGCGAAGCGCCTGCGTGGTGCTGTCCACGTAGTCGTCGTGCTTGATGCTGTTAGGACCGGTGTAGCTACACAACTGGTGCAGCAGCGGGTCGATCCAGTTGCGCGGCCGGCCGGGGTGCTTGCTGCTCTCGGGCAGCCAGATCATCTTGCGTGCGAAGATCGGGCTGACGATGTGCAGGCGCGTGAGCTTGTCGGCGCGGCCGGGGTTGTAGGCGTATGCCTCCAGCCCCTCGCGCTCCAGCATCTGGCGCAGTGAGATGCCGCTGCCCTTGTCTTCAATCAGCAGGATGTCGGGCTTGCGGCCGGAGGTCAGCGGCTTGCTGCTGCCGAACATGGGCTTGATCAGCGCCGTGTCGCCGTCGTCACCGTAGGAAATGGTCATTTCCCTCTTCACACGCCGGATAAGATCGGGCATGCCGAGGTGCGCGTCCCAGCAGTCCAACAACATGACGTTGTTGCGCTTCTCGTGGTAGAACAGACCCCAGACGGTGCAGGCTGTCGGGTCCGGGTCGCCGCTGCGCTTGTCCACCGTCGCCTCGGTGAAGGCGGTGTCGAGCGACAGGATGACCAGCTCGAACTGGGGCAGCGGCTTGTCGTGCGGCCACAGGCGGAACTGGCTGCGCTTGACAATTCCACCCTCCTCAGGATCGACCAATTCTCCCAACGCCTCTTGACGAAAAATCACTGTTCCTTCCATCGCCATGATCTGGTCACGGAAGGTCGGCGCGAGGTTGGCCATGTTAGACATGCTGGTGGCGCGCGTGATGGTCACGTCTTTCCCGCTGCGGGCCACTAGCTGGCGGATGAGCTGCTTGGGCTTTGGCGTTGTGGTGGCCACCATGCGCGGGTTCTTGCCGAGGCGCAGGGCGAACATGATCATCTGCCACGCGTCTTCGTCATAGGTCCACGCCGCCAGCTCGTCGGCCCACACGCGGTGCCACTGGCCGCCGCGAAAGCGCTCAGGCTCGGATGCGGGGATGCCCTTAATCAGCGAGCCATTGACCAGCACGATCTCAGACAGCGAGCGGTTGTGGTCCTTGATCAACTGGTGCGGTATGCAGTTCAGCAAGCCGCTCTCGCCCTCGAAGCAGGTGTCGCGGATGTCGCCCAGCGTCGGCGCGGTGACCAGCGTGCGTGACCCCGGATCGCGCCAGCTTTCCCACCAAGCCCACTCCGCCGCGCATTTGGTCTTGCCAGCGCCACGGCCGGCAAGCAGCAGCCATGTACGCCAGTTCCCCTCCGGCTCGATCTGGTGCGCGTGCGCCTGCGCCAGCCACGCCATATGTTTGTCGTAGGCCAATCGTTCGACGGCGGGCAACTGCGCCCGGCGCTGGCGGGCAGCGGCGAACGTCGCTTCGATCTCGTGGCTCTCAGCCAGCAAGGCAGGCCCCATCACTCATCGGGCTGTTTTGCTCGTGCTGCCCGCTTCGCGATCTCCATCGCCTGATCGAGGGGGTCAATGCTGCCCTCGATCCGCATGACCAATGGGTTCTCGTCATCGCCCGCCGACGCCTTCTCGCGCCAGCGTCCGCGCGTCTTCAGGTAGAAGATCATGGATGTCACATCGCCCGACATGGCTTTCGCGTACAGGTTGCTGGCGATGTTTGCCACGCCGCGAGCGGACGCCTCGTCGAGTTCGTCCCGATAGTATTTGGCGAGGGTGTCGATGCAGATGCCAAGCTCTGCGGCGATCACTTCCTGTGTCGTGCCGACAGCGGCCCACGTCCGCACCTTGGCGCGAAGCTCGTCCGTCGCCTCGTATGGCGGCCGACCCATTTTTTTACTACCGACAATGTCATCGGCCATCTGCATGCTCCGCTTCGTGGCAGGACTACCAGCCCACAGCAGATAACACCCAGCCAGCCGAACGACAAGGGGCGGCGCTGTGGCCGCCCCCCGGTGATGTTAGCCCTCCGTGGTTTTATAGACCGTTTCAACCCACGTCGAACCGTCCCAGCAACCGCTTTCCTTGCCGTTCCACGAAAAAGCCGCAATGCGTGCTTCGCGAGCGGTATCAAACTTAGCGCAATCACCTTTGACAACGCCGTCAAATGCCAAAGCGTAAAGCCCGTTTTCAAAACGCGTTGTGCTAACTTCGATAATCTTGGCCATCTGTCGTCTCCTCGTGTGGGGCGCTGCCCCGTTGCTGATGATCCCTTCTCTCACATGCAACGCACCGTTGCAAGCACTTTTTTACGAGGCGCTGCAGCATCTGCAGCACGACGCATCACGCTGCATCTTCAGCTTCCGGGGCTGGTCATCACACCATGGATTTCTGCAGCGCAGCACAGCATCTGCTCGGTGCAGCATTTGCAGCAGTGGGGGGCACCCCCTACGGGGGTGTACCCCCTTGGTGCTGCAGAAATGCTGCATTACCCGACCTGCACCATTTGCAGCATGATGCATCTTGCTGCACCGTGCTGCTAATGCTGCATGCTGCAGCACGTGTAAAAAAGTGCTCATGCTGCAAATTAGGCTATTGCAACGCCACGTTGGTTATGAGAGAAGAGGTCATCAGCAACGACCAACCGGAGACACCGACATGCACACATGGCTCAAGGAAGACATCGCCAAGCAAGAGTGGCGCGACGGCAAGCCGGCCGAGACCGCCGGCCCGCCGCAGGCGCTCTGCCCGACGACGCGCTCGATCAGCAGCGCCGCGTGGGCCCTGCTCCACCCCACGACCGACTGGCTGCAGTGGGGGCCGCGCGAGGCCGCCCGCCGGCAGGCCATCGCCGCCTGCCGCAGCATCAGCCGCATCGCCGCGCAGGTGGCGGCATGATCCGCCCCACGCTCAACCTCAACGGCAGCAGCGCGGACGACCTGATCCAGCCGCGCCTCGCCGCCTACGACGCCCTGCAGGCCGCCATCAAGGCGCTGCAGCAGGTGACGCCCAACGGCCGGGACTACCCCGGCGACAACGACCAGTGCGTGGCAGATCGACAGGCGCACTACGACCGCCTCGCGGCGATCACGGCCATCGCGACCGAGATCGTCGCCGAAGCCGTCCTCATCAAGGAGCAGATCAAATGACTAACCGCATAGCCATCATCACCATCTGCACCCTCGGCGTCGTCCTTGGCCTGCTGCTGTGGGTCGGCGCGTGGCAGGAGAAGGCCCACCAGCGCGCCTTGGCCTATTGTCAGGACCACCAGATGGTGCTGGTGGACACACCCGCAGGCGAGCGCTGCGCCCCCCTCTGGGCACTGGAAAATATAAGGAGTACTAAGCCATGACATTCATCGACCCAGATCCCGAGACGACGAAAAGCGACATCGATTTCTGCTTTGATCTCGATGACGTTGAGACGGTCATCAACAAGGCCTTCTCGCAGTGGCTGCGTCAACAGCGCCTCGAAATCTACCTAATGGACGGCCACATCGTCGTCTTCCTTGAGGACGCCTTCGCCGACAACGGCGAGCATTACACCTACCGCATACCCTACGCCGAGTTCTTTGATGAGCGTAACGAAGAGCCGCCGGACCTCACGCAGTTTCTGCTGTTCGGTCTGCAGGTCTATCGCGAGCGGTATGGCCACGACCCCGAAGAGGATGACGCATGATCCGCAAGGCAATCATCCACAACAGGCGCTTCTGGTGGCTGTACCCTGACGGCCGCATGGTTCGCATATATGCTAACGAGAGGCTCAGGAGCCAAATCTCGCAGCACGCAGCCGTAGAGGCGCGCGTGGCCAAGGAGGAGGCACCGCCCCGTCGCACCAACCACCCGCCACGGCCACCCGGCACCATGCCGACGCTGCCGTCCGACAGCCGCGACATCGGCGACCGGACGCTCAGCGAGCTGGCCCACGACTACGGCTGGGGCTCAGTGGCGCGCTGCACGGCGGCGCTCAAGGCGCAACGCCCGACTGTCTATGAGGCTGCCCGCGCCAACGGCCGGGCGCGAGGCCGCGTCAACCTGATGGCACCAGTGCAAGGAGAGCAAGCATGACGACTGAGGAATTGCGTGAGATCGTCGCCGAGCGTGACGCTGCGAAGGCAGAGGTGGCGCAGATCGTGGAGTGGCTGCGCTTCTGCCGCGATCTTCACGGTGAAAACTTGCAGAAGCGCGGCGAGATACTCGCCCGCAAACACCATTTCAACGCCTGCGACTTGATTGCTAAGGCGATTGAGCGCGGCGAACACCGGGGGAATTATCGTGCCGGGTAGACCCATCTACGAGAGCGACGCCGACCGCAGCAATCAGGCTGGCGTCGTGGCCAAGTTGGAGCGCGCCTTCGGCCTAACGGCCACCGCGCCCCAAGACCGCTTCGCGCCATACGACGCTGTGTTTCGCTTCACGCACCGCCCCTGCGTCGTCGAGATCAAGGTGCGTCGCAACACGCGTGCGCGCTACGACACGTACATGCTGAGCGAGGCCAAGTACAACGCGCTCTGCGCGGTTGAGGCCAACGCTCTGCTGGCGGTGCAGTGGACGGATCAGCTCGGCGTCGTCCAGCTCCCCGTCGAGCACACCGTCACTACCGGCGGCCGCTTTGATCGGGGCGACAACCGCGATGTTGAGCGCGTGGTGCTGATCCCGACCGACGCGTTTATCCGCGTGCCGGAGTGACCGGGCAGTCCTTTTCGCACACGCACACCCACGACCAGTTATGCGCCTCGACGGCCTTCACCGTCTCGGCGGTATCGGCCTTGCTGTCATAGCCGATGGGCTTGGCTATGCGGCAGTAGTCACTGACCACCAGCGGCGCGGTCGAACCGCTTACGCAGGCGCTCGTCGCGCACAGGATCGGGATTAGCCACAGCCGCTTCAGCTTGTTCAACACGGGCCTCTACCTCCTCAATGGCGTCCAGCGCGGCCTCCTTGCGCCCCTGCTCGATGAGCTGCTTCTGCTTCCACCACGTTAGTATGGTGGAGATCACGCTCAGCAGGGACGCAAAGAGCTTCACGCTGTCAGTCCTTGTGCTCAGCCATCACGACGGCGGCCAGACCGGCAGCGGCCATGACCACAGCGGCAATAGCCTGATACAGCGGCTCAGCGATGCCGACAGCGGCAGCCAGACCGGCGAAGCCGGCGTAGGTGCTCGGCTCACGCAAACGCTTCAAAACGAAATCAACCATAGTCAGTCCTCCTCAGTGAAAATCAGCCCTCGCCCGATGTCTCCGGCGCAGCGGCGGCGGCCCACGGTGCCTGCAGGGCCCACGCCACGCCCTTCGGCCAGCGCAGGGCGATAAGGCGCTTGCGGTCGAACCGGCGCACATTGACAGCGTCGCCTTGATTGCCGCCCAATATGTTCAGCGAGGCGTCTCGGTTCACGCTGTCGATGAAGCCGATGTGCCCACCGCCATCACGGCTGAATACGGCGATAGCGCCCAGCGGCGGCCGCGTGGCGACCATCGACAACCCCTCGCCCCACGCCGCCCACGCCTTGGCGCGGATGGCGATGGGCGGCGGCTTCAGGCCGGCCTGCGTGACGCAGTGCGCCGCGAACAGCCCGCACCACGGCACGCTGTCGGCACCGTAGGCGATGCCCAGCACGCGCGCACCGAGGCGGTTGCCCCAGCTCATGATCACCGGGTTATTGCCCGCGCCGGGCACCTCACGGGTGCCGATCAGGCTGTGCGCTTCAGTCATCCACTTCATCGCCAGCCTCCTTGCTCCGTCGCAGGGCGTCATCATACTCCTTTTCGCGTCGGGCGACAATTGCGGCAAACTGGGAGTAGACGTTCTCGACGGCGCGATCCAACGCTATGTCCCGCGCCTCTATCGCGGAACGCCAGTTATCGAGGGCCTTCTGCACTGCATTCACGGCGTAGTCTCCTGCTCGGCTAGATATTCAGCGTGGTCGTCCACAACCACCTGCCCGCGCCACATCGCGCGACCCTCAATCACCTCGCAAATCTCTGGCGGCAGCAGCCGCCCGTCCTTGAAGGTGAGCACGGCGAAGCCGGCGCAGGCGGGCGTGTAGCCGTTCTCGGCATACTCGAACTGGGGGCCAGTCGGATCGGCCAGACAGCCGGTCTGCACGCCCCAACGGCGGCCGCGATAGTCACCCCACGGCTTAACCTCAAGGACGTGCGTGTGGCCGGTCACCATGCTGACACCGGATTTTAGCGTGTTGTTGTAGGCGGCGTGAACGCCGTTCGCCTGCCGATGCTTGACCATGACCGGGTGTTTGCTGGCGCGGTTGAGCCAGCACGACCACGTCAAGTCCCATTCGGGGAATTGCTCCGCGAGGCGCAGGCCGGGCACCCCCTCGTACATCGGCACTTGCGTGGCGAGGCGGCGCTCGAAGTTGGTCTCGTGGTTGCCGACCGTGTAGATCGACCGCACGCCCGTGCGCGCCGGTTTGGCCGCCATGCGCCAGCGGTGCATAGCGTCACTGACACAGTCCAGCTCCTCCTTGACTGTCGGCCGATGCTGCCAGCCGAACGGGTCGTGGCGGTTGGTGCTCGCGCCGTCCAGCCAGTCGCCGTTGGCGATCAGCATACGCACGGCTTTGCCGAGGTCGGCGGTCACTAGCAGCAGGGCCTTGAGGGCCGTGGTGTCGGGGCCGGGCCAGATGTGCGCGTCGGAGCCGACGACGACGACGCCATCGCGCATCTCGCAGTTGATTACCTTTTTGTACGTTGACCGGCTGATGGGGGACGTGGACGCCTTGACCGTTGGCAGATCGATGCCCTTGGCGATCAGTGTGTTGCGCCGAGAATAGATGTTGCGCTCGGAGGTGCCGAGCTCTCGGGCGACGGCGGCCGGGGAGAAGTTGCAACGCTCCCACGCAGATATCAAAACATCGTCGGGGATTGTGTCTTTGCGCGCGGCCATAAACATCCCTTTGGAAAAGGCTCGCTCGCGCCCTTAGCACAAAAATTGTTAATGAAAAATGTCTGTTGCAATCCGCAATTGCATCTGCCACACAGCAAGCCCATCAGCAAAAAGGAGAGACCCACATGAATATCTGCGACATCCTCAACCCGTGGGGCGCGCTGCGCGAGGCCCGATGGACCGTGGACAGACAGGCGCGCGAGATCGAGGCCCTGTACGTCAAGCTCGGCGACGCTGAGCGTAAGGCCGCCAACTCCGCCACTGACGAGCTGGTCATCCGCGTCCTGCGCTCCAAGCTCGAACGGCTGGAGGACACCCTCAAGCAGGCGCACTTCCGTGACCCCAAGACCGGCCGCCTCGGCCGCAAGGGAGAGCGCAAATGATCGCCGAGGCACGCGAGGCATTCGCCCAGCGCGACCGGCTGCAGGCCGAGTTGGACGCCGTCAACGAGCGGCTGGTCAAGCTCAAGGCCCAGTACATGCGGGAGACGCACATCTGGGGTATCCGAGATGAGCGCTTCCGTCACGACATCAACAAACTGGAAGACGCATGACAGACCGTGTCGCCGCCATCAACCTCGCCATTGCCAAGGGTGGCGGCATTGTCCGCTTCGCCAAGAGCATGGGCGTGTCGCATCAGGCCATCTACGCATGGAAGCGCAGAGGCTGGGTGCCAGTGGAGAAGGCCGTCGTGATCGAGGCAGTCTACGGCATCCCGCGCGATGAGCTCATGAGCCCCGACCTCGTCCGGGCGCTTGCCGCACCGAGCGCCAGCGCCGACCTGCTGTAAGACCTGTGGAGGACGACATGGCGAGCGTCAGGGCAATTGCGCCCAAAATCCGCGCCCTTGAGGTGCCGGCAGAGCTGCGGCTCATCCCCGGCTGGCTTATCTGGCGCTTCGAGCAGTACCCCGGCGAGGCCAAAGCGCGCAAAGTCCCATACTGGACCGACGGCACCATCCGCCACGGCCAACAGGGCTCGCCGACCGACCGCGCACGCCTAACCGCCTTCGCCGCCGCGCGCGACGCGGCTGCGCGCATGGGCTATGACGGCGTGGGCTTCGCGCCAATGCCCGACTTTGGGTATACCTTCCTCGACTTCGACAACTGTGTCGGGCCGAGCGGCGAGATTGCCCCCGAGATCGAGCGCATCGTTGCCCGGACGTATGCCGAGTTCAGCCCATCGGGTAAAGGCATCCGCGCCGCGCTCAAAGGCAATCTGGGTAACCACAAGAGCCCCTCGACGCCGGAGCAGTTCGGTTTTGAGACGTTCAGCTCCAACGGCTTTGTCACGTTCACGGGCAACATCCTGCCCGCCTGTGAGCTGATCGGCCTTGAGAACACGGTGGCGACCGTCGATCAGCATGTCATCGACCTTTGCGAGCGCCGCTTTGGCAGATCGCTGCTCAACAACGTCGTTGACCCTGAAGACTTTATGGCCGGCCGTGAGCCGCGACTGGGCCTGACGCCCGAGCGCATGGCCGAGCTGGTCAACAGCCTCGATCCGAACATGAGCCGGCAAGACTGGATCAAGGTCGGCATGGCCCTGCACCACGAGTGCGACGGCGACGACACCGGCTTCGAGCTGTGGGACGAATGGTCGCAGGACGGGTACACCTACGTCAGCACGGAGGCCATGCGCGTCCAGTGGGAGAGTTTTGACAGGCGCAAGGGATCGAACCGCAGGCAGGTCACCATGGCCAGCGTGATCAAGATGGCGAAGGAGGCCAACCGCCCAGCCGAGCCACCCAGCCGCGAGGAGGTGCTCGCCAAGGCCGAGGCCATCATGGCCGAGCTGCCCGCGAGGAGCCTTGGTCGCTTTGGTCCGGTGCCGATCTATGACCTGACCCAGCGCGAGCCGATGGGCTGGCTGATCAAGGGCGTGCTGCCGAAGGCGCGGCTCGGCGTCCTGTTCGGCGCGTCAGGCAGCGGCAAGACCTTCGTCGCCCTCGACCTCGCCTTCTCAGTCGCGCGCGGCATTGCGTGGCGCACACGGCGCACGATGCGGGCGCGGGTGGTGATCATCGCCGCAGAGGGCGGCTCCGGTCTGGGCAAGCGCGGGCAGGCCTACGCCCAGCACTACGGGTTCGACCTGCGGACCGTGCCCGACCTGCACGTCATCACGGCCGCGCCAAACTTTCTGGACGACGCGGACATCTCCGAGGTGATCGCCGAGATCAAGAACCTCGGCCCGGTTGACCTGATCATCATCGACACGCTGGCGCAGGTGACGCCCGGCGCGAACGAGAACACGTCAGAGGACATGGGCCGCGCATTGGGCAACATCAACTTGCTGCACGACGCCACCGGGGCGATGAACCTCGCCGTCCACCACGCGGGCAAGGACCTGAGCAAGGGCTCGCGCGGCTGGTCCGGCATCAAGGCCGCCGCCGACGTGCAGATCGAGGTCCTGCGCCACGAGGACGGCAGGCGCGAGATCGTCATCGAGAAGATGAAGGACGGCGAGGACGGCGTCCGCTGGGGCTTCAAGTTGGAGACGATCCTGCTCGGCCTCGACGACGACGGTGACGACATCACGAGCTGCGTCGCGGTTGAGGATGACGTGCGCCCGGCGGCTGTTGAGGATAAGAAAAACGTGAAGCGTCGCGGCCGCCTTGAGACCCACCTGCTGGAGGTGGCGACCCTGTTCCCGGCGGATGCAGTTATTCGCGCGGAGGACCTGATCCGCAAGGCTTGCGATACTTTACCACCACCAGAGCCGGGCAAGCGGGACATCCGTCGCCAGTCAGTTGTCCGGGCAATTCAGAACCTTAGCAGGGAGAAGGACGGCCCACTGCGGATGGAAAACGGGATCGTAATTTTTTACGAATAGGGGGCTTGCAATCCGAGATTGATAAGTCCATACGGTGTGTATCAGCAACCAAGGAGAGACCCAATGGCTACCCAGCCCAACACCATCGACCTCGCCGCCTCGGTCGTAGACCGCCTCGGCAACATCAAGGCCCAGATCGCCGAACTGAAGGCGGTCGAGGCCAACCTGATCGCGCTTATCATCAACACGGGCGACACTGCCATTGACGGCAGCCTGTTCCGCGCCACGGTGTCGGAAGTGGCCGAGCGCCAGTCGCTCGACGCCAAGGCCGCCGAAGCCAAGCTGCGTGAGCTGGGCGTGGACGGCCGCTGGTTCAGCAAGAACCAGAAGGTCAGCAAGGGCTACACGACCGTCAAGGTCGTGGCGCGCAAGGCCTGATCCGATGA
>Ga0164293_10001826_pt1 | contig 17935 bp, 6 predicted proteins | sample GEODES118metaG_FD_111487 | JGI IMG/M metagenome (GOLD analysis project Ga0164293, IMG submission 111487) | Eutrophic lake water microbial communities from Lake Mendota, Wisconsin, USA - GEODES118 metaG | ecosystem: Environmental > Aquatic > Freshwater > Lake | place: USA: Lake Mendota, Wisconsin...
TATATATTTCCTCCAATATAAATTTGGTTTGCGGCTGCACTATTATATGCTCCTATAATGGTTGTTCCTTGTGCTTGTGATGTTGCATTATAGTGAGTACCAGTTAAAGTTGAAAATTTATTACTACCTTCACCAGCAGGTCCCATTAGGATATTACCACCACTACTATTACCAGCAGCGGTTAATCTTATTTTATTAAATGATGGTGAATCTGAAGTTCTTACCGCCTGATTTAAATAATCTGAAAATTGATAACCATCCCATAAATCTGCATTAAGATTAGTAACAACAGTTGTTGATGTTACTGCCAATGGAGATGTACCAGTTGCTACAGTTGATGTTATTCTATTGAATGATGGTGAATCAGATGTACGGACATTTTGGTTCATTAAATAAACCTCAGTTGCTCCTTGCCCAGTATCAATTGTACCACTAAGAACTACATTACCACCTACTTCTAATGTATTATCAGCATACCATCTGTCCGTTGATTCGTTCCAATAAAATGATACGGTGGATGCATTACCTCTCTTAACTTCTATACCAGCATTTTCAGTTGGTGCAGTTGATGCTCCAATATCTGCATTAAGTGTAATAATATTATCACCTATGTTAAGAGTTGTTGTATTAATATATGTTGTTGTACCACTTACAGTAAGGTCACCACTAATTGTAGCGTTACCAGTTACTGCTAATGTAGTACCATCAAATCTTAAATTTGCTTCAACGGTTGCGTTTGGTGCAGTTCCGTTTAATGTGATTACACCATTATCAGTTGTACCAGTTAATGATAGTAACCCAGATGTGCCAGATGTACCACGTGTTCCTGATGTACCGCTCGTGCCAGAAGTTCCACTAGTCCCAGACGTACCACCACTACCAAAGGTTCCTGATGTACCAGAAGTTCCTGATGTGCCACCACTTCCAGAAGTTCCTGATGTGCCACTACTTCCAGAAGTTCCTGATGTACCTCTAGTTCCACTTGTGCCAGAAGTTCCCGATGAACCACTTGCTCCAGAAGTTCCTGATGTACCAGAAGTTCCCGATGAACCATTTACTCCACTTGTACCAGAAGTTCCTGATGTGCCACGAGTTCCAGAAGTTCCTGATGTGCCACTACTTCCAGCAGAACCACTTATTCCAGAAGTTCCTGATGTTCCTGATGTGCCAGACGAACCACTTATTCCGCTAGTCCCACTACTACCACTTATTCCAGAAGTTCCTGATGTTCCCGATGAACCGGCACTTCCACTTACACCACTTGTACCAGAAGTTCCCGATGTACCATTTGAGCCCGAAGAACCTTGTGCCCCAGAAGTTCCTGATGTACCATTTGAACCTGAAGAACCTTGTGCTCCAGAAGTTCCAGAAGTTCCTGATGTACCATTTGTACCAGAAGAACCTTGTGCTCCAGAAGTTCCTGATGTGCCTCTAGTTCCAGAAGTTCCCGATGAACCACCAGTACCACTTACTCCACTCGTCCCACTACTTCCAGAAGTTCCTGATGTGCCACTACTTCCAGAAGTTCCTGATGAACCCGATGTGCCAGAAGTTCCCGATGAACCACTTCCTCCGCCAGCTCCAGTTATACCAGAAGTTCCTGATGTACCACTTGTGCCAGAAGTTCCCGATGTGCCACGAGTTCCAGAAGTTCCTGATGTACCGCTTGTACCTGAACTACCACCAGCACCACCAATACCGCTTGTACCAGAAGTTCCTGATGTGCCGCTTGTACCAGAAGTTCCTGATGAACCACTTACTCCGGAACTACCACTACTACCACCAGCACCACTTACTCCAGAAGTTCCTGATGTTCCAGAAGTTCCACTACTACCATTTGAACCCGATGTGCCAGAAGTTCCCGATGAACCACTTGCTCCACTTGTACCACTACTTCCACTAATTCCACTTGTACCAGCTGAACCAGTAGAACCTGAAGTTCCAGCCGAACCAGAAGTTCCTGATGTACCTCCACTACCAGAAGTTCCTGATGTGCCAGAAGTTCCCGATGTACCACGAGTTCCAGAAGTTCCTGATGAACCTGATGTGCCAGAAGTTCCAGCCGAACCAGATGTTCCTGATGAACCAGAAGTTCCCGATGTGCCAGAAGTACCACTACTTCCACTTGTCCCACTACTTCCAGAAGTTCCTGATGAACCAGACGTTCCTGATGAACCTGATGTCCCACTACTTCCAGAAGTTCCTGATGAACCACTTGTACCACTACTTCCACTTGTGCCGCTTGTACCGCTTGTGCCAGACGTTCCTGATGTGCCGCTTGTACCTGATGTACCAGACGTTCCAGAAGTTGCTGCTGCAAATCTTCTACTAATTCTTCCTGTTGTTGTATTAAGAACTAATACTTCGTTTGTTGTATTATCAGTTGGTATTGTATCGCCAGTAACAAACATTGAACCACTAACTGATAAACTACCAGTTATTTGTTGGGTATCGTTTGATGCATCACCAAATTTGTTACTTCCACTTGCGTAGATTATAGAAGATGAGATGTATGTTGCAAATAATTCCGTTGTATTTATTTTTCCAGCTACATTTAAATCTCCTTTGAATATACCACTACCAGTTACAATTAAAAAATCATTAATCGTAACTCCTGTATTAATTCTTACTCCTTGATTTGGAGATATTTGTGCAGTTACAGATCCTGATTTTATTCTATTAATATCACCAATTGAATCTGCTGATATATTAAATAATCCACTACCATCTCCTCTAAATAATGATGCCGTTACAAATGATGAAACACTAAGTGAACCAGTTATTTGAGTATCCGATTTTAATTTCAACGGATTACTTCCAAATGAATCTATTTCATCCGTTTGTATTTTGGAAGCACTAAAATTTCCAACCACATCTACCGATTGTGATGAAAAACTAGCTATTCTACTTCCACTTACAAATAAAGAAATTGTATCTTTATTTTGTTGATTTAAACCATTAGGATTGTTACCCAAATACTCCATTATCTAAAACTTTATGTTATTTCTAAAACCGAAACAATTACATCTGCTGAATTTGCTAACGATGATGTCACCGAAATAAAATCAGTTGCTTCTAATACAACTTTTTGCTCACCACCTACTAATACAGTAGAGCTGCCTGGCATAATTAATGCATCTTTAACAACATATACAGTTTTATTTCCGGATGCATCTCTCATCATCACACTTACTGATATATTATTTGAATTTACATTTGCCACATTCACACCAATCACGGTTGTAGATGAACCAGCGGGAGTTTCGTAAACTTTAACCCCAGTTGTTCCTATTGAACCAGTTATACTATTTTTAAATGTATTTGCCATTTCTTTTTATTTTTATCCTAATGCTATTGCAAAAGCTATTGCTGAATCTAATACGTTTACACCATCAACTAAATATCCGCCAGCTGTTAAATTCATAGAACCTGTCATACTAACCGAACCACTAATAGATAATTTATTAGTAACATCCAAATTGGCAAATGCCGCCTGTTGTACATCAATTGTACCTTTGAATGAACCAGTTAATGAACCTGTGAATGAGCCACTTAAATTTGCGTAAGCAGATGAGGCTTGGGTAATTGAGCCAGAAAATATAGGACTGTGTATAATCATTTATATTTATATACTTTTGTTATAGGTATAAATATAAGTAATTTTCCTTTTAAGGTTTCACCGGCCAAGTTATACTAAATGGATTAGTTTGAGATGTAATATCTCTTAAAGATTGTCTGTAATCAGACCAAATTGCTTTTGTTTCGGATGGAATATCTCCCAATTGTGTCCAATCACATTCAGATAATAATTCATTTCGAGTTTCTCTAACAATAAACCATTGATTTTCCAATCTATAATCTATTTCACTTTGAGATGCATCAGCTTGAATCCAATTTTGATAATATACACCATCGGTTAAAACAGGAGTTCCTTCGGTAATATTTTTTGTGTAATCGTTTGGCATCGGAGTTGGAGTAACAACATACATATCCCACTCATTCAAAGCTTCATCAGATAATTCGGCAGGTAAACTTACATTTGGATAAGCTGCTCTTAATTCAGAAATACTATATGGATAGTTTATTGTTTCATCTATAATTCGTAAATACATATTATTTGAAATTTAAAGGTATTGATGCAAAATTTGATAAACCAGTACAATTATTAAATGCATCAGTTCCAGCTGGCGTTGGAATTCTATTCCATAGTTCAGGTGCAGTTCCAGTCAATGCATTTGTAGTTGAACTCATATTATATAAGTTAGTAAATGTTGTTACATTCGTATTATTTGTAAATTGTAACACATTTGTTAATGCTCTACAATTTCTAAATGTACCAGAAAAAGTTGTTACGCTTGTGTTTAAATCAAATAATGTAGATGGTACAGATGTTAAGCCAGAACACGCAAAGAAACAAGATGCAAAAGATGTTACTAATGGAACATTATCAAATAATCCAGTTGGTACTGTTGTTATTGTTGGTATTGATGAAAATGCACTATTGAATGATGTTGCATTTGGAGAAAAATCAAAAATATCAGCTGGTATTGCCGTTATTCTAGTACCATTCATAAAGTTTGTAAAATTAAGTACTTCTGCTAAACCAGTGTATCCACCAACTCCACTCAAAGATGCACTACCAGGTATTGCTGTTAAATTTAAACACCCATAAAAGTTTATAGTTCTTAAACCAACAATTCCCCATTGAACTAATTCAGTAATAAGAGTTCTAATAGATGCATTATTGTTTACAGCAAATCCAGGCATAAATCCACTTATAGTAATTGTATAAGTTCCAGCATTTACATACGTGTGTGTTCTATTTATAGAATTACTTGCAGTTATTAAAGGTGAATTGGCAGAACCATCTCCCCAACTTATTATTAAACTAGGAGTAAGTCCACCATAATCAACCAATGGAGTTGTAAATACAGTATTAGAAGTAGTTGTTGTTACTTTAAATACAAATGGATATGCCTCCGAACCTTCTTGTGATACTAATCTTCTAAATATTCCCATAACTTTAAATATAATATTAACTTAAATTTTTACCGGCTACAAATCCATAATATGTAGTACCACCATTAAATGTGTAGAATACTAATACATCAACACCAGACGATGTTAGAATTGGTGCACTTCCACCAGCCCAATCAATACTAGCAGGCCATGTAATTGAATATGCCCCAGCATTTACAACTACTAAAGTAAATCCAAATGCGTTTGATGCAGGTGGGTTAGTAAACGTTATTGTTGATGTACCATTAAATTGTCTTCTAAAGTTGTTTGCTGTTGATAAATCTAAAGTTACACTACCACCAGTTGATAAATCAGAATAAGTTTCTCTGAATGTTGTTGATGCAATATAATTTGTTGAACTTATATATCCACTAGCTCCTATATTTCCAGTTAAGCTTATTGTAGTACCATCAAATGTTAAATTAGGTTCGGCCTGAACGCCTATTGGTGAATCTATATATGTAAGTACTGCATTATTAGTTGTACCTGTTATTTGCAATCCAGATGTACCAGAAGTTCCGGAACTGAATCCTACTGCCGATGTACCACTACTACCACTTATTCCAGAAGTTCCAGAAGTAAATCCAGGTGCATTTGTTCCAGAAGTTCCAGAAGAACCAGCTGCTCCAGTAGAACCATTAGCTCCACTAGTACCACTACTTCCAAAGAATGTACCATCCAATCCAGAAGTTCCTGATGTCCCAGACGTTCCAGAAGTAGATGTTAAGCCGGATGTACCAGCCGAACCACTTGTACCAGAAGTACCACTACTACCAAAGAATGTTCCATCAAATCCAGATGTACCACTAGTTCCAGAAGTTCCGTTTGACCCACTTATACCGCTTGTGCCAGAAGTTCCTGATGTTCCACTCGTACCACTACTTCCAAATAAAGTTCCATCTAAACCAGAAGTTCCCGATGTACCAGAAGTTCCTGATGAACCACTTACTCCAGAAGTTCCTGAAGTTCCTGATGTACCAGAAGTTCCACTGCTACCAAAGAATGTTCCATCGAATCCAGAAGTTCCTGATGTACCAGACGTTCCTGATGAACCACTTACTCCACTTGTGCCAGAAGTACCGCTTGTTCCCGATGTACCACTACTACCAAAGAATGTACCATCAAATCCAGATGTACCGCTTGTACCGCTTGTACCAGAAGTTCCATTAGTTCCGTTTTCTCCACTTGTGCCAGAAGTTCCCGAAGTACCAGATGTACCTGATGAACCGAAGAATGTACCATCCAATCCGCTTGTACCAGAAGTTCCGCTTGTACCAGAAGTTCCGCTTTCTCCAGATGTGCCAGACGTTCCTGATATTCCAGAAGTTCCACTACTTCCAAACATTGTACCATCCAAACCAGAAGTTCCAGATGTTCCATCCGTGCCACTTATACCACTTGTACCGCTTGTACCATTTTCACCAGAAGTTCCAGAAGTTCCAGAAGTTCCCGATGAACCAAAGAATGTACCATCTTGTCCAGAAGTTCCCGATGTACCGCTTGTACCAGAAGTTCCTGAAGTACCGGATGTTCCTGATGTGCCACTTTCTCCGCTTGTACCAGATGAACCAAAGAATGTTCCATCTAAACCGCTTGTACCAGAAGTTCCATCTGTACCGCTGATTCCACTTGTACCATTTGTACCATTCTCTCCAGAAGTTCCTGATGAACCACTTGCTCCAGAAGTTCCTGATGACCCAAAGAATGTTCCATCTAAACCACTTGTACCAGAAGTTCCCGATGTACCATCACTTCCGTTTATACCACTTGTGCCAGATGTTCCCGATGTACCACTACTTCCACTAGCTCCAGAAGTTCCTGATGAACCGAAGAATGTACCATCTTGTCCAGAAGTTCCTGATGTGCCATCTATTCCAGATGTACCATCACTTCCGTTTACACCACTCGTACCAGAAGTACCACTACTTCCACTTTCTCCAGAAGTTCCTGATGAGCCAAAATATGTTCCGTCTAAACCAGATGTGCCAGATGTTCCCGATGTACCACTTACTCCAGAAGTTCCTGATGTACCATCACTTCCAGAAGTTCCTGATGTGCCATCACTACCAGAAGTTCCCGATGTGCCAGAAGTTCCTTCAGAACCATTTGTACCTGAAGTTCCTGATGTGCCACTTGTACCATTACTTCCCGATGTACCACTTGTACCATCACTTCCAGAAGTTCCCGATGTGCCATCTATACCAGATGTACCCGAAGTTCCTTCAGAACCATTTGTACCAGAAGTTCCAGCCGAACCATTTGTGCCAGAAGTTCCTGAAGTTCCAGATGTACCATCTGAACCACTTGTACCGCTTGTGCCAGATGTGCCCGAAGTTCCATCACTACCACTTATACCAGAAGTTCCTGATGTGCCAGAAGTTCCCGATGTACCATCTAATCCACTTGTTCCAGAAGTTCCTGATGTGCCACTTGTCCCAGAAGTTCCTTCAGAACCATTAGTACCACTAGTGCCGCTTGTGCCACTACTACCACTTGTACCACTACTACCACTTGTACCTTCGGTTCCCGATGTACCAGAAGTTCCTGATGTGCCAGAAGTTCCTGATGTGCCACTACTACCACTCGTACCGCTTGTACCAGAAGTTCCCGATGAACCTTCACTACCAGAAGTTCCCGATGTGCCAGAAGTTCCTGATGTTCCAGAAGTTCCGCTTGTGCCACTACTTCCAGATGTACCATCACTACCTGATGTTCCCGATGTGCCAGAAGTTCCAGATGAACCAGAAGTTCCTGATGAACCAGTTGAGCCTGAAGTGCCAGAAGTTCCTGAAGAACCTGAAGTACCACTACTTCCAGCTTCACCATCCGAACCACTTGTACCAGAAGTTCCTGATGAACCAGTTGAGCCTGAAGTGCCAGAAGTTCCTGAAGAACCTGAAGTACCAGAAGTTCCTGATGTACCAGCCGAACCAGATTCACCAGCAGTACCCGAAGTGCCCGCAGTTCCACTACTACCAGACGTACCGCTTGTGCCAGAAGTTCCACTACTACCATTTGAACCAGATGTGCCAGAAGTTCCTGATGTACCAGAAGTTCCCGATGTGCCAGCAGTTCCTGCCGAACCTGTACTACCATTACTTCCACTTGTACCAGAAGTTCCTGATGTGCCACTTGTTCCTGATGTTCCACTACTTCCAGAAGTTCCTGATGTGCCAGAACTTCCCGATGTTCCTGATGTGCCAGAACTTCCCGATGTGCCAGAAGTTCCTGATGTACCTCTAGTTCCAGAAGTTCCCGATGTGCCAGATGACCCAGAAGTTCCTGATGTACCGCTTGTACCATCCACTCCACTCGTACCAGAAGTTCCTGATGTACCACTCGTACCGCTTGTGCCAGAAGTTCCTGATGTACCGCTTGTGCCGCTTGTACCAGAAGTTCCTGATGTGCCAGAAGTTCCTGAAGAACCTTCACTACCAGAGGTTCCCGATGTTCCACTACTTCCGCTTGTACCAGATGAACCTTCACTACCAGAAGTTCCTGATGTACCAGACGTACCAGAACTTCCACTCTCTCCGCTTGTACCAGAAGTTCCTGATGTACCTGATGTGCCATCCGTACCACTTACTCCAGAAGTTCCTGAAGTACCAGAAGAACCAACTGCAGCTGCTATATTTCTATATGCTAATTTTTTTGATATAGTATCCCATATTACTACTTGCTCATAAGATGCGGATGGTAAATTTCCTAACAATACACTACCACTAACTCCCAAACTTCCACTAACAGTTAAGTTTGCGTTAATACTACTATCTTTGTTTACCTGTAAGAATGATGCTGTATTTACTCCTTCCGCATTTAGAGCGTAAAGAGCGTATGATGCGGTAAATGCTAATGAAGCAGTACCAACCAACATCGAAGAAGTTTGTGAACTAAGTAAATCACCAGTACCAGTACCACCAGTACCACCGCCACCTAATATTCTTACTAATACACCATCTGAACCAGACGATATTACATCAACACCAGAACCAGTAAAATGAATTTTTCCTACTTGTGCTTTTACTAATGAACTCGTTTGGTATATAAATAATTCAGTACCACCACCTACACCTGCGTTTAATGCGTAAGATGCGGTTAATGCGTAAGAAGAACTTACTGCACTAAATACAGCCATTGATGATGTTTGTGAATTTCTTACAAAATTTTCTAAATCACCCAATGCTGCCAATGCCCCACTATCAAATCCAACAATACTTTCAGCTATACCAGCTCTAATTGCGTATGATGATGATAAAACATTACCAACTACTCTATCACCAGTTATTGTTCCATTGATTAATGAACCACCACTACCAATTACAACATGCCCACTAGTCAATCCACTAAATACAATTTGAATAGTATCATCATCAATTGATTTTATTGTGCCAGGTAAAATTTGGTCTTCCGAACCAGTAGCATAAACCTGAACCATTGGGTATCTGATTCCTAAATTATGTACAATAGTTAAATTACTTACATTATTAAATGATACAGTTTCAGTTAATGAAGTTTCAGGTTGTGGAATAAAATATCCTCTATTCTCATCAAATCTTAAAATATCATACTGCGCCGATGCAGTTGGTCCTACTCCTTGGAAATTATATGTACCTAAGAATGAACCACTTACTAATGGAGCAAATACTCTATTTGAAGCAGTAATATCAGTTGCAGTTAAATCATTACCAACATAAAGATTACCCCAAATTGATGAAGATGTATTTACTACAAATCCTTTATCAGGAGAAATTGATGCGGTATATGAACCACTCTTTAATATAAATGTTTCAAATGATAAGTTAGCAATATTGATGTTAGTTAATCCACTACCATCTCCAATGAAAGCAGAACCAGAAGAAAGTATAACGTTTCCACCAGTAACAAATAATCCACCACTAACACTTAAATTACCAGACACAAATGTCCTAGTACCAATTTCCAAACCTTTGTTTGGAGATATTACCGCCTGAACTGAACCTGATATAATTCTATCTAATTTAAGGTCTTGTAATGCGTTTGCAGGAATGTTAAATAATCCACCACCATCACCTATATAAAGTGCTGCAGTTATTGGTACGTTTACATCTAATTTTTCTGGGTCAATAATAGCAACACCAGAACCAGAATTAATTTTAAATAATTCAAGTCCTTCAATTGATTCCGGTGGGATATTAAATAATCCACTACCATCACCATAGTAAACAGATGCGGTAATTGAACCACTAATTGCTACTGATGATGTAAATTGAGATTTATATGAACCAGAAGATGGTGCTGTAATTACTTGGAATAGTTCACCACTTGCCACCGATGCAGTTGCTGAACCACTTGCTATCAATGGTGCGGCTGATGCTTGTACGTTTGTTATAAATCTACCATCACCAAAAAGAAATCCTCTTGCTGTTAAATCATCTGCTCTTAATGAACCACTAACATCAATTGAACCAGTAAATCTAGAACCAATAGCCGAACCAGTTACAGCAGTTGTTACTATAAATGTATCTCCACTTTGAACGGATGCCGTTGCAGAACCACTACCAATGAATGGTGCAGCTGCTGCTTGTACGTTTGTAATATATCTACCATCACCAACAAAGAATTGAGATTGTACGCTACCACTAACATCCACACTACCCGTTATACGAGTACCAATTTGATAATCAAGCCCAGAACCAGTTGCTCCAGTAGTTACTATAAATGTATCACCACTTGTTACAGAAGCTGTTGCAGAACCACTTGCTATTAATGGAGATGCTGCCGCTTGTACATTTGTTATAAATCTACCATCACCAATAAAAAATCCATCATTTGATAATCGTACACTTCCACTTACTGAAATACTTCCACTAAATTGTGAACCACTATCTTGCGATTGAACTCTAAATCCAAAATTAGGAGATACTGATGCAGTTACCGAACCGGATTTAATTTCCGTTGATACTAATGCATCTTCCGTTAATGCTGAACGAGGAATGTTTCTAAGATATGTTCCATCCGCAAATATAAATGATGATGAATTTATAAATAGTCCTCCACTGTTTTCGTTTATAAACAAACTACCACTTACATCAACCGAACCAGTAAATTTAGAAGCGATTTGAGTTTTATATATAAAATCTGGGTTACCATCTAATACATTTATAACTCCCGCCATTGATGAATGGAATTCACAATTATAATATAATGTATTTGGTGCACTTCCAGAAACTAAAAATCTTATTTGTCCATTATCTTCACCATTATTTGTAACCCAACTATTATAAAAATTACTATTACCAATGCCAGGTGTTTGATTAATCCAAAATGGATGCCCACTTGCATTTACATTAAAAACATATTCATAATTTCTATGTAATGTAAGTGTAGGATTTGAACCACTTATTAACCTATTACTTATATTATAATTGCCACTTCCATCATTAGTTACAATGAATACATTATCAAATTCCAAAGAAGATGTAAATGGAGTTTTAACTACGAATCCAAAATCAGGTGAAACCGATGCAGTTACAGAACCAGATTTAATTTCTGCTGAAACCAATGCATCTTCCGTTAATGCTGCTCTAGGAATATTTCTTAAAAAAGTACCTTGTGCGTATATGAATGATGATGAATCAATTCTAATACTTCCACTAAAGTCAGAACCACTTTCAAATGATGCTACTCTAAATCCAAAATTAGGAGATACAGATGCAGTTACACTACCACTAGCAATTCTAACAGTATCCCCAGATATTGCAGATTGTGGAATATCAAATAATCCTTTACCGCTACCACTAAACATTGAAGCGGTAATATTTCCATCAACTTTAGTTTCTCCAATTAATGTTATTTCAGCTGGAACATATAATGCATCTACTACATTGATAGTACCTGCCATTGATGAGTGTAATTGGCAATTATAATATAATGTATTTGGTGCACTACCAGAAACTAAAAATGTTATAACACCAACATCATCTCCATTATTAGTTATCCAAGAATCGTATGCATTATTAGTACCAATGCCACTTACCGATTTAATCCAAAATGGATGGCCTGATGCATTAACATTAAATACATATTCTACATTTCTAACTAAAGTTAAAGTTGGGTTTGAACCACTTACTAATCCGTTACTAATATTATATAAACCAGAACCATCATTAGTTACCGTAAATACAGTATCTATATCATAGTGTGGTATTTCTCTTGCCGATGATGATACAATAAAACTTCCACTAATTGTAGAGAATGTATTTACTCTAAGACCATAATCTGGCGAAATCGATGCCGTTGCCGAACCACTTGCAATTCTATTAATTTTAAATGATAATGCTGATTCAGGAATATCACTTAATCCACCACCACTACCACTAAAGAACGAGCCACTTTCAACTCTAATATATCCACCACTTACAAATAAACTACCACTAAATTGTGAACCGCTTTCAATTGATGTTACTTTAAATCCTTCATCAGGACTTACCGAAGCAGTTACACTACCACTTTTAATTTCAACACTTAATAAAGCGTCTTGTGTTAATGCAGAACGAGGTATGTTTCTAAGATATGTACCTTCAGAAAATATAAATGAAGATGAATCAATTAAAACACTACCACTAAATGATGAACCACTTTCAAATGATTCAACTATAAATCCAAAATTAGGAGATACAGATGCAGTTACACTACCACTAGCAATTCTTTTTAATTCTTCAGATAATGCTGAGAATGGAATATCCGTTAAACCAGCACCACTACCACTAAATACCGATGCTGATACCGACCCAGAGAAATTGGATACTGATGCAAATACTTCAAATCCTCTATCAGGAGAAACTGATGCAGTTACACTACCACTAAATATTTTTGAAAGGTCTAAATCTGCTAATGCCGATAATGGTATATCATATAATCTTGCACCACTACCAGAATATGAACCAGAGTATAATTCTATACCACTGCCACTTACAAAAATAGAACCTGTAAACTGAGAACCGCTTTCTATTGATTCAACTTTAAATCCAAATTGAGGAGAAACAGATGCTGTTACGCTACCACTTTTAATTTCAGTACTTAATAAAGCATCTGGCGTTAAAGCTGCTCTTGGTATATTAAATAAGTTTGCACCACTACCAGAATAAGTTGAACCAGAAGTAATTGAAACATTTCCATTTACAAGCACACTACCACTTATACTCACACTACCACTAAAGGCAGAACCCCTTTCAACTGATGTTACAATAAATCCAGTAATATTATCAACTGATGCAGTAACAGAACCAGAAACTATTTTTGATGATAATTGAGGAGGTACTGATATATTAGTTAATTTACTACCATCACCTTCAAAAAATGCAGCTAATACAGAACCAGTAACATATACTGAACCACTTATATCAATAGAACCTGTAAATTGTGAACCACTTTCCAATGATTCAACTCTAAAGCCATCATCAGGATTTACTGATGCCGTTATACTTCCACTTGCTATTCTGAATGAATCTCCAGTAAAAGCAGAACGAGGTATATTAAACAATCCAGCACCATCACCTTGTATAAATGATGCTGAGAATGAACCAGTAAATTCTCTTGCTTTTACAACATCTCTTACAAATAAACTTCCAGTAATAACTTCATCGCCATATATAAGAACACCACTATTTCTTTCAACTAATTGGTCTACTATATTAATAGTACCATACATAGCAGGTCCGTTCTGAGAATTATAATATAATGTATTTGGTGCGTTTGAAGGTACTGCAAATGTTATAGTACCATTATCTACTCCGTTATTAGTTACACCATCACTATAAGCTCCACCAGTCCCAGTACTAATTTCAGTTTTAATCCAAAATGGTTGAGTTGGTGCCGTTATATTGAATGTATATTCTATACCCCTTACTAAAGATATTGTAGGATTTTGTCTTGTAGTATCACCATCAAATTGATATGCCGCGTTTGAATCATTTACTACACTAAATACTGTTTTTAAAGATTCAGTTGCGTAATATTTTGCAGATGCTGATATTATCATACTACCACTAAAGGTAGAGAACGTATTTACTATAAGTCCATTATTAGGAGAAATTGATGCTGTTGCAGAACCACTACTAATTTTTGTTAAATCTAAATCTTTTAATGCCTTTACAGGAATATCAAATAATCGTTCACCACTACCAGAAAAAGATGAACCAGAAGTTATTTCTATACCTCTAGCCCCACTTACAAAAAGTGAACCTGTGAATTGAGAACCTGTTTGTTCCGATATTACTCTAAATCCAAAATCAGGAGAAGTTGATGCAGTTACACTACCACTTGCTATTAATGTTGCTACTAACGCATCAGGAGTTAAGGCAGAACGAGGTATATTAAATAATTTTTCACCACTACCACTATAATATGCACCAACTGCTAATTCAACATTGCCACTTACAAATAAACTACCAGTAAATTGAGAACCAAATTCAGCAGATTTTACTACAAGTCCAATATTTGGTGCAACGGAAGCAGTTACACTACCACTTGCTATTAATGTTGCATCTTCCGATAAAGCTGATTGTGGGATATCAAATAATCCTCTACCAGAACCAGAATACATTGATGCGGTTATTGTTGTATTAACTACCAATCCTAAGTTTGGTGAAATTGATGCAGTTGCAGAACCACTAGCAATTCTAGTTGATACCAATGAATCAATATTTAGTGCTGAGAATGGGATATTAAATAATCCCTCACCACTACCACTAAAGAATCCACTTCCAGATGGTATTGTTATATTTCCACTTACAAAAAGAGAACCAGTAAATGTAGAACCACTTACTGTTGATGTTACTAAAAAACCTTCATTTGGTGATACCGATGCGGTTACCGAACCTGTTACTAATCTTGTTGCTTGAGGTAAATTAAATATATCTCTACCATCCCCAAAGAAAGAACCGGTAAATGAACTACTTATTGATTGTGATGCAGTTATGTCATTTACAATAATAGATGAACTAACTAATACAGAACCAGTAAATTGTTGTCTATCATCATAATTATCACCAAAAACATTTGAGCCTGATGAATAAATTATAGAAGATGAAATATAATTTACAATTATACTTTCAGCATAGATTGTATCATCAACATAAAGGTCACCTTGAATTCTAGTGTTTGTATTTACAACTAAATTTCCTTCTACAAAAGATGCAGTTGCTGAACCACTAGCTATTTTAGTAGCAGCTGGTAAATTAAATAATCCTTCACCATCGCCAATAAATGAACCAGTAAATGAACCTGTAAATTGTCCAGTTACTCTATCTAAATCTAAACTTCTTACAAATCCTCTATTACCCTGGTCATCCGAAACTACAATAGCTGGATTTGTTAATAGTGAAGCAGAAAAGTTAGGAACACCTAAATTCGGCTCTGCTTGGGATAAATCCAAGAATTGATACCTGTCAGATGTTACATTTTTCGGGCTTACAACCCTTACCCTGCCCGTTAATAGATTACTTATTGCCATGCGTTACATTCCAGCTTTGTTATAAATATAGAGAATCCCTTATAAATATCAATCAATGATATTATTGTTATTCATTTGCACTTTCTAACAAGGAAAGAACCACAGTTAATTCGGTTGAACCAGAAACAATAAATCCATAAGTTTCTTCTAATACTAATTTACCAGAAACCACCGGTGAAAGTGAATCTGCTGGCGGAATTGTTACATTTGTTACTAATCTTACCGCCTCTTGCTCAACAAATACAGGAGATTCAATTGTAGCTTTGATAACATCTACCAAAGAATTCACCACATATATAGATGCTGATATACCTGCTGTTGTACCATTTACAAATCCATCTAACACAGATTGAGTAACTCCACTTTGAAATAATAATGGTGAAAGTGCAGAACCGGTTACAGATTCGTTTTTTATAATTTGATTTGATAATACTTTTAAGTAATCTAAAGCAAATATAGATGCAGAATATTCAGTAGTATCAATAAGCGATACTCCATTTTTATCAAAGTATGCTTTTGCTGCTTTATTTGTTCTGATTGTTGTATTATTAGCTATATCATATTTTATTGCATCTACATCATCTAAAGTGTTTTGTTCAAAATAAGATGATATAAAAGTAAATGGAGTTTCCGATAAACTATTTTGATTATTAGTATATGCTGCTATTTCTTTTCTTAAAAATTGTCTATTTGAGTTTAATAGTAAAGATGCGCTAGCAAAACTACCACTAAAATTTAATAAAGATACAGAAGAACTTATAAATGAACTACCACTATATACATTTCCAAATTCAGGTACAGGTATTTCTTTATTTGATGTTACAAATATAGTTACAGGTTGTGTTACCAAACTATTATTTGTAATTTGACAAGATAACACAATTGATGATACACCTGCGGGAGTTGCATATATTTCATCTTGCTCACCAGTCAGTCCTGTTACTACTGACTGGAATCGATTTAACGGTACAAAAACTTCTGCCATTTCTTTTTATTTTTTATTTTCTTTTTTATATTTGTAGTGCCAATGAGAACGGAGTTACTAATGAGAATAGAGATTTACTAAATGTTCTACCCACAAGAGTACCAGTTGCCTGATTAATACTCAATCCAGTACCAATTCTAAAGTCACCATCCTGATTACCTGATGTGAAGAAGATTCTACCTCCACCCAATTCGGTAATTTCGTATATTGGATTTGCAACACCACTACCACCCTGATTCGGAGGAAGTGCTTTAAATGTTACCCCACTACCATTATAAGAGTAGTCAATACCAGTTGCCACAATCAATGAACCAAATGATTCTAATGGTGCCCCAGCTGCTATAAACTCTGCTCTCGTTCTTAAATATCTATTCGTTTCCAAAGTTTCCAATAATTGGTCTCTAGTCACAGCTATTGCACTTCCATATTGACCATCATAGTACGAAGATGCTGCTCTAATTCCTCTCTCATTTCCACCATATAATAAATCAGTTACAGCCGCATCTACAATAAATCCAGTATCACGAGAACAACTTGCCTCATTATATACTAAATATGGGAATGCTCCATTTGTATATCCAATTGCTCTTTGTTTCAATTCATCTTTACCAGCTTTCAATCTTTCAGCTGCTTGTCTTCTCTTAGTTGATGGTGCTAAGTATGTTAATAAAGTGTTTGCTACAATTTTTTCAGATATTCCTCTTGCGAAGTTTATACCATCTATCGTTTGTTTCTTTTGTCCATTATTATCACTATAACTATCCACAATTGCTACTGATGGGAATTTGTAGTAGTATGAACCTGCTTCAATACTTCTTTCATTGCCACCATAAACCAAATCAGTTCTAATTGCATCTATGATAAATCCTAAATCTCTACTACAACTTATTTCATTATATTTTAAATTACTCCAAGATGCTGATAAGAACGTTATAGTTTCTTTTTGTATTAATTCTTTATTATCTGTCAACAATTTTGCCGTTGTTAATAAAGATGCCGATGGTACTAAATATGTTGGGTTAGTAATTACCTTTTTAGATAATCTTCCAGCATATCTGATACCAGTAAGAGTTGGGTCTAACTGATTTTGAGTAGATGGTACGCCTTTATTAATTGCGTTAGAAGGATATAAGTAATAATATTGTCCAGCTATCACACTTCTTTCTTGTCCACCATATAATACATCCGTAGCTGCCGCATCTATTAGATATCCAACATCTCTTTTACAAGTTGTTTCGTTATAATATACACCACTCCAAGAAGAACTTACATAAGCGATAGTTTCCTCTGCTACAAATGATTTGTTCTTTCTTAATAAATCAAATGATGCTGATGCCTCTACTGATGCCGTTACGAATAGTATGTTTTGTGCAATCTTTTGTGCTATTCTACTTGCGTAGTTTATACCATCAATTGTTTGTCCTAATTGTCCAACACCA
>Ga0164293_10001827_pt1 | contig 17934 bp, 14 predicted proteins | sample GEODES118metaG_FD_111487 | JGI IMG/M metagenome (GOLD analysis project Ga0164293, IMG submission 111487) | Eutrophic lake water microbial communities from Lake Mendota, Wisconsin, USA - GEODES118 metaG | ecosystem: Environmental > Aquatic > Freshwater > Lake | place: USA: Lake Mendota...
CGATGTCCGAGCTGTTGCGGTTGGGCAGGCCGTTGTCGCTGAAATTGCGGGCCGCACGGTCCAGCGGGTTGTAGGTCAAGCCCCCTTCGGTGCGGCTGTAGCCCAGCAAGAAGATGCCGCCGATGCGACGCTCGAAGACCTCGAATTTCTCGGCCGCAATTGCATGGCCGCCACCCCAGGTAAAGCGCATGCGCGAGCGCCCCCGCAATGGCTCGAACACCGACTCAGGCGCTGCTGCGATATCCACCAGCAAGGTGCCAATCAGGTGCATGAAGGTCACGCCTTCTTCGGCCACCAGCCGCACGAAGTCCTCCAGGTTCCACTTCTCTTGCAAGATCAGCGGGCAGCCCGCAAACAAGGCATTGGCGAACACACTGGTGCCGCTGGTATGAAAGAGCGGCGACAGGCACAGAGCCACATCACGGCTGGACAACTCAAAGCAGTCAGCCATCGCGCCAGCCACGGCCACGCGCATGCCGTGGGTGTGAATGGCGGCCTTGGGGCTGGAGGTGGTGCCCGAGGTGTAGAGCAAGCTGGCCACATCACCGGCCTGGCAGCCCACAGTGGCAAAGACGCCGGGGCAGTCCTGTAGCGCCTGCCAAAAGCTGCCACTGCCCGCCTTTTCGTCCACCGTGAGCACGCCTGCCCCTGCTGGCACCTGGAGCAGCGCTGCTTTCTCCTGTGTGGTGAGGATGCAAGCCGGTGCGCAATGGCCGAGCACCTTGTGCAGCTCCTGACCCGCCAGGCGCCAATTCAAGGGGGCGGCGATCACGCCGCTTTTCATGCAGCCGAGCAGTGCGATCACCACTTCGACCCGGTTAGGCAGGTAGATGGCCATGCGGTCGCCGCGCCGCAGGCCGCGGGCCTGCAGCAGATTGGCCAACTGCGAGGCGCGGTATTCGAGCTCGCGCCAGTTCAGGCGCAAGCGGTGATCAGCCACGGCCAGCCCTTGCGGGTCGCCCCGGGCCTTCATGTCCAGGAAAAGGGCGAAGTTCATAGGCTCAGGGCGTGTTCAGGCAGCCTGGCGACGCGGCAGCTCCACCGTGCCCTGCCCGCTCATGGTGACCTCACCGAGCTGGTTCTCTGTCCACAGCTCGAGCTCAACAATGCCCCGGCCGTCCTCCAGGCGCTTGTCCTTGACGCGGCCCTTGCAATAGGTGGTGTCGCCGAAGATCACCGGCAGCTTGATGCGTGTGCTGTAGGTGCGCAGCCAAGCATCATCACCCATCCAGTTGGTCACACAGGTGGCCAGCATGCCGCAGCGCTGCGGCCCGTTGTCATACGGGCCGGGCATGCCCAGCTGCTTGACGGCCACCGCCGCGTCCTGATGGCCAATACTGGGCAGCACCTTGGCACCGTAATAGCACTTGTCGTAGTTGTTGGGCAGCTTCTCGGGCGAGGTGCGGGCCCAGTGGGTGTACTTCCACTTAAGCTTGGTCGATTTATAGCCCGAGGTGCCGGGAGCACCGGCGTAGTAGGTGGTCATGTCCATCTGGTTGATGGGTCCGCGCACCGTGCCCGGCAGACTCTCGCCGACCTGGACATCGTCCCAATAGAGCGTGTTGGCACCACGCACAAACTCATGGAGCTGGGCGTCCATGATCTCGTCGAGCTGCGCCTGCGTGTATTCCTGCTTGGGGCGAGGCTCATAGTCCAGGCCACCCTCAGCGCCCGATCGTGGCACCCGAAAGGTGTGCGACAAGACCCGAGTGGCCAGCTCGCCATTTTGGTTGGTGTAGAGCACCTCACCGGTCTGTACCAGCATATTCTTGACGCGCTTACCCTGCAGCGGCCGGGCGTCGATGTATTCAGCCGTGGCCACGATCTCATCATTGCGGCGGATGGGCAGCAAGAATTGAGCTTCGATGCCCGAGTAATACCACTGGATGTCTTCCAGGCCGGGCGCGACCACGGCGTCGAAGACGCCGAAGAAAAAAGTGGGCGGGGCAATGATGCCGCCAAAGCGTGTGCCCTTGGCATATTCGGGGTCGCTCCACAAGGGGTTGTCGTCGCCTATGCCCCAAGCGTAATGCCGGATCACATCGCGACCGGCCTCATAGTTCCATTGCTCCACGCGGATCGGCATGCCGACCAGGGAGCGGGCCTCGGCCAGGGCCTCATCGCCGCCCATGCTGCGGGCGACCAGACCTTGTTCATCGTTCTGTGCGGCTTGCTTCGTTTGCGTGCTCATGGTGCTTTCGTTTTTAGGGTTTGAGTTCAGGCGTCGAGGAGAGTGCCGCAAGGGGTACCGCTGATGGTGGTACGGTACATCACGCGTGGCTGTAAATGATCGTTGTCAGGCACGGCCATGTGCAGCGCACAGCGGTTGTCCCACAGCACGATGTCATGGGGCTTCCAGGTGTGACGGTAGGTGAACTCCACCCGCGTCTGATGCTGAAACAAAAACTCCAGAAGGGCCGTGCTCTCTGCCCGGCTCATGCCCACGATATCGCTGCACAGGGCCTCGGACACATACAGCGCCTTGCGACCGGTCTCCGGGTGCGTGCGCACCACAGGTTGGGCGATGCGGGGATTGCCCCTCTTGAGGTCCTTGACCTGGCCCTGGTCCAAGTCCTTGAGGTTGGGCGTCTTAGAAAACAGTTCATGCACCGCCTCGAGCGGATCGAGCAGCGCTCGAAAAGTCGGCGACAGCCGCTCATACGCCATGTACTGGTTGGCAAAGCAGGTGGTGCCGCCATAGTCAGGGATCTGCTTGCAGCGCAGCATGGAGCCCATGGCCGGATAGGCTGTGAAAGACAAGTCCGAGTGCCAGTGGCGCCCAAGGTTGGCCATCTGCGCGCTGCCGAGTTGACCGTCATCACCCACATTGCTCAGGTGAAAAATTTCCGGATGGCCAGGCAGGCGATAGTGGTGCAAGGGGTATTCCTCGACCGGGCCCAAGTAGCGGCTAAAGCGGATCTGCTCGGCCGGGGAAATATCCTGGCCCGGAAAAACCAGGATCAGATGATCCAGCCAAGCCTGGCGAATGGCCGCCACTGTAGCCGTATCGAGCTCCTGGGACAGGTCCACATTGGTGACGGCGGCGCCTAGCGCGTAGGACAGCCGGGTAACGGTGATGCTCATCGCTTTAGGTCTCCTCAATTCAGGGGTCTGCAAACCAGCCCAAGGGCCATCTCACATGGCGTGCCAAAACAAAGCTCACTCACCGAATGAGTTTTCAACCGCCGTGCGGCTGTCTTCATCGAGCCCAGCATGGCGGCTTGCAGATCTTTGGCATTGAAAAAAGGCTCCAGGTGAGGGCGTGTCTGGGCCGAGCGCAGCAACATATAATGCCTCGAGGTTTCCTAGTAAGAAACTTTATTTCTCCCAGGGCAATATCCTCTCCCAGAGCGCCATGCCTGTCAAGCAGAGTACCCCGACCCATTGGCGAAGCTGCGTCCTCAGCAAGGGCAGCAGACCGCATGCCAGCCCCCATCAATTCCTGCTCCACCTGATGGACCGTCTGCCCTAGCATGACCAAGCCTTTGTTGCTCAATTTAGTGCATGAGTCGCCGCGGGCCCTGCTGCCCAGCGAGGGCATCTGCGATATCGTGCACGCCCACGAGCACGGCGGGCGCGAGGCGGCGATTGCCGCCTTCGCTCCCCATATTCAGGCTGTGGTAACCCATGGTGTGCATGGCCTGAGCGCCGCTGAGATGGAGCTGATGCCGCGGCTGTCCATCCTCGCCTGTATAGGCGCAGGCTTCGACAATGTGGACCTAGCCGCCGCCCGAGCCCGCGGCATTGCCCTGAGCTATGGCCCAGATACCAACGCCGCGACCACGGCAGATCATGCGGTGGCGCTGCTGCTGGGCATCGTCCGAAACCTCGGGGCGTTGGACCGTCGGATGCGCCTGGGCGGCTGGAAGCACCCCAGCGATGAGCCACCCGCCCTGAGCGGCAAGCGCCTAGGCCTTGCCGGCGTGGGCCGGATTGGCCAGGGCATAGGCCAGCGCTGCGAGGCGGGTTTCGGCATGGAGGTGGCTTATTTTTCACGCCGCCGGCGGCCAGAGTTGGCATGGACACACATGGGTGAGCTCGCCGCACTGGCCGCCTGGTGTGACTTCCTGGTCCTTGCCCTGCCAGGTGACGCTGACACCCATCACATTGTGAACAGCGCTGTGCTCAAGGCCCTGGGCCCCGCTGGCTACCTGGTCAATATTGGCCGTGGGGCCCTGGTCGACACCCAGGCCTTGACGGTGGCGCTGCGCGAACACCAGATTGCGGGTGCTGCGCTTGACGTCTTCGAAGACGAGCCGCGAGTGAGCGCCCAATTGCTGCTTCTAGACAATGTGCTGCTAAGCCCGCACCTGGCCGGACGCTCGCCCGAGGCGCAGGCTGCCATGGCCCGACTTCTGGCACAAAACCTGGCGGCCCACTTCGGAGGTCGCCCGCTATCTACGCCCATTCCAGCCTAAAAACCGCCCTGGTTCAAACCGCATCCGGCATGGGCCCCAAACCCGGCCCGCCCTGTCGACGCCGGCGTTCACGGGCCTGGTTATCGGCTCCCAGATGCGCCTGTCTGTCGTCCCGGCTTAAGGGCGTGCGCTTTCCCTGGTTCTTCTGTGTGGGTGGCTGCGCGCCGACCTTGTTGCTGTCATTGGCCGTCTTGCGTCCAGACCCCGGAGTCAGCGCCTTGCGCTGTGTGCTTCTATCGCCTGACATGATCAGCCCTCCTTCAACCTCCTGCATTGTCAGGAGGAGGGAACTTCAGCCGCGTCAGAAGAGACGCACGGCGAGCCTCAGACGAGGACAGTTTTGCGGCAGGGGCTCAAACGTCAATATTGGCAGCTCGCAAAGCGTTGGTCTCGATAAAGTCGCGCCGCGGCTCGACATCGTCGCCCATGAGCATGGAAAAAACGTGGTCAGCTTCGATGGCATCGTCAATTTGCACACGCAACAAGCGCCGAACCGCGGGATCCATGGTGGTCTCCCACAATTGCTCAGGGTTCATCTCACCCAAGCCCTTGTAACGCTGGCGGGCCGTCGCATGCTCGGCCTGAGCGACCAACCAGCGCATGGCCTGACGGAAGTCGCCAACACGCTCTTGCTTTTGCCGCTCGCCTTCGCCACGCATAACCACCGCCTTGTCGCTGAGCAAATGGCGAAACGTTTGAGCTGCTTCAGCCAGGGCTGCATAGTCAGCACCGTGGACGAAGTCCTGGGTAATGATGCTGCTTTTGATATTGCCATGGTGCTTACGGCTGATGCGCAAAATCGGCTTGTCAGTGCGGACATCAAACTCACCAGCCACCTGAGCGTCGGGCAGGTGCGCTTGCAAGGCAGCTGCGCTGACCTGTGCGGCCGGCAAAGTATCGAGGTCCAGTGACACGCCATCGGCCACTGCTCGCAATGCTTCCTGGTCCATAAAACCAGAGAGTCTGTTGATCACCGATTCGGCCACCTGGTGCTTGCGCGCCAGCTCAGCCAAAGTCTCGCCTGCCAAGACCGTGCCACTGCCGGTATCGATACTGGCTTCCTTGAGAGCGATACGAATAAGAAAGCCATCCAAGGCGGCGGCATCTTTCAGATAAAGCTCCTCCTTGCCGGCCTTGACCTTGTACAGCGGTGGCTGAGCAATGTAGATGTGGCCGCGCTCGACCAACTCGGGCATTTGCCGGTAGAAAAAGGTCAGCAGCAAGGTGCGAATGTGTGCGCCGTCCACATCGGCATCGGTCATGATGATGATGCGGTGATAGCGCAGCTTGGCCACATTGAAGTCATCGGCTCCGCTCTTACCATCGCCGCCACCACTGCCGGCATGGCCTATGCCCGTGCCTAAGGCGGTGATCAGCGTGAGGATCTCGTTGCTGGTCAACAGCTTTTCATAGCGGGCTTTTTCAACGTTCAAGATCTTGCCGCGCAAAGGCAAGATGGCCTGGAATTTACGATCCCGTCCTTGCTTGGCCGAGCCGCCGGCAGAATCACCCTCGACGATATAGATTTCGCACAGCGCAGGATCTTTTTCCTGGCAGTCGGCGAGTTTGCCGGGCAGGCCCATGCCATCGAGCACGCCTTTGCGCCGGGTCATTTCGCGCGCCTTGCGTGCCGCTTCCCGGGCACGCGCCGCCTCCACAATCTTGCCGCAAATGATTTTTGCGTCGTTGGGCCGCTCTTCGAGATAGTCCGTCAGTGTTTTGGCCACGATATCTTCGACCGGACCACGCACCTCACTGGAGACCAATTTGTCTTTGGTCTGGCTTGAAAATTTAGGCTCGGGTACCTTGACCGACAGCACGCAGCACAGGCCTTCGCGCATATCGTCGCCCGAAACTTCAACCTTGGCTTTCTTAGCCAGTTCATTGCTCTCGATGTACTTGCTGATAACCCGGGTCATGGCCGCCCGCAAGCCCGTCAAGTGGGTGCCGCCATCACGCTGAGGAATATTGTTGGTAAAGCAAAGGACGTTCTCGTTGTACCCACTGTTCCACTGCATGGATACCTCAACACCGATGGATGTGCCCTGATCGCTCTGGCGTTCACCGGTGGAATGAAAAGCATTGGGATGCAAGACCTGCTTGCCTTTGTTGATGAAATCCACAAAACCCTTAACACCCCCGGCGCCCGAAAAGTCGTCTTCCTTGCCAGTGCGCTCGTCCTTTAGCCTGATGCGAACGCCGTTGTTGAGAAAACTGAGTTCTCTTAAACGCTTGCTCAGGATCTCGTAGTGAAAATCATGGTTTTCCTTGAAGATCTCGCCGTCAGGCAGGAAGTGCACTTCTGTGCCCCGCTTGTCCGTCTCACCGATCACTCGCATGGGCGAAACTTCAATACCGTCTGTTTTATCGATGATGCGGTTTTGCACCACACCCCGGCTAAATTCCAAGGTGTGAACCTTGCCCTCACGGCGGATGATCAGCCGCAGCATTTTCGACAGCGCGTTGACGCAACTAACGCCGACACCATGTAAACCGCCTGAAACCTTGTAGCTGTTCTGGTTGAACTTGCCACCTGCGTGCAACTCGGTCAAGGCGATTTCAGCGGCCGAGCGCTTAGGCTCATGCTTGTCGTCCATCTTGATGCCGGTTGGAATGCCGCGGCCGTTGTCCACCACACTGATGGAGTTATCGCTATGGATGGTCACCACGATGTCATCACAGTGGCCCGCCAGGGCTTCATCAATGGAGTTGTCCACCACCTCAAACACCAGGTGATGCAAGCCCGTGCCATCAGACGTGTCGCCGATGTACATGCCAGGGCGCTTGCGCACAGCCTCCAAGCCCTCAAGGATCTGGATTGCGTTTTCTCCATACGCCTCTGATGCACCCGCTTGATGGGCATCGATCGGTGGCTGCGCCATGTCGCTGGGCTGATTTTCTTCGGTCATAACTGCTTTCTGGATCTCTTCCAATGAACAAACCCGCGCTGGTGCGCGGGCTGCTGGAGTATTGGCCTAAGGGGCTCAGATGCGCATCGGCATCACCACATATTTGAAAGCCTTGTCATCCGGGATGGTGAACAAGGCCGAGCTGTTGGAGTCAGCGAACTCGATCTTGACCATGTCCTGGTTCATATTGCCCAGCACATCAATCAGATAGGTCACGTTGAAACCGATCTCTATGCTGTCACCTTGGTAGTCCACATCGATCTCGTCGCTGGCCTCTTCCTGCTCCGCGTTATTGGATGCGACACGCAAGCTGCCCGGGTCCAGATTGAGCCTGACGCCCTTGAACTTCTCACTGGTCAAGATGGCGGTGCGCTGCAAGCTGGCCAACAAGGTCTGCCGTCCAAGCACCACGATGTTGGTGTGGTTCTTGGGAATCACCCGGTTGTAGTCGGGAAACTTTCCTTCAACCAGCTTAGTTACGAATTCCATGCCACCAAAACTGAACTTGGCCTGATTACCCGCAAAGCGCATCTCGATCGCACCATCTTGGTCGCTGAGCAGACGTTGCAATTCCAGCACCGTCTTGCGCGGCAGGATGACCTCCTGCCTTTGCTGAACATCCACATCGAGGTCGGCCGATGAAAAAGCAAGCCTATGTCCATCGGTTGCAACCAGACTCAGTTGCTTGCCCTCTGCAACGAACAAGATACCGTTGAGGTAGTAGCGAATGTCATGTAACGCCATGGCGAAAGACACCTGGGCCAGCAAGGCCTTGAGGGTTTTTTGCGGAACAGAAAAAGCCGGGCCATATTGGCTGGCTTCCTGTACCAGAGGAAAGTCTTCTGCTGGAAGCGTTTGCAGCATGAAGCGGCTCTTGCCGCCTTTGAGCAGCAACTTGTTCTGATTGGACTCCAGGCTGACCGTCTGATCGCTGGGCATAGAGCGCAGGATGTCGATCAGCTTGCGGGCGCCGACGGTACAGGTGAAATTGCCTTCATCACCCCCGAAACTGCCATGGGTTCGGATCTGAATCTCCAGATCGCTGCTGGTCAATTCGATACCTGTACCCATCTTGCGAATCAACACATTGGCCAATATCGGCAAGGTGTGACGGCGCTCAACGATGCCTGCTACGGATTGCAAGGCTGCCAACACCTGCTCTTGGGCTGCTTTGAGAACGATCATGGGCTGCGTCTTTCTTGTCTTCTTTATTTCTTCAATTTAAAGATAGTAGGAGTAGTAGAGGACAGCCCGCGCTGTGGATACCACCATTTTCCCCTTTTTAATCAATCACTTCGGACCCAGCTAAGGCTGTTGACGGGCCGGCGGATCCCTAGGGACCATTGTGGAACAACTTGGACCTTGCTCACTCTTCTGTGGATAAGACGGTCCTTGTCCAAATTTTGTCCCCAAGCTTGGCCACAGGGCCTTTGCCAGGATCTTCACCCCTGTCATCCTTTCAGTGTCTGTTCGAGCACATGGAGTTGCTGGTTCAACTCAACCAGTTTTTGACGCTCAGCGCTCATTTTTCGCACCGCATGCAAGACGGTGGTGTGGTCCCGCCCACCAAACAATTCGCCGATTTCAGGCAAGCTCTTTTGTGTCAGCTCTTTGGCCAGGTACATGGCGATCTGCCGGGGTCGGGCGATGCTGGCGGGCCTTTTCTTGGAGTACATGTCAGCGACCTTGATCTTGTAGAAGTCGGCCACGGTTTTCTGAATGTTTTCTACCGAGATCTGTCGGTTTTGGATGGACAGCAGGTCGCGAAGAGCCTCCCTGGCCAACTGTATAGAGATCTCCTTCTGATTGAAACGGGAGTAGGCCAGTATCTTGCGCAGCGCGCCTTCGAGTTCGCGCACGTTGGAGCGAACGTTCTTAGCAACGAAAAAAGCCACCTCTTCCGGCATGGCCGCGCCTTCGATTTCGGCCTTGCGGATCAGTATGGCTACACGCATCTCAAGCTCAGGAGGTTCAATGGCTACCGTCAAGCCTGAATCGAAGCGCGAGACCAAGCGCTCATGAATGTCGGTCAACCCTTTGGGGTAGGTATCGCTGGTCATCACAATGTGTGATTTTTTTGCCAGCAATGCTTCAAAGGCATTGAAGAATTCTTCCTGGGTTCGGTCCTTGTTGGCAAAGAACTGAACATCGTCAATCAGCAGCAGGTCGAGAGAGTGATAGTGCGCCTTGAACTCGTCAAAAGTTTTGCGTTGATAGGCTTTAACCACATCGGATACAAATTGCTCTGCATGGATGTAGAGAACTTTGGCGCTTGGATTGTCTGCCAGCAATTTGTTGCCGATGGCATGAACTAAATGTGTCTTGCCAAGTCCAACTCCTCCGTAAATGAATAAGGGGTTGTAAAGCTGTCCTAGGCTGCTGGCCACATGCATGGCAGCCGCCCTTCCCATGCGATTGGCGGTGCCTTCGATCAGCGTGTCAAAAGTCAGAGCGGTGTTGAGTCGATTTTTAAAACCAGGGCTGGGTTCATCCGCCGGCAACAGTCCCAAAGGCTCAGTCAGAGGGCCGAGGTCCTGATTGATAGGTCCAGTCCTTATGGGCCTTTCCTTAGGAGTGATCACTAACTCCAGTTGAATCGGCTGGTCACATAAGCGCTCGAGCAGACCCTGGATCTGTTGCCCATATTGCGCCCGTATCCAGTCCAATTTGAAGCGGTTGGCTACCATCAGAGTCAGCTTGGACAGGTCCGGGCTGAGCTGGGCGACCAAAGGACGTATCCAGGTGTTGAACTGCTGTTCAGGAAGATCACGGGCCAGTTGATCGAGACAACCGTGCCAAAGATCGGGTCGCTGCGGCGTTTCAAGGGCCTCGTTCATGAGCAGGAATTCAAGTTTGACTTTCAGAACCGGCCCATGGGCGGCTTGTGGATAGCATCGATCTTCTTAGCCCGGCAGTGTAGCCTGTCAAGCGACTTATCCACAAGCTTGACAGCGATCAAAATTTGAGTTTAGAGCGCTAGGCAGGGGCAACAGAGCCGGGCCACTTGCTGCGGAATAGCCGCAAGCGAAAGAGAGTAAGACCCAAGCGGGATTGAGCTCAAACCGTACAGTCTATGGCAGATTTCTTGTCGCGAGCCAAGCTTTGATTCATAATGGTAGGTTTCCCGTCTGCACGGACCGGCGGTTTTCAGGCTTACCCTAGGGTGAGCAGAGGACAGTGAGGTCATGGGCGTGCTGGCTCTTTAACCGGCCAACCTGGACACACCAACAGCTCAGCCCAGCCCAGTGCGGGCACCAAGGATTCATCATGAAACGCACTTATCAGCCTTCCAAAGTCAAACGCGCCCGTACCCACGGTTTTCTCGCGCGCATGCGCACCCGTGGTGGTCGCGCAGTGATCAACGCGCGTCGGGCCAAAGGCCGTAAGCGTCTGGCGGTCTGAGCTTTCTTGGCTTAGCGGGCAAGGCTTTGCAAAAGCTGCAATCCCGCGCGCAGTTTGAAGCTGTGCTTAAGGGCCCGGTTTTGGCGAGGACGGCCAACTTCGCCATCCATGTGCAGCCTATGCCGCTGACCTCCAGTGATGATCAGGGCTTGAATCCCCAACAGGCTGCCTTGGGCGCCATGGTTCCAAAGCGCTGGGCCAAACGGGCGGTAACGCGCAACCTGCTCAAGCGGCAGATCTATGCTCTGTCATCGCACTTGCTGGAAGCTTCAAGGCCTCGGGCATTCGTGGTTCGTCTGCGGCAAAAGTTTTCGACTCAGCAATATCCGGCTGCAGCCTCGCAAGCTCTCAAACAAATCGTTCAGACGCAGTTGCTCAGCTTGTATGCAAAGGCACGGGAGACCAAGGGATGATCAAACACCTTTTGGACTTGCCCCGCCAGGTTTTGTTGTTCCTGGTCCGCGCCTACCGGCTTTTGCTCAGCCCAAGCTTGGGCTCGGCCTGCCGTTTTGAACCTACCTGTTCGGCCTATGCGCTGCAATCTTTGGAGCGCCATGGTGCCATGGGTGGTAGTTACCTGACTCTGCGCCGCCTGGTCCGCTGCCACCCCTGGTGTGACGGTGGTAACGACCCGGTTCCTGACCATGTTTTTGGCGGCGCTGGCGCGCAGCCTCACTCTTCCCCAACCAAGCCGCTTCCATGAACGATATCCGTCGCACGATCCTTTGGGTCATATTTGGCTTTTCCATGGTGCTGTTGTGGGATCAATGGCAGATCCACAACGGACAAAAGCCCACCTTTTTTCCTCAGCCAGCGCCGCCAGCGGCCAAGGCGCCTGACAATTCCGTCAGCGCAGCCGCATCAGTGCCCGCGCCTTCTTCCACCGCACTTGCGACAGCCACTCCTTCTCAGGTACCGACCGCACAAGGTGCAACAGCTGCCAGCCCACGTCAGCGCATCGACATCAAGACGGATGTACTGCAGCTCAGTTTTGATACCGAAGGCGGCTCACTGGTGCGCTCGGTATTTGCCAAGTACGCCGACCTCAATGCGGCCGACAAGGGCTTTGTGCTTTTCGATGAAAGCAAGGATCGGGTCTACCTGGCACAGACGGGCCTGATTGGCGTGCCCGGCAGCAGCCTGCCCAATCACAAGACGCCCATGACTCTGGTGTCGACCGAGCGCCAATTCAAACCCGGTCAAGACAGTCTCGAATTGCGCTTCGAATCACCGGAAGTCGGTGGCATCAAACTGGCAAAAACCTATCTGATTAAGCGCTCTGCCTACGACTTGGGCGTGCGTCACGAGATCGTCAACACGGGTAGTGCGCCGGTTGCGGCGCAGCTCTATCTTCAACTGGTGCGTGACGGCAACAAGCCAGAGGGTGAGTCATCTTTCTACTACACCTTCACAGGCCCGGCCGTCTACACCGATGCCAAGAAGTACCAGAAGGTTGAATTTAGCGACATCGAGAAAAACAAGTTCGAGGCCGAAAAGCAGGCCAACAACGGCTATGTGGCCATGGTGCAGCACTACTTTGCCTCGGCCTGGTTGCTGGCCCAGGGCGTGCAGCGCGATATTTTTCTGCGCAAGGTCGACAACAACCTCTATGCCGTCGGCATGATCGCCGCTGCTGAAACCGTTGCCGGCGGCGCCAGCAAAACCGTGGAGTCGCGCTTGTTCATTGGGCCGCAAGAAGAAAAAATGTTGGAGGAAATATCGCCCGGCCTTGAACTGGTCAAGGACTATGGGTGGTTCACCATCCTGGCCAAACCTCTGTACTGGCTGCTCTATGAGCTGCACAAGGTGATCAACAACTGGGGCTGGGCCATTGTGGCGCTGGTGCTGCTGCTCAAGATCGCCTTTTATTGGCTCAACGCCAAGGCCTACGCCAGCATGGCCAAGATGAAGGCGATCAACCCAAAAATCATGGAAATGCGCGAGCGCCTGAAGGACAAGCCACAGGAAATGCAGATGGCCATGATGAAGATCTACAAAGAAGAAAAAGTCAATCCTATGGGCGGCTGCTTTCCCATCATGGTGCAGATCCCGGTCTTCATCGCCCTGTACTGGGTCTTGCTGTCGAGCGTGGAGATGCGCAATGCGCCCTGGATAGGCTGGATCAGCGACCTGTCAGCGCCCGACCCGTATTTCCTACTGCCTTTAGTGATGACGCTCACTACACTGCTGCAAACGGCGCTCAACCCACAGCCGCCAGACCCCCTGCAGGCCAAGCTAATGTGGTTCATGCCTTTGATTTTCTCGGTGATGTTCTTTTTCTTCCCTGCCGGCCTGGTGCTGTACTGGATCACGAACAACATCCTGTCGATCGCCCAGCAGTGGATGATCAACACCCGCATGGGCGTGCCGCCGCAGTTCAACCTGCCCAAGTTCAAGTAAGGCGCACGCCGCTGACCGGCTCCCTCTCCCTTTGGGAGAGGGTTGGGGTGAGGGCAGCGGCTGCAGCAACCAAGCCGGCTTTTGCACAAAGAGCCCGCAGCCATGTTCGCTCGCCAGCAAGACCCCATCGTTGCGATTGCCACCGCCCCCGGGCGCGGCGCGGTCGGTATGGTGCGTGTCTCGGGCCGCGGCCTGATGCCACTGGCGCGTGCCCTCACGCGCCGCACACTTGAGCCCCGCCTGGCAACGTACGGTCCTTTTCTGGACGCTCAAGGCCAAGCCATCGACCAAGGCCTGGCGCTTTTTTTTCCAGCACCGCACTCCTACACTGGCGAAGACGTGCTCGAACTCCAGGCCCACGGCGGGCCAGTGGTGCTGCAACTCTTGCTCCAGCGCTGTCTGCAGGCAGCAGCCGATGTACTTCCCGGCCTGCGCGCAGCCCAGCCGGGGGAGTTCACCCAGCGCGCCTTCCTCAACGACAAGATCGACCTGGCCCAGGCCGAGGCGATTGCCGACCTGATCGACGCCAGCACTGAAACCGCTGCGCGCTCGGCCGCACGCTCACTCTCGGGCGAGTTCTCAAAGCAAATTCAGGCCCTGCTCGAGCAGCTCACGCACCTGCGCATGTTGGTCGAGGCCACGCTAGACTTTCCCGAAGAAGACATCGACTTCATCGCGCAGGCCGATGCCAGGGGCCAGCTCCAGCGCCTGCAGGAGCGCCTTGCTGCCGTGATGCGGCGCGCCCGCCAGGGAGCCATCTTGCGCGAAGGCATCAAGGTGGTGATCGCCGGCCAGCCCAATGCGGGAAAAAGCTCGCTGCTCAACGCCCTGGCCGGGGCGGAGCTGGCCATCGTCACGCCGATTGCCGGCACCACCCGGGACAAGGTCTCGCAGCTGATCCAGATCGAGGGCGTGCCGCTGCATGTGGTCGACACCGCCGGTCTGCGCGAGCCGCAGCAGCCCGGTGTGGACGAGGTCGAGAAAATCGGCATCGCTCGCGCCTGGGACGAGATTAGCAGCGCCGACGCGGTGCTTTTTCTGCACGACCTGCCGCGCAGCCAGGACCCGGCCGACGCCGACTACCGCGCTGCCGATGAATCCATTGCCCAGCTGCTGGCGCGCCAGTTGCCGGCCGCGGTGCCGGTGCTGCAGGTGTGGAACAAGACCGACGCGGCTGCACAAACCTCGCGGCCTGAGGGCCTGCACATTTCGGCGCGCACCGGCCAGGGCCTGGACGGCTTGCGCCAGGCGCTGCTGGAGATCGCCGGCTGGCAGTCCGCGCCAGAAGGCCTGTTCATGGCCCGTGAGCGGCACGTGCAGGCCTTGCAGGCGGTGCAGCATCAACTCGACCAGGCGCAGGCCCAACTGGCCTGCCCCGCGCCCGCCCTCGACCTGCTGGCCGAAGACCTGCGCCAGGCGCAGCTGGCTCTGAGCCAGATCACCGGTGAATTCACGCCCGACGATTTGCTGGGCGAGATTTTTTCCAAGTTCTGCATCGGCAAGTAGAGCCGGTCGCGGGCCCTGGCCCTGCGCGCACTGGCTAAACTGGCCGTCCTTCTTCCCGGAGAATCTGCTCATGAAATCCCGCGCCGCCGTCGCCTTCGAGGCCGGCAAACCTCTGCAAATCATCGAGATCGATGTGGCCCCGCCCCTAAAAGGCGAGGTGCTGGTGCGCATCACGCACACCGGCGTTTGCCACACCGACGCCTTCACCCTCTCGGGCGAGGACCCTGAGGGCTTGTTTCCCGCCGTGCTCGGCCACGAGGGCGCGGGCATCGTGGTCGAAGTCGGCGAGGGCGTCACCAGCGTGCAGCCCGGCGACCATGTCATTCCGCTGTACACCGCCGAATGCGGCCAGTGCCTGTTTTGCAAGTCTGGCAAAACCAACCTGTGCGTGGCCGTGCGCGCCACCCAGGGCAAGGGCGTGATGCCTGACGGCACCACCCGCTTTTCCTACCAAGGCAAACCCATCTTCCACTACATGGGCTGCTCGACCTTCAGCGAGTACACCGTGGTCGCCGAGGTCTCGCTGGCCAAGATCCGGCCTGATGCCAACCCCGAGCAGGTCTGCCTCTTGGGCTGTGGCGTGACCACCGGTCTGGGCGCGGTCAAGAACACCGCCAAGGTCCAAGCTGGCGACACGGTGGCCGTGTTCGGCTTGGGCGGCATTGGCCTGGCGGTGGTGCAGGGCGCCAAGCTGGCCCAGGCCGGGCGCATCATTGCCATCGACACCAACCCCAGTAAGTTTGATCTGGCGCGCACCTTTGGCGCGACCGACTGCGTCAACCCCAAGGACTTCGACAAGCCCATCCAGCAGGTGATCGTGGAGATGACCGGCTGGGGCGTGGACCACAGCTTCGAGTGCATCGGCAACACGCAGGTGATGCGCGCGGCGCTCGAATGCGCGCACCGTGGCTGGGGCCAGAGCGTGATCATCGGCGTGGCCGGCGCGGGCCAGGAGATCTCGACACGGCCCTTCCAGCTGGTCACCGGCCGGCGCTGGCTGGGCACGGCCTTTGGCGGCGTCAAGGGCCGCAGCCAGTTGCCGGGTATGGTCGATGACGCCATGGCCGGCCGCATCCAGCTGGCGCCCTTCGTCACCCACACCATGGGCCTGACGGAGATCAACCATGCGTTTGATCTGATGCACGAGGGCAAGTCGATTCGCTCGGTCGTCCATTACTGAGCGCTGTTTCGCGTCCTACCCGACCCAGGCGCGGCACTGGCCCCCTGGGTTTTTTTGCGCCCCCGAGGAATCCTTGGTATTTCTACTAGTAGACATATCAACCATCTGGCGGCGACAGTCGCAAGGGTGCGCTCGGCTGGGATGTCTGGGCGCTTCCCGAATTTCAACGAGCAGGAGACACGCATGGGTAAGAAGATGAATTGGTTGGGCGCCGCCTTGCTGGCGGTGGGCATGGTCGGCGCTGCGCAGGCCCAGACCGTCAAGGTGGGCATCATTGCGCCCTTTTCAGGGCCTTTTGCCCACTACGGCACCTTGTTCAGGGCGGGCGCCGAGGCTTATGTGGCCAGCCAGGGCGGCAAGATCGCCGGCCAGAACATCGAGTTCGTCTGGCGCGACGAGGGTGGCCCTAACCCAGCCAACACCCGCACGCTGGCACAAGAGCTGGTGGTCAAGGACAAGGTCGACTACATCGGCGGCATCGTGTTTTCGCCCAATGCCTCGGCGGTGGCGCCGGTGATCCAGGAGTCCAAGACGCCCATGGTGATTTTCAATGCCGCCACCAGCGACATCACCACCAAGTCCGACTACTACATCCGCACCAGCTACACGCTCTGGCAGGTCACGGTGCCGGCGGCCCAGCACGCGGCCAAAAAAGGCTACAAGCGCGTGGTCACGGCCGTCTCGGACTACGCCCCCGGCATTGACGCGGAGACCGCTTTCAAGGCCGAGTTCAGCAAGCTCGGCGGCCAGGTCACCGAGTCCATCCGCATGCCGGTGCGCACCACCGACTTTGCGCCCTTTGCCCAGCGCATCAAGGCCAGCGGCGCGCAGGCCGTCTATGTGTTCCTGCCCGGTGGCCCGCCCAACCTGGGCTTTGTGAAGGCCTACCAGGAAAACGGTCTGCGCCAGGCCGGCATCGAGTTCTTGGGCACGGCCGAGACCGACGAGTTCGACCTGCAAAAGTTCGGCGACAGCGCGCTGGGCCTGACAACCCTGTTCCACTACTCCGGCGCACGCGACAGCGCCGCCAACAAGGCCTTCGTGGCGGCCGTGAACAAGCAGAACAAGGAGGCGGTCATCAACTACGCCACCGTGGGCGCCTGGGACGGCATGTACGTGATCCACAAGATGATCGAGGCCACCGGCGGCAAGCGCGACGGCGACAAGGCCATGGCCGCGGCCAAGACGCTCAAGTGGGAAAGCCCGCGCGGGCCGGTCGCCATCGATCCGAACACCCGCCACATCACGCAAAACGTCTATCTGCGCGTGGTTGAAAAAGGCGCAGGCGGCCTGCTGATCAACAAGGAAGTGCAGACCTTCCCAGCCCAGGTCGACCACGGCCTGGTCAAGTAAGCGCGCTTGAGACCCCGGGGGACTGCGTGACCTTGCTGGCCAATATCCTGATCGACGGCATCGCCTACGGCATGGTGCTGTTCATCATTGCGGTGGGTCTGTCGGTCACCCTGGGGCTGATGCGTTTCGTGAATCTGGCCCATGGCGCCTTTGCCATGACGGGCGGTTATCTGGCCGCCTGGCTGGTGGGCGAGCAGGGCTGGCCCTTTGCCTGGGGCCTGCTGGCGGCCGTGGTCCTCACCGGCTTGCTCGGCATGCTGCTCGAAGCCCTGGTGCTGCGCCGGCTCTACCGGCGCAGCGAACTCGAGCAGGTGCTGTTCACCATCGGCCTGACCTTCCTCTTCGTGGCCACCGCCAACTTGCTGGCCGGCCCCGAGGTGCAGCTCATCCCCCTGCCCGGCTGGCTCAAGACGCCGGTGGACTTAGGCATCCGCACGCTGCCTGCGCAGCGCTTGCTGGTCATCGCTGCCGGCCTGGCCGTGCTGCTGCTGAGCGCCTGGGTGCTGGGGCGTTCGCGCTTTGGCATTTGGCTGCGCGCCACGGTGGACAACACCGGCACCGCGGCCTCACTGGGCATTCCCGTGCAGTGGGTCTATGCCCTGACCTTTGGCGTGGGCGCGGCGCTGGCCGGGCTGGGCGGCATCCTGGGCGCAGAGCTCATGCCCCTGGAGCCTTACTACCCCATCAAGTACCTGGTGCTGGTGCTGGTGGTGGTGGCCGTGGGCGGTATGGGCAGTATCACCGGCTCGGCGGTGGCGGCCCTGGC
>Ga0164293_10001828_pt1 | contig 17933 bp, 19 predicted proteins | sample GEODES118metaG_FD_111487 | JGI IMG/M metagenome (GOLD analysis project Ga0164293, IMG submission 111487) | Eutrophic lake water microbial communities from Lake Mendota, Wisconsin, USA - GEODES118 metaG | ecosystem: Environmental > Aquatic > Freshwater > Lake | place: USA: Lake Mendota...
ATTGTCACATAGTTCATAAACGTAACCGCAACTACTACCGAAGTAATAACAGCACCTACACCTAAAAGAAATGATATTGTTTCCATATTATATATTTTATATATGTCAAAGCACTTGTAGCACCCTTACTACGGTTTTAATATAAGAACTTTTGGTAGAAAAACCAACTATGTCCGGGGAAATTTTCCGGAAAAATTTTTATATATGTAGTTGTCTATATAATTATATCTTTATATATTTAATAATATAGGAGGAATCCTATTTATATAAAAAACTATGAAGCTTATCTCTGCTCTTCTTTCGGAATCTAAAAGCGGTATCTTTGACGGTAAAACTTACCTTGATGATGCTACTTCGGCTATGGAGTTTGAGAAAGGGTACGAGGCCTTAGCTAGATTTGTTCATCCTAGACTAGTTATCAAAAAAGGCCACGATCCCGATCTAAAAATGGATTTAACCATAGCTTATGAAGAGCCTTCGGATTTACACTTTAGGTATATCGAGACTACGGGAGAATTTTTCTACGATGAAAAAATCTTCAAAGCAATCCTTCAGACCCCGGCCGTAAGAGAGAAACTAGGTAAGCTTTGGAATATCTCCCCGGACCCGGTAGAGGTATTTCGCCGCTACGGTGCTGTTACAACTAAACTATCAGCGTGAAAGCTCTACCACCTGCCTTTCTATCGATCTTCGATTACGATGATCAGGATGACCTTAGTAAGGAGGGGTTTACTAAGGCGGTGATCGATTACACCCAGCATCCGTACATCATTTTCGGTACCGTGATCAAATGCGTTGAGAACTTCTTTATCATTAATGAGATGTACCGTAAAAAATACGGAGAGAGATATCAATCAATTGAGCAGACCGTGCGAAAGACTTACTTTGATAGAGTATTCACTTACCTAGAAAGATTCGATGAGAGTAGATATGAGCATATAGTAGAGGCTAGAAAATTTACTCCTCAGGAAATTGCCTTTGCTATGGAGGAGTTAAGAGATCACTATGAGGGTATTGAAGAGTATGAAAGATGTGCACGAATCCAAAAGATTTATAATATTTTAGCAGTAGAAGTTGCTTCTTAAGCATTTACTTACTATCTTTAAGTATCAATAAAAAATAAAGGTTATGCTTAGTACGATCATTTACTACATCATTGTAGGAGTTACTTTTAACTTCCTATGGGATTTTGTTGTCTCAAAGACTCGAAAAGAGGAAAACCGTTTCACTATGTTAGAGCGTATTATCGTGACTATTATCTGGCCGATAACTATACTCTTCTTTATCTTTATTTTAGCTAGGAATCTATTTTTCGGTAACGATCAAGAGTAAGTTATGTCTTTAAAGAAACTATCCTTCGAAGAGGCTTTAGAACTTGAATCTGAGTCTCTCATTACCATCTACGATTTCTACCCAGATACCTCTGAGCTAGACTATCACCCCAAGGCTAAGGAATGGTTTCAGAACTACGCCGATATGCGCTTTAAGTTTCGTCAGCATAATCCTGCCGATGTCTCTAATATGCTTAACTGTGACTACCGTATTGAGGTCCCTATGGCTTATGAGCCTGAAACCAATACCCATTCCTGGAAGTACTTATTTGCTAAGCTGACTCAAGATCTTAATAAGTTCAAGCAGTATCATTCTAGAGGAAGTTATATCTACATCCTCACCAACGAGGCTTACCCGGGATTTGTCAAGATTGGTAAAGCGGTTAATCCCTTGCGGAGAGTTGAACAGATTAACGGTGCTGGTGTTGTTTCGGAATGGAAGCTTCGGTATTCACTCCCGGTAGAGAATGATTATCTGTTAGAGCATTCCGTTCACGAGTATTTAGTTAACCACCGCCGGACTACCGATCAAGGATCTTCCCGTGAATTCTTTGAGGTTACGCTAGACCGTGCTATTGAAGTTATTGAACTGTTAGGTGCACAAATGAAGATCGGAGATGCTTTCTATTACTAGATTTGCGGGGCGGCTTCGTGCGCGGCGCGGCGCGTGTGAAAACTTTTTTATAAAACAGTTGTTTCGCATTGATTTATTTCGTATATTTGAAACGAAGGGGAGGAAAAAAAGGGGAGAGTAAAAATATTATATAGATAATATTAGTATATTATATATAAAGATTAATAATTATTAAGTACTTATGAAAAACAAAAATTTATATCAAGAAAAAATTAATCGTCTTGAATCACAAATCAAGAAGATTGAACACAGTGTTGCAACTCTAAATAGAGATCAAGCTTATGTAGAGTTAGATAAAGCTCGAGAGATCCTTCGAGATATGCAAACTATGATTAACCGAGAAGAGGAATACTTTAAAGCTTAACTATGCAGCTCACACCCGAACAAGTAGAAGCTAATTGGAATCGTCATCTTCAATACGTTGAAGATTATATTACCGGAGAACGTAAGGAAAAGCTTAAAGCTACTTACGAATCTCTTGCTGAACACATGGTTCTTGCTCCTGCCTCCTCAAAAACATGGTACCACAATGCATTTCCGGGAGGATATGTAGAGCATGTTAATAGAGTAGTAGAGCTTGCACTCCGTACTATGAAATTCTGGGCAGTATCCGGTGCAAATATTGATTTTACCGAGGAAGAACTTGTTTTTGCTGCTTTAAACCATGATCTAGGTAAGATCGGTGACGGAGAACAGGACGGTTACCTACCTCAAACCGATAATTGGAGGAGAGACAAGCTAAAAGAGGAGTATTCTATTAATACTTCCCTAGATTTTATGCTTATTCAAGATAGATCCCTTTATCTCCTTCAGAAATACGGTATTTCCATGTCTCAGAAAGAGTATTTAGGTATCAGACTCCATGATGGCATCTTCGATGATGCAAATAAGGCGTATTTCTTCAATCATAACCCAGATTCTAGGTTCAAAACCAATATAGTCTTTGTCCTACACCAGGCTGACTTCATGGCTTCTAAGATTGAGTATGATCGCTGGTTAGGAAACGGAGGTAAAAGCACTCCAAACGTAAGTAAAACAGGTACCTCTACCGGTAAAACTGTTAAATCTTCAGAAAATTTAAGTAATTTATTAAAAAACATCTAAAAATGTTGGTTCTATCCATTTTTCTAGCTATATTAGCATCAGTCCTCGGGTTTTCTACATGGAATCTCCTAAGAAAACTAGAGAAGTTAGAGGACACCGTTCAAGATCAACAAAGATACGTTGAGAATATCTCCAATATTATTGAGGATTCAAACAAAAGGTTACGTGAAATCGACGACAAAGGGCACTTCAGTGCAGATGATGAAGTCGGTTTCTTCTTTGAAAACCTAAAAGAAATACAGAGTGCTCTCGATGGTTACAGACTAAGATAACCTATGGGAAGAAAGAAGAGTAATACAAACTATTTTACACAAGATACCGAGAATGCAATAGTAGCTTACAACAACTCAACCGATACAACCTTCAGACAGAAGATTTTTACGGATGAAATCTACTACCCTTTCTACAAGCTCGTAGAAAACATCATTCACACCTTTAGATTCTACTACACCGACGTTGATGACCTCGAAGATTTAAAACACGAGGTCATTTCCCTGTTAATAGAGGAGAAGATTCATATGTTTGACCCTACTAGAGGTGCAAAAGCCTACTCGTACTTCGGTACAATTGTGAAAAGGCACTTAATCAACTACAATAATAAGAACTACAAGCGCCTCAAATCATTAGCTCCTGTCGAAGACTTTAACGGAACCTATGATTTAGATACATCTGAAGTACGTCCGTACGCGTTTACATTACGTCAAATCTTCGATATCTATATAGAACGTACTTATAGCAAACTAGACGCCCTTTTCCCTAAAGAATCAGATAAGAAGGTAGCTGATGCTATTTTAACGCTTTTTGAAAAACGTTACGATCTCGACATTTTTAAGAAGAAAGCGTTATACATCTATATACGAGAGATTACCGGTACTGAAACTCCGTACCTTACTAAAGTTATCAACGTATTGAAAGAAGAGTTCTATACTTTATATAATGGATTAGAGCAGGAAGGTTTAATTGACCTAAAAAACTAACCTTTCTATTTATAAAGAAAGAGTATGGCACTGGATAAGGAGCTATTTAACGGCAAGACTGTTTCTAACGTACTAGAGGAGATTTATAACAACTCTAAGAAAAAAGATAAACAGATCAATGCTCTCATCGGAGAGCTTAAGCCTCTTATTGAAAATATCGGGGACGCTACCCTAGTAGTCCCCATGATCGCTAACTACCTAGAGATCGGAGTTAAGAACGATGAGATGCTCGTAAAAATGCTCACCATCGTCCAGAGAATGGATAATGCTAGGACATCTGGTGATACAGCAGGATTTGAACTAGGAGCAGAAGAACTAGCCCAGATCCTAGAACAAGCCAATGCATTAGGAGAGCAAAAATAATGGCATACGAATACGGCCCGTCTAAAAAAGACAGGAAATATGGTAGTTCCTTAAAGCAGGTCTACGATATATTCCTTGCTAAGGTAATCTCCACAGATCTTTCAACAGTAGATCCTGAGAGTACTTTTAAGATTAAGTACACTAAGGACCTAGATAACCCAGTATCGAGAGATAGTACAGCATATAGTACAGCGCTTCCATATAGTAGCGCTTATAAAAAACCACCCCTACCGGGAGAGGTAGTTTTAGTCATACGTACACAGATAAAGAGTCAAGGTAAAACTTCTACACCTCTAGAAAACTCTTACTACTTAGAACCTCTTAACTTATGGAAACATCCTCAACACGGGCAGACTCCTATAGGTAATGAAGATAATGTAACGACTGTCAAGGATTTTACAGAGAGGAGCGATATTAACCCGCTTACTCCTTACGCTGGGGATGTTCTATTTGAAGGAAGGCAAGGGCAGAGTCTTAGATTTTCACAAAGTATTCCTAATAAGACTCCCTGGAATGGTCCTTTAGGAGAACCTATTATGGTTCTGAGTAATGGTCAAGTTACAGTTAATAATGGATTTGAATACATAAAAGAAGATGTAAATGAAGATTACGCTTCTTTATATCTAACTTCTACTCAAAAACTCCCACTAACCCCAGGTAACAAGCTTACCCAACCACTAAACGAGTACGACCAGCCTCAAGCTATCTTAACTAGCGGCAGAGTAGTACTTAACGCTCGAGACAACAACCTGATCTTATCTACTCCCGCTGCTTTAGAAGCTTCAGGAAGAGTTGTAAACATCAAAGCAGAAGACACTATAACTAGTGAAGCTCCTCAAATCAAACTAGGAGAACAGGCAGATCAAAAAGCAATATTAGGAGATAGAATGTTAGCAGATCTATCAGCGGTTTTAATTGAACTTACTAAGGTAACTGCTGCACTCGGATCACTAGGTATAGCTCCCCTTACAGCACCTGCCGCTTCATTTACCGAGCGAGCAACAAGGTTCATATTAGAGGTAGAGCAAATGAAATCAAACAAAGTACTTATCCAGAAATGAGCGAGTTTGATCTACAGCCCTGCGACGGCAGGCATCTCATACAAAAGCTTAGCGATGAGCTTTTAAAAGCCTTAGCTCAAGCCAAGCAAAAATCCTGTGATGAACTAGCCCAGATCTTGACTGAATTCGGAATAGAAGATGTTAAGCCATGTGATCTTGTAAGCGAGAGATTTCTCAGACTGATTGCAAATAATCAAACCGACGAAGCAATCAACTTACTACTTTCTGGACTAAACCTACCCCCACACACTCTTAAACTATTGATTCAAGGGTTTGATAAACTTACCCCGCAAGAGCAGGCAGATGTAGTACTATATATAGAAGCTTCTGGAGTCTCTTTACCTCCTTACACTGCTAAAATTATACAAGCTGAAGGAGGAATCAAAACTGGGTTAAATAAACTTTCAGAACAAGAGAGGAAAGAGTTCAACCAATGGTTCCAAGATAGAGGGACAGCCTACACTCTAAGCTTTCTGACCCCCATCATACTCTCTCAGGTTACTCAAAAGATTCAATGTCCAACCGGTCAAACACTTCAAACACTAATTAACGTAGTTAGAACCATTAAGAAGTTTGTAAACAGTCTTGCAACAAAGCTACAAACTCTTACACAGGTTGTAAATCTAACTTCATCTGCTATCAATGCAATAAGCTTAACCCTTACTGCATTAGAAGAAGCTGCTAAAGCTTCTGAAGCAAGTACTTTTGCTTCCGCCGCTACCCCAAGCGGTGCATCCGGAGTGTTCGCCCTACTTACTGCTAGAGTTTATAGACTAGCAGATCGCATCAGGCCTGATATTCAAGGTCCCAGTAACCGCTACGGAGAGAAAGGATTAGACGGGATAGCCTGTCAAGCAGCTAAAACAGTTACATATATTACAATTCAAGTAAACACCGTTCAAGCTATTATCACAATCATTGATACGCTACTACAATCCTGCAGTAAAGATCAAATAGACACAGGTAACTTTATACCAGTACAACTTTCACAGAGCGGGGAAAATAACCTAGGTACATATCAAGGTTACAGGATTGAAGTTCGTATTGACCCAAACTCACCACCAGTCGCTCCTAGGCGTTACGCAGTAGCTATTGACTCTATTGGAGCAGTCGTGCTAGAAGGTAACAAGTCCTTCTCTAGCTCTAACGAACTTCTTATAGAAGAGCTTAAGCTAGCCATTGATCGACTAGTTAATTAAATCTATTTATTATTATGAAAGCTAGTGAATTTAAAAGTCTAATTAAAGAAGCTGTAAGAGAAGCTATCAGAGAAGAACTTTCTGAAATGAAAGCTCCCGCTCCTATGCAGACTGAAGCTACAGCACCTGCACCTAAGCCATTACAATTCTCAGGAGGAAATCCTCTTATGGAAGCCCTTAATATGACTAGCCGTTCTATGACTTCGGAAGATTACCGCAGCATGGGAACAGCAACAGCTAATATGGCTGAAATGTTTGATAGAGGCGCATTCACGCCCAGGCAGGCCTTCAAACCAGTCTCTGAAGATCCTAGAGCAGTAGCTCAAGCTGTAGCCGCCGCCCCAAAAGTAGGGCTAGATCTATCCCAGTTGAGCTTTGTTAATAAAGCAGCAGCAATTGTAAAGCAAGCAAATAAGAAGAGAGATCCATATGGCGTATAACGTACAGAGAATTAACCCATTAGACCTTCAGCCTAGAAAAGCTGTAGGGGTTGCTTTACCTTTCCAAGGTAGAGCTGTTTTTAATTCTACGTATACTACCAAAGACGCTACTAAAGCTAATCTTATCAATTTCTTTCTCACCGGACAGAATGAAAGAGTTTTCAATGTAGATTTTGGAGCAGGTCTTCGAAATTTTGTATTTGAAGCTATTACCCAAGATAGCGTTGAAGAGATCACAGAACGTATAGAGACCTCACTAAAACTATACTTTCCACAAGTTCAGGTTAAGACTTTAAAACTTACACCAGAACCGGACCAAAACTTAATCTCTTTTGAATTAAAATACTCTGTTAGAGAAACCAACATTACAGATGAGATTGTAATTAACTTTGAGCAATAATGGCACAGGAAAGAGATATAAAATATGTAGGAAAGTCTTTTAGCGATTTTCGTCAACAGTTAGTAGACTACGCTAAAAACTACTTCCCAGACACCTACAACGACTTTTCTCCAACATCACCAGGTATGATGTTTATGGAGATGGCAGCTTACGTAGGAGATGTACTCTCATTCTACCAAGACGTACAGCTTCAAGAAACCTTCCTACAGTACGCTAAAGAACCAGGTAATCTGTATACATTAGCTTACATGATGGGTTACCGTCCTAAAATAAGCGCAGCTGCAACGGTAGACTTAGACATCTACCAAAGAGTACCTTCCAAGCTAGTAAGTGGACAATGGATACCAGATTACGATTACGCAGTCACTATTAGTGAAAATTCACAACTACAGTCTACTACTAATCCTCCTGTAAAGTTTCTTATAGATAATAAGATTAATTTTACCTTCTCAAGCTCTTACGATCCTACAGATGTATCAGTTTATGCAGATGACGGGGTTAAACCCACCTTATTTCTATTAAAGAAAAAAACTAAAGCTATTTCTGCCGAGGTAAAAACTACCACAATCACAGTAACAGCTCCGGAAAAATTTAGAACTGTTGTAGTAGAGGATACCGATATACTAGGTGTATTAGATATTACAGATGCAAGTAGTAATAGGTGGTACGAAGTACCTTACCTGGCACAAGACAGTATCTTTTTAGATCAGTCAAATAATGCAGCAGATTCTAGCTTAGTACCCTATACCCTACAGCTTCAAAAAGTACCTAGAAGATTCGTATCAAGATTTAACTCAGCAGGTAATTTAGAAATTCAATTTGGAGCAGGAACAGTAGGAGGATCCGATACTGTATTCACACCAGATCCTACTAATGTAGGTTTAGGAGATCAAATTATAGGGGTATCTAAAATAGATAAGGCCTACGACCCTTCAAATTTTATGTTTACAGGAACATATGGTCTAGCTCCTGCTAACACAGTATTGACGATCCGCTACCTAGCCGGCGGCGGAGTTGAAGCAAACGTACCCTCCGATACCGTAACTACTATCCTATCATCCACTAGAACTGCTACTTTAGCAGGGTATGAAAACACAGTAGCATTCAATAATCCCGCTGCAGCAGTTGGAGGAAAAGATGGAGATACTTCTGACGAGTTACGTGAAAATAGTTTAAAAGCTTATGCAGAACAGCTGAGAGCTGTAACAAAAGAAGACTACATAATTCGTACCCTATCACTACCTTCTAAGTTTGGATCTGTAGCAAAAGCGTATATAGTTCAAGATCAGCTAAGCTCTACTAAGTCAACTACAGATAATATAGTAGACAGTAACCCCTTATCCTTATCTCTATATGTACTAGCTTACGATAATAATAAGAAACTTACTACAGCTTCTAATACTCTCCGAAATAATCTAAAAACATATCTCTCCCAGTACAGGTTATTAACAGATGCTATCAATATCAAAGATGCATTTGTAGTTAATATTGGGGTAAAGTATGATATTTTGGTATTACCTAACTACACAGGTAGAGATGTTCTTCTAGCATGCACTCAAGTATTAAAAGAATACTTCTCAGTAGAAAAGTGGTCAATTAACCAGCCTATAAATCTATCTACCCTGTATACCCTACTTGATAGAGTTAAAGGAGTTCAAACAGTTCAAAATATTGAAGTAGAAAACAAAGTAGGAGGAGCATACTCACAGTATGCCTACGATGTGAAAGGAGCTACTAAGAATAATATTGTATACCCTTCCTACGATCCTTGTATCTTTGAAGTAAAATTCCCAGACACAGACATTACCGGTCGCGTAACTTCATTGTAAATATTTATTATAAAAGATGGCAATCTACAGAATTTTTCCTGAGAAGGACGCAACCTTATACTCTAGGTATGAAGCTTCTAATACCGGATTAGACGAAATCCTTGAGATTAGTTCATTCTACTTAGGAAGTAGTAGCTTTGCTAACAGAACCGTAATTCAGTTTAACAACTCAGAAATTGAGGATGTTATAGAGAGTAAAATATCCCCGACTGTTATTGCAGGAGGACAGATGGAGTTTTCTGCATCTATTAAACTATACTTAGCAGAAGGAGAGGAAGTACCTACCGGATACGCTATTGAAGCTTCCCCTCTGTATGATTCTTGGGATACAGGAACTGGAAAATACGGAGACAACCCAATTAATAAAACAGGAGTAAGCTGGTTTTACACAAAACCAGGGACACGTTGGACTAACCCTACCCCCGCTAATACAGCAGCTTATTATAATTCTGGAAGCGTAGCTATTGGAGGTGTTTGGTACACCGGCTCTTACGGAATTAATCTAGTACACTTCCAATCACATTCCACAGTATCTACTCACGATATTGATCTAGATGTAACACCTTCTGTAAAACTACATTATTCACAGTCCCAAGGGTTAACAGGTATTACTAACAACGGATTCATTTTAAAGTTAAACAGTGTTAATGAATTTCAAACAGGGAGTCTCACCTTCTTAAAGTACTTCTCTAGTAACACTCATACCATTTACCCTCCGTGTCTGGAGTTTAAGTGGAATGATTTTGTAACAAGTAGTTTGGTTGCAACTCGAGCGGTAACAGACCCTACCTGTATTGTAGGTATTAAAAACGCTAAAGACCGTTACACTGATGAAGGTAAGTACCGCTTCCGCTTAAACGTAAGACCTAAATACCCAGCCAGAACTTTTGTAACCTCTTCAAACTACATCACTCAACACTACTTACCCACAACATCGTACTGGGGACTTAGAGATGAGAATACAGAAGAAATGGTTGTAGATTTTGATACAACTTACACAAAGATTAGTAGTGATAACACTAGCAACTACTTCGATGTGTATATGAACGGTTTACAGCCCGAAAGACATTATAGACTTCTAATTAAAACTACCATCGACGGATCAACATCAGTACTTGACAACGGAGTAACTTTTAAAGTCGTAAGAAATGGCTGAAGAAGTTAAATTACAAAAAACGGTTTACGACCCGGTTAATTTTAGAAGAGTTGTAGATACTTCCTTCAAAACATTTGCACAACCAGTACCTGCTGTTGATACAGATACCGTAGAGGAGCTTTTTAGACTATACAATAAACTGTACTTACGTATACCGGTAGAAGGGGATACAAACTCCCACCAGTACCTAGTGACTGAAAGCTCCAAACTCTACTCACAGCAAGTACAATCAGTAGATGTACAACCTCTCCTTGACGAGATTACACAGCTCAGACAACAGCTCCTTTCAGCAAATCAGGAAATATTAGCACTTTCAGTACAACAGGGTAAATAATGGCTACAGTTCAATACAACGTAATTCCAGCTAACACTGCAGATCTAGGAGTTGAAACTTATTCAACTTCTGATACTACATTAGTGAATTCTTTCGCAATCAACTCTAACTACAATGTTGATGAGCATTTTATAGAACTACACGCTTATTCTGCAGCAGGTGAATTACTGACTTCAGTCTACAATTACCAAAATGAAAAACAACTTCTAAACTCAGCAGGAGCTGGTCAGGACGGCGCTAGCACATTATACATTGATCCGGTTTTAGATGCAAATAGTTTAGGATACACTCAAGGTGGAGTATCACTCCTATATCATTTTTTAAGACCTATCCTGCCAAGCTCTTTATACATCTCTGATATATCACCAGACAGAACAGAGCTTAGAACTAGAGGAGTAGAAGTATCTCCTGCATTACTGCAGATATTAACCGACTACAAAACTCAGCTACAAGCTAACTCATACTTCACAGAGTTTCGGTTAAATTTCAAAAATAACGATCTGTTTATTGGAGTTAATCTTGATATAGAGACAGACGGTAGCGTACTTGTTAAACTATACGAACCGCTTCCTGCCAACATACTATTAAAGAACACTTTCGAACTGGTAGAACTAGTAGCAGACAGTATATCTTATCAGGTAGAGGCTACGTTTACTCCAGAACCAGAACAACCAGTATTTTTAAAAGGACCGAATTTTACATTAGAGGATAGAGAACAAAACGTACTCAACACCGGCTACCTTAACTACAATGAGCTTTTCTCGTATCCCGTTACAGGAAGCTACCATAAGTTACTACTTCAAGCCAGTCAAAGCGGGATACAGGTCAGTATAGATTATTCAGACTACAGCAACTTCATACACTTCTCATCAGCCCAAGAGAGGTTAGAGAACTTTAATTACAAAATAGGTCTAGTACAGTACTACGAGAGTAAATCTATCTCTATCAAGAGTACACTATCAGTAAACGCTTCTGCTGCAGTGAGTGAAAGCAGTACATATTATGATAATTTAGTAAGCGGTATTATTGGAAAGTTTGACGGATATGAACAGTATCTTTACTTTGAGAGTACAAGCTTTGCTTGGCCTAAATCAAACAACCTACCTCCTTACATAAATCTTACCGGATCAAGCGCTACGGTAACTAACTGGTACACTACTCAATTTGCATCAGCCTCTCTATACGACGAACTGAATCAGAGCAACTTAGTGTATACTGTTCCGGAATTTATCCGCCAGGATGATGCTAACGCACCGTATTCGGTATTTTTAAACATGATCGGTCAGCATTTTGACAACATCTGGATTTATGCTAAAGCTGTTACCGATAAGTATGATGCTGATAATAGACTTGACTACGGAATCTCTAAAGATCTAGTCGGGGAAGCCCTTAGAAGCTTTGGAGTAAAGTTATACTCCTCAAACTTCTCAGTAGCCTCCCTTTCATCCTTACTGCTAGGAGAGTGGTACGATAGCGGATCTGAACAAATTACATCATTTGTAACTGCTTCAAACTCCCCTACCCCTGATAAAGATATCATCCAGGAAACTTACAAGAGACTGTACCATAACCTTCCTTACCTTATTAAGACAAAGGGAACCGAGCGCGGTTTAAGGGCGCTTATTAACTGCTTTGGCATACCTAGCGGGTCTTTAGAAATTAAAGAATTCGGTGGAGTTGGTAGATCTTCTCCTATTTACTTTGCAGCTGAAACAGGCTCTGTAGATAAAATCAGAATAAGTAATACAGGAAGCATTGTACCGGGAAATACGCTCTCTCAGTATACTTCTATTCAAAACCCTGCAGGAGAATATACAGAAGATATTCATACACTAGAAGTAGGCTTCTCACCTACCTATTACGTAGATAAGTACATAGTCGACAACATCACCAGCAGCTTCAATATAGATAACTACATTGGAGACCCTAGAACAGCTCACGATTCTAGATACACAACCCTACAGCCCTTCATCTCTTCAAGCCTTGGCAATTTATCAAGATACGATATGTTTGACTTTGTCAGACTTATTAAGTTCTTTGATAACCAGGTCTTCAAGATGGTAAAAGATTTTGTACCTGTAAGAGCAAGTGCAACAACAGGTATTATTATCAAGCCTCACCTGCTAGAAAGAGGTAAGATAAAACAACCTACTCTATCCCTTACCCAGCCGGAATACTCTGCTTCTATTAACACAGCTTTCTTAGAAGCCCAGGATGGAGGAGTGATTAATGAACTCTCTACAACTAATACAGTTGAAATAAAAACTCCTGCAGGAACTGTTACAGAAACTAAAACTACCGGAGTTGAGAAATATAACGGAGAACTAGGAGGTTCTTTTATAGACGTAGTAACAGGAGAGCTTAATGATGAAAATCCATTCAAGCATGAAGTACACCCGGAACTTAACTACTCATTAACAGAGTACCTATCAACCCTTACCCCGGCGCCAGGATTTGATGAAGTAACAGCAAACGATTTTCTAACCCAGGTTATATCAGTAGGAAATATGCACTTTTTCTGGGAGTATAATTCCAAAGGAGGGTATAACTACCTTAGATATATTCGCTTTAGGAACACACTAACAGGGGGGGTAGACATATACACCTCTGTATTAGAGCTGGAAAAAATAAAGATAGCGGGAGTTGAATATCCTTTCTTAAATAAAACAGTAACTACGTCCACAACCGTACTAACACTAGGAGACCCAGGATCAGGCCTAGGACTTAGCCCCGCCGCATACCCAACTACTCCCACAACAGTACAGGTAATTTTACAGCCATATTTACCATCTACTTTTGAAAACTCTGATTATAATCCTCTACTAAACAACGCTACTGCAATTGCAAATTCTGCAAAATTACGTAAGGTTGATTATTCAAATGGAGTTATGGTTCCAAGTAATATTCAAGCTTTGAGAGACAATACAGCAGATATAGCTGACGTACAGGAGTACCTTTACAACAGTGCAGGCATTGTTAGCGGCAGATATACAGGTAAACAGCTTTTTGCAGAACAGGTTAACGTATTCAACAGAGCAACTGATAAATCCTACGGAAGCACTCCAGTAATAGAGCAGACAGTGCCGTATTTTGGAACTTTCAGTCAAATGTCAGCAACTCAAGACCTACTTAATGCTGTTGAGATGACTATTCCTTATGTGACGTTTCAAAACGGCGACATTTATTCTTCTAATACTAATCCCGATACTGCTAAAGATATGCAATTTATCTTTACAGAGAATAAAAATGCTACCATACTTTTTAAAACTAACACATCAGGTTCTAGAAAGGTGCTTGCACTTAACGGAGAGTATAGAATTAAAAAAGGAGGAAAGAGAGTTGAACCTATCCTAGTTACTCAAAGTGGATCGTTTAATTCTACCGGAAAACTAGTAACAACTTCAGGATCTTATTTTAATACGATATTCTTTGGCGAAGATACCGGCGTTGGAGAATACAGGCTGCAAGGAGTAGCTTCAGGATCTACCGACCGAGCTACACAGATTACGAATAGCTCAACCCTAATCGTGTACTTTGCAACTGCCAGCAGCGGTAACACCCTCGCTAGATGGGATGTACCTGATCGTGCGTATAGTCTCCCATCTATACAAGCTAACACAAGTATAAAGTACGATACTGATGTATATCTTGAATTCGATAGAGATGGCTCAAAATGGTCAGACAGTATTTCTGTAGACGTAGTGTTAGAATACTACGACGGAAGTACTTGGACGACTCTAGATACTAAAACTATTAAACCAACCTGGAATAGGTCTGGAGTCAAACACGAACAGCCTGATGGTATTGATATCGTAGGACACGTAGAATCTGGAACCGCCGGCGTAGTTTACGTGTACGTAAAAGCTACTATGTCTACTGGGTTTATACCTTTCGGTTCAAGCTTAACTACTCAAAAAATAAGAGTAAAAGTTGTAAATAATACAACCGGGAACGACGATGTGTACCTTCTAGACTATATTGATGTATACAAAGCAGGAGGGTGGCCTGCAATAAAGGCTAGAGAGAATATATACAGAGGAACAAATTATAGTGCGTTTGGATCTTTCGGTCCCGCTATCACTACTGTTGTACACGGACCTAAATTTCAAACACCCCCAGATTACAGAAAACTTAAATCAAACTTTGCAGTAGATCAGGAAGTTAAACCACAAGGATCGGTTATTTTTCCAACTAGTCAAGCTGTTGTACCTTTTGCTCCGTCTGAATACCACCCTACCTCTAGTGTAGGTACTAGTATTACAAGCGCTGCCTTCAATCCCTACATATGGGTATCTTCCAGTCTCACTGAAAATTTCGGAGCTTTTCAAACCTCTGACAACCATGAAAGCTTAGGGTTCAAAGAATTTATAACTCCGTTTACAATTCAACTAGGAGATGAATTAAGAGCAGAAGGTAACGAGAATAAAGTTTATACAGTTATTGACATCTGGGAGAAAGGGGACAGTCGAATAAACAATAGTCATTTATTTGCAGCTAGACCAGATAAAGGAATGGTAATAAAAGTAGCTCCCCCTGTTCCACGCGGCACTTTACTTTCTAACATCTTAATTAGAAGGTACGTAGATGACCCAACAAAAGTACTCCTATATACTTCAAACCCAAAAACAGTCGATGAGTTTGGAACTATTACCCCGCAATACATCTCCCAGGATCTTCAAGCAAACTTTGAAAGTTATGCGGACAAAGCCTTCACATTAATACAGTAATCTAAAACCTCCCTTAGGCTCTATTTATAATTAAAATCTAACAAGAAATGGGATATTTAAATAACTCAGTAGTAACAGTTGATGCGATCCTTACCAAAAAAGGTAGAGAGCTTCTAGCAAGAGGCGACGGATCTTTCCGCATCACTCAATTCGCTCTATCTGACGATGAAATCGACTACACACTTTACAATACTTCTCACCCTTCAGGCTCTGCCTACTATGGAGAAGCTATTGAAGCTATGCCGCTACTTGAAGCATTCCCAGACGAGACTCAAATTATGAAGTACAAGCTTACTACTCTTCCTAGAGGTACAGCTCGTCTTCCAATCCTAGCTACCAAGTCTGTAGTAACATTAAAGCAAGGTCAATCAGAGGCTATCACCCCTCAGACCCTTAACTACCTCGGTAACAATCAGACTTTTGAAACAAGCGGATATACGTTTACAATTGCTGATGCAAGAGTTGCTTCTGCATTCCAAGGAGTAGGAATCAACACAGAAGAAGCAAATAGACTAAATAACACTACAACTCTTGGAACAAATGTATCTAAGACTGTAATTGGAACTAGCCTGAACATCACAGCTACAAACGTAAACACTCTATTTGGAACCAATACCCAGCTACAAACCACTCTAACCATTATCGGCAGAGATTCAGGAGCTAGAGTGACCATTCCTGTAACAATTACAAAAGTAAATTAATAGCATATGTCATTTAAAAGATTTGACGCCGAAGACTTAGTAATCGCTTCCGAAGCTGTATCAGCCCCGGTTTGGTCAACAGGAGATCCCATACTTTCAACTCTCTTTACATCCTCTACTCAACCTAATCTAGAGTCAGGTAAGTTTTACTACGATGTATACCAGACAGGTTCAACTTTAGAAAACGCAGCAGTACAGTTTTCAATTGCTTACGGCGATTTAGACGGTTCAGGATCTGCTCCTTATAACCCTTCTGTTGTAGGTAAATCACCTTCTTCTACAATCTACGGACAGTATAGAACATTAGTGTTAGGAGACGAAGAAACCTCATTTAGCTTTGGTGGAGTAAATCAAGAATATTTTTACGCTATTGCTATTGATAGAGACAGATTCAAAGAATCTCTACTGCCAGCTTCTTTTAATTTAACTTTAAAGAATACGAGCAATAAAACTTTAAAGCTAACAGACAATAGCGCGGCAGTTACTACAGTAAGTTACAATGATGCAGGTAGAGTCTACCAAGTGGTCAGTGGATCTAACGGCACTCCCTACACCGGAGTTAATGCAAATGGATATACAGGTACTTCAGGATCTTACGGACTATTCCTTCCAGACGTCGGAGTGATCCTACTAAACGGAGCAGCACTTGATATCAGCGGTACTGCGGAAGGCGTAGCACTTGGTACTACTAGAGGAACTACAAATGCAGGTAATCCTGGAAAGCTTTTCCAACTAATTAACTCAGGTAGCTCATTCCAACTTAATTACAAAGAAACAGTAACTTCTCAGTTTGTTTTTGCTAGAGTAAGAAACAGCGAGTTCAACTACTCTACTAACCCTTCTTACATTACAGGATCCGGGGATCTTAGAATTAGCAGTATGTTAGATACTCCGCAGAGCTACATCACAACAGTAGGTATGTATAATGATAATAACGAGCTTGTAGCAGTAGCTAAACTATCAAGACCTCTACTAAAAGACTTTACTAAAGAAGCTCTTATCAGAATCAAGCTTGATTTCTAAATGAATGAGTGCATTTATAAAGCTAAACAAACAGGATGCATTCGTAACTCCTTATACCGCGTATAAGAGCTGGTCTATTAGTAGCGCTAGTCTGCAAGACTACAGCATCGAAACTTTTACAGCTGAAGCTACAGGATCATATACGGGTATCTTTAGCCCGATTTTATCAGATACTAGCGGTCAATCTAACTCGGAATACAACACCCTAATACACAGGTCCCTAAAACATCTATATTACTCCGGTGTTTTTACAGGAGCAGAAACTAGTAGCTCTTTTGAAGACTACAAACAAACTGATATACAGCCTAGTATGTCTCGAGCTATTTCTAACGATCTACTAGTTGTTAGTATTCCTCGTAACATTGTAGGGTCTGCAATCAAACCCGGTACCTTTTCACTAGGAACTGAAGCAGCAATCTCTGCTTACGTTTCAGGAGGTTACGTTAGTCCTGGCTATGTAGTAGGATCAACCTCAGGAAGCTTTATTATATACGATGACGGAGAAGGTAAACTACTAGTAAGCGGTAGTGTTGCAAAAATTGGAGATATAATCTACCCTCACGGTCTTGCAATACTAACCGATTCAGCCTCAATCTCTTCGATACAGTCTCTACCGAGCTACAGTATGCATTGGCAATCTACCTACGAAGTATA
>Ga0164293_10001830_pt1 | contig 17926 bp, 19 predicted proteins | sample GEODES118metaG_FD_111487 | JGI IMG/M metagenome (GOLD analysis project Ga0164293, IMG submission 111487) | Eutrophic lake water microbial communities from Lake Mendota, Wisconsin, USA - GEODES118 metaG | ecosystem: Environmental > Aquatic > Freshwater > Lake | place: USA: Lake Mendota...
AACACTAACACTAACACTAACACTAACACTAACACTAACACTAACACTAACACTAACACACGCCAAACCTTTTCAGTTTTTGAGTTGTTCACAGAGCCATACCTTGCGCGATTTCATGCCTTCGAGTTCAAAATGGAGAGTGTCCAAAAGCTTTTTGAGCTCATCCCTCGCATGCTTGTGGTAATTCACCACACGCTTGGCAACATCACACGGATTTTCAGACAGGATTGTGATCTTGTCGCAGTGGTCATCATGAAGCGGAACAAGCGACTCAATCGCACAATGATGATTTTCGATGTCTGATTTGATTGACTTGAGATGATCAATGATGGCGTCATCGCTGAGCTTGAAGTCATTTTCATCCGCATGGTAAGTCGGCTTTTGGACAATGTCGACATGAGTAGACGGCGCCACTTCCACTGGTTTTTCAACAACCACCTCAGTCTTCTTCACGACAGGTTCAATTTCAGGCAGCGGAGGCTTTCCAATGAAAGTAAATCCATCACTCTGGGGGTGAAGGCGCTTCTTGCTCTCCTTGTGGGCAACGCAGTATTTCTGCTCAGGTTTGTGCCATCCCATCTCCTGCTCAGTGTTGTCGTTTGAGCGAAACACATTCACAACCTTCATCCCTCTGGCCAAAGCGTAGAGAACTTCGCTGAAACCAATGCCCAACTGAAAAAGTTGTTGTTGAATTTCGGCAGTCGTGTGTTCCAGGTAAAATTTCTCCAATTCTGGGCGCGTCTTCGTCTTGGTAATGTTGTCCAACTGGGTTGTGTAGAGAAAAGTAGCAATCTTCAATGCTTCGGGTTTGACCTGCGTGTCTCTGTGTTTCTTGGTATTCGTTGGCTGGGCTTGAGATTGTTCTTGATGGTGAATTTCAATCGTAGCAATCACCTTAGAACCGTCCTGAGTCTGGACTGGAGCGGTCTGTTTATCAAACAGATCAGACCACTTCTTAGATGTGCTGTTGCTGGATTGTTGGGTAGTCATTGTAATTCTATTTCCTAGTTGCTACTCTGGAATTGGTCTATCTAAATTTAATCCATCAAATTTTTTTAACCCTAAATGACTTTTTACAAAAAAATAGATAGATAATAATACTTTTTAAAAATAGCGAGAATGAGTTTTTTTAAGATACTTGGAATACATAATAAATCTAAATACAATTTATTATGTATAAATTAGATTAACTATCAACATTTAATATATATTACCTAGATTGCTTAGATAGTATTTATTGAACTTGAAACATTCGGTCTTTTTCTATAATAGGTTTGCGAAAAACTAAATCTATTGTATCCATAGTATTTATTTAAAATGAATTCAATGACGATAATAATAATCCATAATAAAAGTATAATTAACACTAAATATAACATATAAAAATAATATTTTAAAATATTATCAAATATATCAAACATTTTCCTAACTAATCATTATTATATTGTATTTTTTAATATATAACAATATTTACATTTTGTTAATAATAGACATATATTTTTTTATGATTTGATTTCTATGAACTTTATAGAATGGAGTTAGTAATCCATTTTCTAAAGTAAATGGAGTATTTATTATTGATATATGTGTTGGAATTTCAGATATTAAAAAACCATGCTCTCGACATATAGTGTTTATTTGTGCCAACAAATCAGTTTCTAAATTAGGTATGTCCAGCCTATCTTTTAATACAACTAATGCTATAATAGTTGATGTATCATTTTTATAGTATACAATAGATTGATGTATATTTGGACCCATTTCTATTACTCTTTCTATTTTTTCATAAGACACAATTTTATCATTATCAATTTTAACTATATTATCTATCCTATCTATAAAACGAATAGCACCGTTTTTCAAAATAACAACATAATCTCCTGTGTGATACCAATCGTCATTATCTATATGCATATTGCTCAAATCTTTACCAATTTGATACACATCACTGTTTTCTTCAGTCATTCCAGTATAATATCCTTTAAATAGATTTATACCACGATACAATAGTTCACCTTTTAATAATGTGCCTATATTATCCGATACAAATTCCAAATGTTTCAATCGTTTTATACAAAACTCACCACACACTATAGGCCCGCCAGCATTATTACTTAATTTATCATAATGCTTAGATAGAGATATACAGCCTGCTGTTTCTGTTGAACCATACTGCTGTATTACAATACAATCAAAACATATTTTCATAAAATCAACAATTTCTGATTCAATAATACCATTACCTATTATCATCATTCTAATTTCACCACCAAGTTGATTACGGATAGATTTAAATATTGTGTTTTTTAAAAAAGTATTTGGTAAATTGAAATCATATTTTGATATTTTATATCCATAATAAAACAAATTTCGTGTTAATATTTCAGAATTTAAATTATCTATTATTAAATCATAAATATGTTTGTAAAGAACTGGAACACTTGCTAAAATAGTAGGTTTTAATGCCCTAATATCGTCTAATAATAAGTTTATATTTCCTCTCGAAAATCCTATACAGCCCCCTCCAAAAAATATAGATAAAATTATATTTTTTTCAAACATATTTGATAATGGTAAATAATTAATATGAATGTCTGGTTTATTCAATACTATATCATTATAAATATAACCAGTCATTGAAGCAATTATATTATCATGTGTTAATATAACTCCTTTTGTTTCTCCAACTATTTCATTAGTATAACATATTGTAGCAACAAAATTGGGATTTGGTTTTACAAAATCTTTACAAATTATTGTTCCACAGAAATCTCCATAATAAATTATAATTATATTAATTAATCTAAACTTTTCTACTATATCATTTTCTATTTTTTCATAGCAAACTATTTTTTGTAGAGAATAAAATTTTTTTATATCTAATAATTTATACACGTTTTTTTTATCAACAAAAATTATTTTTAATTTAGTTTGAGATAATATTAATTCTATTTTATCTAAACTAAATGATTCATAAATAGGAACACTTATATAACTATTAAAATAACATGCTAATTCTGTTATTAAAGCATCCGCACTATTTTTAGAAAGTATACCTATTAAATTTGAATTAGTAAATTCACCAGATAATGTCTGATTAGATAAATAGTTTTCTTCAATTAATCGCGTTCCTAATATATTAGTAGCATCTAAAATATTTGAATATGATAACCATTCATATTTTATAGGTTCTAACTCTCTAATCTCACCTAAGCAGTTTGCTTTACTGTTTTTATTATAACCAAACATAAAAGCACTATATATTGTCTGCGCATTAATATGGGATATAAGATTATTTATACATTTCGGTGAACGAAATATATTTGAATAATTTTCAATATTATTTTTTGAACTAACTTGACTATATAACATTATTTTTTAAATATACATACATTAAAAAATAAGGATATCTTTTATATTATTATCTAACATCATAATCGCATATTAAATTAATCCAAATAACAGGATAATGATATGGGTGTAAGTTTATTGAATTTGCTATGAATAACATTATCAGGTCTATACTCACTGTTTTTCAATTTCACAATATTTTGTTCAGTGTATAGAAAGGTTTCAGTAGTATTTCCTAAATTTACAATATGAAGTAATTTTTCATTATAGTTTAATTGTGTCTTAGAATATATTAAATAAGCATATTTATTATTTTTCATTTGAAAAGTTTGGCCATTTGTATCAATATTGCTAATTTTATAATCAACCATACTATAAGTTTGATTACCTGTATTTACGGAAATCTTCATAAAGTAATCTGGATCATGTTTGAAAAAAGTTACTGTCTGACAAGAACGCAAATTTTCATAATACATTTCATATGTAGTTCCAATTAAATACCACTGACCCATAATATCATTAAATTTTGTTAATTTAGGAATTTGATTTTGTTCCGTAGATGTAACAGATGGTTTTACTGCTGTAGGAGACTGAGTTGTAGGCGTATGAGTTGTAGATGGATGATGGAGTTCAGTATTTACTTGTTCTACAACTTTTCCTGCTTGTGTAGTTGTTGGATTATGAGTAGTGGATGGTTTCGCAGCAGTAGGCGTATGAGTTGTAGAAGGGTGAGTTGTTGATGGTTTAACTACTTTAGGAGACTGAGTTGTAGATGGATGATGGGGGTCAGTCTTTACTTGTTCTCCCACTTTTCCTGCTTGTGTAGTTGTTGGATTATGAGTAGTAGATGGTTTCGCAGTAGTAGGCGCATGAGTTGTAGATGGATGAGTTGTAGATGGTTTTACTGCTGTAGGAGACTGAGTTGTAGGTGGATGATGGGGTTCAGTCTTTACTTGTTCTCCCACTTTTCCTGCTTGTGTAGTTGTAGATGGATGAGTTGTTGATGGTTTCGCAGTAGTAGGCGTATGAGTTGTTGATGAATGAGTTGTTGATGGTTTTCCAGTAGTAGGAGACTGAGTTGTAGATGAATGAGTTGTAGAAGGGTGAGTTGTTGATGGATGATGGGGTTCAGTCTTTACTTGTTCTACCACTTTTCCTGCTTGTGTAGTTGTAGATGGATGAGTTATTGATGGTTTTCCAGTAGTAGGAGACTGAGTTGTAGATGAATGAGTTGTAGAAGGGTGAGTTGTTGATGGCGACTGAGTTGTTGATGGATGATGGGTCTCGGTCTTTACTTGTTCTACCACTTTTCCTGGTTGTGTAGCAGTAGGATTAATCTGTTGACTACCTACAAATGGAAAAGTTGTCTTTGAAGGCAGTGATGAACTCTGGTTATGTATTACTTTAGAAGAATAGTGCGATGAACGTTCATCCATATTTTTAGGTTGTTCAATAGGAAATCTATTTTGTGGATAATTATCTTTGTTTTTAAAAACAACAGAAGACATAGGGTTAGTAGGAACTCTAACATATTTACTATGACTATCATGTTCATGTTCTGTTAAGCCTGGTCTAAATTTATATCTATTATAAATTTTAGACAATTCAACTTTAATAGAATACATCGGTGTATTTATATACGTTATAATTCGCCCAGCACCTCTATACATTTCAATATTATTAATTTTAATTACTGTATTTTTATTTTTAAAGACACGATGTCTATATCGTAAGTCATAATTAAATTCGGGGTGTGTAACAACATCATAGATATCAAATATATCATGTATATATTCATCAATAAGCTTATAATCGCTACCTTCATTATTTAAATTAGCAGGTTCAGAATAAAATTTATCTAACGTGATACCGTAACCAAGACCTATATTAAACAAACATAATGACAATAATATGAACGCACGCATTCTATATAGAAAGTATTTGTTATTTATTTATATATCTAAAAATAATATCAAATTTTAATTTATTAAAGAACCATTTTAAATGGATATATGGATTTAAAGATATTTAAAAACATAACACACAATAAATAAATATAATTTATGGAAACTCAAAAAGAATTAGCATTAAATGTTCAACTAATTTCAATTAGTGAACCACACAAAGAACACACTGTATTAGAAGAGTTTTTAACTACAGAACTTCAAAAATTAATACCTGAAATAAACAATGATATAAATTGGAGAGATGTTAAAAATAAATTAGGTGTTGAATTAATTAATAATAATTATCCTACATTTAAAGATAAATATTTTTTTTCCTTGGGTGTAAATGTATTATTGATAGCAGGTATTGCGACATCAGTAGTTTATAAATTAATTAAAAAATAATAAACACATCTGATTTTAAATAATTATTAGTTGATATTTAAACGCAACTAATAATTTGTTAAAGCAAAACGCAACTATTGATAAAGTGTATTTTTACTTTTTCTATTTTTATTTTTCTTAACTATACTTCTTCGTTTTTTTCTATATGTATTAGGTATTTTACCCCCCATACTAGAATAACCTAACATTTGGCAATATACACATTTATGAGGGCATTGAAAACCTGATGGAATTACACGTGCGGGTGTATGCGGTAATGGTGAAGTAGTTATTGGTATTGAACGAACACGTCTTAATGTTGCTAGAAAATCTTGTGTAAATCGACAAGTCCAATCAACAATAATAACATTACTAACTTGATATATATCTTTTAAACTATTTGCTAAAGTACTTAATAAAATTCCATCAGGTCTATTACAGTCACTACTATAAGTTGCTCGTATAAAACCAGTTTTAGCAAATACAGCATCTTTAATATTAACTGCTGGATTATTAGAAACACCCTTTCTACGGGGATATTTTGCTGAATCACAATGACCTACTAAAAAAATGCCAAAATTGTCCCGTTCCCATTCTTCATCGCTAGAAAATTCAAACAGCTTATCAAATGTAGGATGAGTTAAATTAAATATTTTATCTTGAGAACAACCATTTTGTGCGCTAATTACTTGTGTAGTCGGGAAACCATCTGGTGTCGTTGAAGACTTAAGCATATGCGATAAAGTTGTCGACGCATCTAACGCTCTTAAATGTTGACTATTATATTCAGCACATGTAGCATATATAGCGTGACTAACACTTAGATTGTGAATACTATCATGTCCACAATCTCCTGCAGCAGCTATTTTAAATATTCCAGCATCTTCACCAGATATATTTCTTGATGGAAGATCTAAACCATGACTATCAATTACTACTATTACATAACTATTAGGATCCATTTGTTTGTTATATATATACCGTAATATTTTTGTTTGGAATATTTTTTATAATATGTTGAAAAATACTTATATTAAATATTACATTTCTGTTTTATAGAAAGTTTGTGTCTATTTTATTTTCGATTGGTATAATATTCTTTAAAAATGATCTACGATGATACTGGGTTGGTCCATACTTTGATATAGCCCAAATGTGATAAGCTGTTCCGTATCCTTTATTTTTTTTAAGACTATATTGATCATCGAGATATGGATACTTATCACATAGTTCATTAATATATTCATCATGATATTCTTTAGCAAGTATACTGGCCGCCGCTATAGAACCATATTTGCGGTCACCTTCAACAATAACGACACTTTCAATAAAATTACCTGTATCATTAGACACATATGGTGTAAACTTATTTCCATCAATTAATAATAATTCAGGTTCTATATTTAAATTACGAATGGCATCATGCATAGCATCCATAGTAGAAACTGCGATATTAAATTTATCAATATATTTTTCATCTTTCCAAGCAACAGAATATGAAATAGCATTTTCTTCAATCCAAGTTCTAACTAATTTACGCCTTTTTGATGTTACACACTTACTATCGTATAAATATTCATGAAACTCAATATGTGGGTCTAATATAACAGCAGCACTATATACTCTGCCAAATAAAGGTCCTCTTCCCGCTTCATCTACACCACATTCAATAGTTTCAGAAGTTCTATAAAATCTTTCTATTTTTTTGTCTAAAGGCATGATATAAATAAACGTATTATTTAAAAAAAAATTGAAATATATTATTATATCAAATTTTATTATTATACAATATAAAGAATTAATGAGCCATCAAGATTGGGAAACGGTAACCTTTTCATCTAAAAAAACAAATAAAAGTTCACAAACTACAGATAGCACTCCCAAGAAACCTCTCGCAAATATACAGGCACTTAAAATTGAAAATAAAGTAGACAATACAGATGAGAAACTTAGTGTAAAGAAAATAGACCCAAGTGCTGTGCGGGCAATCATTAAATCTCGAGGAGAATTGGGATTGACCCAAAAAGATTTAGCAAATAAGGTTAATATTTCTGACGCAGTTATCAAATCAATTGAACAAAATAAGGAACCACATAATACTGCGTTACTTAATAAACTTCAAAAGGCTCTAAAGGTTAAGTTATTAGGAGATAATATTGGAACTCCTTTGTAGGCTTATAAACACTGTTATTAAATATGTTTTTTATTTATAGTATTATAATAAATTAATCACAATAATGTATATAATATGAACTATGGAATATTTATATACATTATTTTATTTATAATAGCATCGATTGCTCTTTATAGAACTTATACAAATAAAGTAATATTAGGAACTTATAAACCATATCCACCTATAATTGTGGACAATAAACCTAAAAAAATTAAAGGATATATCGGGATAATACGCCATGGAACGCGTTATCCTACAAAAAATGTATTTAAACAATTGTCCCCAAATATGAAACAAACACTCACTCATCAAAAAATAGGTGAATTACACGACATAGGAAAGATCGAAATGCGTGAATATGGTGAATATTTATCAAGTTATTATCCCAATATTTTTACACATCCTAAAAACATAAAAGTTTTTTCAACAAAAATGAATAGGTCAATTGATAGTGCTAAAGAAACTGTAAAAGGGTTAAATCTTGAAGGATACATCGATATCGATTATAATGATAATATTGAAAGTTTTCTAAAATTAAAAAATATTTTAAAGGAAAAAACAGAGCATAATCCTTATCAAATGCGTTGCCAATTTTCGCAAGCATTGGAACTACCTATTCCTAGTTATTGCCCATTGATTAATTATTCAAAAAACTATGATAAAAAAAATAAAGATACATATAAATCAATAGTTAAAACACATGAGAAAGGTTACCCTTTCTATAATATTTTGTTAAATTTAATTGATAAATATAAAATGTATTCAATAGAACAAGGAGCATTATTTTTCTGCCATGATAGCACATTGGCTCCAATATATTATTTATTTAATTTATTACCAGACATTAATAAATATAATAACGAAGACTGGTTACCATTTGCGGCAAGATTAGAAATTATTATAACAAATAATAATAAAGTATATTTTTTTGTAAATGATAAATTGATTAAAATTGAATAAATTAAAATTATAGTTTATATTATAAAGCAATTATTCTATATAATATATATTATATAATATGGAAATTTCGTATACAAATAGTATCATAGATATAAATAAAAACCTTATATTTGATAAAGGCAATATTGTGTCTAATACCAAAAATAGAGTAATAATTCGAGAAAATGATAAAGACATATGGTCAGATGATGGTGAAGATGATAATGATACTAAATTATTAGATAATTTTATATCTCTATTTAATATAAATACATACTTATTTTATGAAGAACCAGTTAAAAAAATAAATAAAAAATTAGGCACAATCACTTTTATATATCTAAATAGGAAATATAAAGCAAACTATTCAATTGAATATCCGAAAATAGTATATAAAGATGAACTATTTGATAATCTTCAAGACTGGGTAAAATATATTAAAAAAAATAAACAAAAAAATATATTCATTAGTAACTTTTTTAAATTATAATTACTTATTTATATATATGTGTATTACTTCATTTGATTCAATACTGGTGTATATAATAAATATTATATCAACGGGTCTATTATATAATTATGGAGGAACCCCCGATACTAAAATTACGGCCATATTTTTATTATTTGTTGGACAAATGCAACTTTTTGATTATATATTCTGGGAAACTGAGAAATGTTCTTTAATAAATAAAATTACTACAAAATTAGCCATTATTTTTAATCATTTACAACCAATTATATTACATCTTCTTATACAATACTATGGTTTAAGCACCAATCAAGTATCAAACTTATTATTTTATATTTATATATATGCCGCAACACTATATTCAATTAATGCACTTTATAACGTTGTGTGTACGGGTAAATCTAAAAAAACTGGTATTATTTATTGGGAATGGAATTTTATGAAATACAATACTATTTTTTACACATTATTTATGATATTTATGATTTCTACTATTTTTAATTTTAAAGACAAAAAATTTAGTTATTTTTTAAATTTTCTTGTTATTCTAACATATATTTCTGGACATTTAAAACCTATTTTAAATGAAACGACTGGGCGAATATGGTGCTATTATGCTGCTTCATTACCCTTAATCGTTTTAACTTATATAACTATATTTAAATAGCAACAAACTTATTAGTCATCAATTTTGATGAAATATTAAATATTCTATAATAGTATATAAATTATGAAATATTTAATTATTGGAGGTGGTATTGCTGGATTATATACTGGGTTACTATTGTCGGAATATGAGGGAATTTCACCAGAAGATATTATAATATTAGAAAAGAGTTATCGATGGGGGCGAAGAGTTCATACCTTAGAGAGGGACAATATTAAATATGAATGTGGAGCAGGTCGTTTTATAAAAGAACATAAACTACTTATGTCTTTAATTACACGATATAAATTAGAAAATAATTTAATAAAATTATCTAATAAAACACAAGACAGGCAAATTCTGAATGAAAGAATGATGATACCCACAAATTTAGATGAATACTTAGATAAATTGATGTCTATAACTCTTAATAGAGATGAACTTATTGGTAAATCTGTTTTTGATGTCTGCACCGAAATGTTTGGAATTGAAATAGCAACATTATTAAAAAGTTCACATGGATATGATGATGATTTTTTAATTAGTAATGCTTATGATGGATTACTATTATTACAATCACAATATAATAAAGATTTTTATGTTATGAATGGTGGATTAGAACAAATAATAACTGAAATGGTTAAAGAGCTAACACAAAAAAAAGTTAACCTTCAATTACATTGTAAATGTTTTAAATGGGATAAAATCGAAAATGGTAAATTAAAAGCATATACTACTAATTTTAAAGGGGAAATTTCTGAAATTATATGTGATAAAATAATTTTAGCATTAGATAAATGGGGATTATCTGAATTTAAAGAGTTAGATAGCATAAAGAATTTAATAGATAGTGTTAGTATTGTCCCATTGACCCGTATATACGCAAGATTTCCAATAGATATAAAAACAGGATTTGCGTGGTTTCATGGAATTCCAAAAACTACAACAAATTTACCTATTCGTATGTTTATTCCTATTAATGAAAAAAATGGATTATGTATGATTAGCTATAGTGATGGACATTTCGCTACTGAGTGGCAGAGGGATTTTATAACAGATAATTTAAACCAAAATATTATGACTTATATTCGTAAAATGTTTCCTGAAAAAAATATTCCAGAAGCTGAGTGGATACAAAAATTACATTGGGCACACGGTGTTCATACTTGGCGACCATTAGTAAACAGTGAATTAATATATGATAGAATACAAAACCCTTTCGAAAATATATATATTTGTGGAGAAACATTTTCAAAAAATCAAGGATGGATTGAAGGTTCACTTGAAACATCATATGCCGTTTGTCAACACATAGTTAAATCATCAAATAATGTAATAAAGAAATTTACTAAATATACAGTTGGACTAAGTGATAATCTAACCATTATTGATAATCGCGTATACGATTTGTCTAAAATGAATTGGATTGAAAAACATCCAGGTGGTGATATTATAAAAAAAGCAATAGGTAAAGATAGCACACATATGTTTAAATATATAAGTCACCCAGCATATGTTATGAATATACTTTCTGATTTATATGTTGGTGAACTTGAATAAAAACAATAGTGAATACTTATTTATAAATATAATAAATATTTATAATTTATCAACACATCAAGTTATTAGTATTTTAATAATAAAAAATTAAAATATTAATAATCATCATCTTCATTTATTAAACACTTGACTTCTTCTATTTTAGGTTTTTCTACATTTTTATTTTGCTTGCGAATGCTAGCTGACTCCATTTTATCTAAATTATTCAATAATTCAGATATAGGAATATCATCATGGTCATTAATAAATACTTTAAAAATATCATAATTCTGTTTTTTATAATATTCCATTCTTTTTTTTGCTTGATTTTTATAACTAGAGAAATCATCAACAATATCCCAAACAGTAGGTATAAGTTCTCCATGGTCTTTTCTTAAAATACGACCACAACTCTGTGTATGAACAGAACCACCACTATGTGAACTCATTAATATAAGTGTATTTAAACTAGCTATGTCTAATGCCTCCGCAGCCATTGTAAATGTGCCTAAAACAAACCTTTTATTTTCACTTTCTTTGAGATCTTTCTGTTTCATACCACCTACATAATATCCTACAGAACCAATATTTCTGATATCTATTTGTTCATGTAAATATTTTAAATGTTCACGACGATCCGATAAAGCCAATACATGTGTGCCGTCTTTTATTAATGTTCTACGCATAATTTCAAGAATAAGTTCATTTCGACGATTAAATTCAGTTATATTATTGGTCATTCTGGCTAAACAAGGTTTTCCATTAGGTAAATTTTCACTTCCACTATATAATGGATTTGAATTATTATAATAAATCATATTTACACGGACCTTTCTTTTATTCTGCTCTTTTACCGCAAAAACATATGGACCAAGATACCATTCAAAAACTTTATTTAGACCATCCGTTCTATAGGGAGTCGCACTTAATCCCAATGTATATTTACTATTAACTTTAGGTAAAGCTCTACTAAAAACCTCAGCTCCTAAATGATGGCATTCATCTAAAATAGTAAATCCAAATTCATCAAAAATCCATTCTGGATAATCTTTCATACTTATACTCTGCAACATACCAATAACTATATCTTTTCCTATAACATCTGTAATATTTTGTTGAATTATACCTATTTTAGCATCTGGAATAAACTGTTGAATTCGCTCTTTCCACTGATTAACCAGAAACTCTTTGTGAACTATAATTAGTGTTTTCACACCCAGCTTTCCACATAAATATAGGCCAATAACCGTTTTTCCCCAACCACACGGCAAACTGATAATACCTCCATAACTATATTTTGATAAAGATTCAATACTATAATCACCACCTAAATTACAACTATCAAGAAAATTTTTAATAGGTTCCATTTGATTTTCCCTAACACCTCCTACAAATTTACAATTAATTTTTAATGGCTCTTTAATAGATATCTTCTGTAAACAGGCAATCTCTTTTAAAGCCCAGTGTTTAGGTAAATATAGTTTTTTGGCACTTTCTAAATATACTGGAAAACTAGGTGGAGGTGCGCCATAGTCTTCTGCTACAAATGGAACAACCAAAAGATCACGCTTAATTTTTTCAATATGTTTTAAACCATATTCTTCCTTAAAAATAGCATAACCTCTCTTAGTCAAATAATCATTTTTTTCAACTAACATATTTTTAATATCTTGTTTTGTGTCAAACGACATTTTTGAAATAGTATCACTATGGTTTACACTATGTACTTTCGTGATTTTCATTCTTTATATTTATCTGACCTATTACTATAAATATATAGATATGTCTTTATATACTTAGATTTATTAATATAATATTTTAAAAAAATAAAAAAATTGAAATAAATAACAGTCCGCTTTACCTATTGTATATGTAAATAAATTATCTATTAAAATATGGAAAATACAAACATTCCAAATAATAGCGAGAATACCGAGAATACCGATAATACCGAGAAAACCAACAATACCCATAAATTACAAGAGTCTATCCTTACATATGATGATGGGAGCTGTTATATTGGAGAAGTATTAGATGGAAAGAAACATGGAAAGGGTATTCTTTCTACCATTGCGTTTGTTTATAGTGCTCATACTCGTAGTAATCAAGAAGATAATATGTTTGCTAAATGGAATGAATATGAAGGTGAATGGATTAATGATAAAATGAATGGGTGGGGTAAAATGGTTAGAAAATGTAGAAACGGCAATACTAATGTAATATATGAAGGTATTTGGAAAGATGGAATTATGCTTAATTATGATAAGTTCTAATAATATATAGATTTATCATATTTTTATTTTTATTTTATTTGATATAATTCCATTGCTTATTTATTAAATAAATTTGATTTTTAAATAAAAAGATATCAAGTTTATTATATATATTTAATATGGAAGTTAAAAAGGCAGATATTGAAACAACAACTAAAAATTTGGATGATATTGTAGTTAATAATGGGTTTTTAACTGTATCAAAAAATAAGTTAAGTGAAATAAAAGGAAATACTGAACAAATAGAAGAATTATGTGATATTATACACGCAAAAATATTAAATGGTGAAATTTCTTTTCCATATGTAAAAAAATATAAAATAACTAATCCTATGCAGTTATATAGGAATTTAAAAATATACAAACCTCAAATTAACACAAAACCAAAAGAATTTCGCACAGTTGTTTGGACTGAACCAAGTATAAAAAAAGAAAAATATCGCGATAGATATTTTTCATTTGAAAATCGCAATGGCGATTATGATAATATAGATATTTTAGTAGATTATTTTAATGAAGAAATTAGAATGAAAGGTAAACTAAATCATGAAAAATATAGTCCAATAGATGCTTGGAAAAATAAAGACTTCTTAGTAAAGATAGTAACTGAATTTTTAGAAAACAATACTGGTGATTTAACAAGTTTTGATTTAAGAGAACTAATATGGTCAAATCGCTTAGAATGTAATAGCTTTAAAGCAAGTCTAGCCAGTTCTGTTTACTGGCAATTTAACGCAAAAAAAATTTTAGATATTAGTTCTGGATGGGGTGACCGTTTATTAGGTGCTATGGCACATTATTCTGATAGATATTTAGGTTTTGACCCAAATATTGAATTACAACCTGGATATAATGGAATGAAAGATATGTTTCTGCTAGAAAAATATAAATCGGCATTTGAAGTCAGACCAATCCAATTTGAAGAAGCTGATTTACAGGGTGAAACATTTGATCTAATATTTACAAGTCCACCATATTATGATTTTGAAGTATATGTTGAAGGAGATAAAACGCAATCAATGGAAAGATATAAAACATTAGATGAATGGCTCGTAGGATTCCTTTTTACATCTCTAAAAAAAGCTTGGAGTGTATTAATTCAGTCTGGTAATATGGTTATTCATATAAATGATCCGAATTATCCTAAACAAATAAGTGAAAGTAAAAAACATAGGTTTGTTGAAGCTATGATATTATTTGTGGGTGGATGGTGTGAAGGTTCAATTTTTGATGGAGTAATTGGAACAATAGGTGAACAAGGTGCTGATAAAAGACCCGCTAAAGCAAGACCTATGTGGGTGTTCTATAATGATATTAAATATGCTAATAAAGAATATGTCCAGAAATGTCGTTCAGTTATGAGAAAAAATTATAATAATTTATATGAACTTACTATTAAAAAATTCGATTAAAATCTAATAAATTCTTTTTACATAATATATAATTAAATTAAAATATTTTATTTAATTATATATAATTATTATGGTTAGAAAATTCAGTAAAAAGAATAATAAAATAAATTTAAAAGGTGGATTAAATTGTAATTTAGTTAAAGACGAAAAGGAATGTACAAGTCGTAGACCAGAATGCTTGTGGAAATCCATGATTAAAAAATGTATAGATAATCCAAATGTTCCATCCAACCCTCTTCAAGAAATAATCCCCCCAACCATTCAGGCACAAGTTCCTGTTCCTGTTAGAGAGCCTGTTCATGTTCCTGTGAGAGAGCCTGTTCATGTGCCTGTTAGAGAGCCTGTTCATGTTCCTGTTAGAGAGCCTGTTCCTGTGCCTGTTAGAGAACCTGCTCCTCTTAGAGATCCAGTGCCTGTTCGAAAGCTTGTATTAGAATCAGAATTACCCGCACCTAAGGAAAAACCAAAAATACCTGAAAAATTTCAAACAACATTTTTTATATCACCTCAATTAGAAAGACTATCTAAGCAATTAGGAGTAAACGATAATATGCGAGACACTGTTGACCCTGAAATATCAAATGAAGAATTAGATATGTTATTAAATACTATCAAAATCGAAAGTGATAAAAAAGATACATTAATAGTAATTGCCGATCATATAATACGAGAAAACAATATCAAAGACCCTCGTGAAATGATAAATATTAAAATCAAAGTTTTATTAGATAATTTAGCCAAAAAATTATGTCGTTGCACTGGAAAAATAGATAGTTCCGAAAAAACAGAGGGTGAAGCCAAACCAGTTTCATCTGAAGCTTTATGCCGTTACAATATATTTCATAAAAGAGGCATTGATTACATAACACACGATTGCGGTGATGCTGACTTAAATGTTCATAAATATAATTATAAAATGGGACCCTTATTACGCCCCTTTCTTAATTCAAGTTCTAATATTCTTTTACGACGACACGTACCTAAACGCAAATAAAACAAATATATTATAAAATATAAATTTATATCTTATAATCGCATTTCTCTAATAACGACATAAATTTAATACAATCCATCATATCGCCATTTAAACAATTTATATAATTTTTTTTATCAATAACACAATAAGAAACATTATTATGACCAAAAAACCAATCAGCATATCTATTACGGATAGATAAACCAAACCCAACTTTAATAAAATCAAGAAATGTATAATCCTTTTTATCCAACAATTTTATGCATATTTTATTTTTATCATTAAATGTATAAGATGTGCTTATTACTTGTGTTTTCATAGATTATTATATATTTTTATAGCTTATTTAATTTAATATATTTTTAAAAAAATATAAAACACATTTATTCTAATAATAACTTATATTCACATAATGGATATATATTTTTATTCTCAATAGCTATAAAATCGTAATTTTGTTGTTCTTTATATTCAGTTTGATAAGCAACAGGTAATTCATCATAATCACATAAAACCAAACTATAAAAAGCCTTCTTATTATTTTTTGTAAGCCATTGATTACAAAGACATAAATCTTCAGTAGTCATACATTTATTTTCATTATATAAATTGTTAATGATATCATAATCAAAGCTAATACGGTATAAATCAGTATATTTTGAAAAAACAGTAGTTTTTATTATTTCACCATTTTCAAATAGATAATCATCTAAGGTAATTTGTTCAAATCTCCCAACTTCCTTCTTTCTAGAAGCTGGTTTTACTAATATTATATTATTTTTAATCTCAAATGTAATTGATAATTCTCTGGCGTATCTTTCTATAAATACATTACGACAATCCACTGTTAATGTTGCTTTTTTTAATTTATCAATTTTTACCATCAATGTATTATTATATAAATTCTTTTCACAAATATCTATATATTTATAAAATGCCACGAAAATCAATTTTAGATTTTTTTTTAAAAAAAAATGAACAAAATATTGAAAGTTCATATGAACTTAATTTTAAAATTGAAAAAACAAATACACGACCGAAAAAAATAGATACACCCATACCTCCAGAATTAGAAGATAGTTTTTTAAAACAATTTGGTATTAAGGCAAAAAAAATGAATGACGATGATAACGATATTTCTCAAAATCCAATAAGAAAAATATTAATTTATACCGATGGAAGTTGTTTAGGCAATGGACATAAAGACGCACGTGGTGGTATAGGAATATATTTCCCTAATGGTGAATATCCAAATGTAAGCGAACGTTTTACGAATAGACCAACAAATCAAAGATGTGAATTAACTGCTATATATAAATCTATTTTAATTTGTTATGATGATTTATCATCTGGTTCTAAAATATCAATATATACCGATTCAGAATATAGTATAAAATGTCTAAAAGAATACTGCAAAAAATGGTCAGTCAATGGATGGGTTAAAGCAGATAAATCACCTGTTGAAAATATAGATATTATTGAACCCCTTTATAATTTATACACAAAATTTTGGAGAACAATACAACTCGAACATGTAAGGGCACATACAGGCAAAAATGATTCACATAGCAAAAATAATGAGTATGTAGATACTCTCGCCAAAAAAGGAGCTACTTCTTAAATTGAATATCAGACATACCACTGAAAATTTTTAGCACATTGTAATTTACCAAATATATTTTCAAACCATAAGTCCAAGCATAGTTATTTATATCATCATCAGCATTATTAACATTATCTAATAAATTAGTATTTATAGGTTTTATTGGGGGTGTAATACTAATATTTATTTCAAATTCAGTTTTTGTTATTCTA
>Ga0164293_10001831_pt1 | contig 17923 bp, 1 predicted proteins | sample GEODES118metaG_FD_111487 | JGI IMG/M metagenome (GOLD analysis project Ga0164293, IMG submission 111487) | Eutrophic lake water microbial communities from Lake Mendota, Wisconsin, USA - GEODES118 metaG | ecosystem: Environmental > Aquatic > Freshwater > Lake | place: USA: Lake Mendota, Wisconsin...
ATCTTCAGTCCACTTCAACTCGACTTCCGCTTTAGCCTCTGCGATATTTTGTTGTGAGACAAACATTGACCAAACTGTTTGATAGCCCGCAAACATAATTGCAAAAATTGCAAAAGTTATTAGGACATCAGAAAGTACGAGCATGACTTTTGCGGACTTTCGCGGACGAACTTGCTCAGGCTCGATTACAACCGGCGCGATCGTGGTAATCAGCTCTGGCTCTGGTTCTGGTTCTGGCTCCGGCAGGGATTCAGCCTCAACCGGTTCCTGGGTTTCCTTGAAATAAGTAGGAATTTCCGGAATTTCTTCGGCTTCTGGTGAGACTTTTTCAGGTTCCGCCGATACCTCTATATAGGGAGGTGAGACCGATACCGCGGCAACCGCTGGAACTATAGGTTTAACTGTCTCTTCCGAAATTGAATTAAGGATGTCCTGAACATCTTTTTGTTGTTTCGAGTCCTTATATATAGGTTCAGATTTGGGAGATGCAGCTGTTCCAGGCCTTGGTTGAAAGGCTGCAATTCCATTCGGTGTGGCTGCGACCAAGATTCGATTTGAGAAAGTCTGGGCCATGATGAAAGTTCGCCAAATGGCAACGTCAACTGTGGTTCCTTGAGGTAATTCACCAAGCAGCAGCCTTTGCCCTTCGGGCAACACAACTACATGCGGTCCACCAAAGCGGGGCCAGTTAGAAACAACGGAAACTTCGTCTCGTTTGAATAACCCCGGTTCATTTGTTTCGGAAATGTAGTCAGCCCGCCGGATGCTCTGCTTCTCCCCATCTCTATCAAGATAGATAGAGATGTCTGACTCACCAGGAGTACGAATTGTGGCCAAGATGCGCAAATCTGAGCGCAATGGCACCGCATTAGGGTCGAATTGGATGCGATCAAAGGCCACGACTTACTCCTGGCCTGGATGCGAAATTCAACAAAACTCCAACTTTGAACGGACATTCAGACATTACGTTTAGCTATATTTTTTCTAGATCAAACACAGGGAAATCCCTGCATAAAAATGGTTCTAAGGCTTACGACTCAATATCCGCAGGCCACCTGCGCCAACCATTGCCAGGATGCCAAGCAGTAACAGCACGTCTGGACGCTGGCTACCAGTATTCGCAAGGCCAGTCTTCTTCTTTGGCTTTTTCACCACTGCGCTGTCTTCAACTGTGATGATCAAGTTGGCATTAGCTAGCATTCCTGCGCCATCTTTGATGATGTAAGGGATTGTGGCTTGACCGATAAAACCATCACGTGGTGTGAAAGTGACCATGCCAGAGCCCGGGGAAACTACGTAAAGTCCATCAATTGTGGTCACTGACATCTTTGTGCAGGCAGGTGAGATTTCTCCGGCGCCGCAAAGGCGAATTGTTGTTGGATCAAGCGCAACCGATCCTGGCTTGTCATTTGATACTGGGTTTAGCACTACCGAAGTTCCAGGCTTGGTCTTTGTAACATCAACGGTTGCCACTGGTCTACTTGGCGCACCAGGTGCGACCGGAGGGAAAATTGTTGGAACTAGAAGTGCAGTTGCTGACCTAACTCCACCGGCTCCAGTCCAGTCATTCCAGATTTGATAAGTTGGTGGGTATTTGACAGTGCCTGTAAAGCCGGAAACTGGAGTAAAGACAACCTCGCCAGTTGTGGCATTAACTTCATACGTTCCTTCAACGGTCTGAACCTTTGTTGCAGTGCAATCAGCAGGCGTTCCAGACATTGCAACGAATGTTGAGTTGTCATCACAAAGCTTGATCGAAGTTGCCACCAAATTTGGCGCAGGTAAAGATGATCCGGATGGAACCGCGCCAGCTGAGTCATTTAACCAAGGCTTTAATGTCACTGGATTGTTGAACTGGGCAGAGCCAGCATCAAGAGTTGCCGAAGGCGCAGGCGGTGGCAACACAGTAATTGTGATTGTTGAGTATGCCTTTTGTCCTAAGTTATCTGGAAGCTGGTAGCCAATTGGCGGGGTGGTTCCAATGAAGTCTGGCTCCGGTGTGAAGGTAACTAAGCCAGTTGCTGCAACGGTTAGCACGCCAAGAACATCGTTTGTAACAGGATCATTAACAATTACAGTTGAGGCAGCGCAGTCTGGTGGTGGTTCATTTGCAGCACATAGGAAGATTCCGCTTGGAACCTGAGCACGGGTATCAGGGTAAAGCGTTGTTGACGCACCCCCGCCTGGACGGTCATTTCCAACTGGAGACAGGGTTTGGATTGCTCCTTGCACGCCAGTTGAGAAATCAGGATTAGCAACCGGTGGTGGCGTAATTGTTGGAGTTAGCGTTGAAGTCACGCTGCGGCCAAGGCCATCGGTGATCTTGTAGGTGACTGGTGTCTTTGCCCCTGGGGTTGCTGTTGAGAGCGCAGCGTAAGTAACAATGCCGGTTGTTGGGTTGAGTGTGTAAGTTCCTTGGCCTGGGATTGTGACAATTCCATCGGTATCGCAAACAGATGTAGCTGGATCAATAATGCAAACACTTGAGTTTGTTAAATCCGGTGCGCCAGTTCCCTTGGTTGCAAGAGCTGGGTCAGTATCCCCTGTTGTGCCATCAAAGATTGAACTAAATACCTTTGACTGACCTGGCAAAAGTTCAACAGTGTCAGGGGTAGCTGTTGGAACCGGTGGAACTGTGACAGTTGGTGTGTAAGTAGTTGAAGACTTTTGGCCAAGCTCATCAGTAACTGAGTAGGTAACCGGAGTTGCAGTTCCAGTAAAGGTCGGCAGTGGGTCAAAAATGATGATATTGGTTGACGGGTTTAACCTGTAAGTGCCTTGGTTGGCAATCACTACCTCGCCTGCAGCATCGACGGTGCAGTTAGGTGCAGTGTCGGATGGGGCGCAAAGACGAATCGAACCATCCTCCAAAGATGTTCCAATGGCAGCACTGTCTCCGGTGTTGACGTTATTAGATACAACGTCGCGAGTCTGGTTGGTATCCCATGGACCAGTTGAAGTATCTGGGATCAGTGTTGGCGGAGCAATAACTGTTGGTGTGTAGGTCGAAGAGGCTTTGCCGCCGACAGAATCAGTAACTTGATAAACAACTGGTGGTGGCGTTCCAACATAGTTTGGATCAGGGGTAAAGGTCATAACGCCATCGACAACAACATAAGTTCCAACACCTGAGACGGTCAGAGTTGTCAGCGTGCATGCGGTTGTTGTTTGCGGCGTTGTTGTGGTTGCAGGACATAGTCGAACTGATGTTGGATCTAACGTGATTCCAGCAGCTGCAGCTGCATCTCCTGGCAACAGATCAATAGTTTGCGCAGCTCCCTTTGGTCCAGATGTTGTTTCAGGATCAGCTGTTGGCGGAGTAGCTGCATTAACTGTTGGGGTGTAAGTAGTTGTGGAAACTTGATCCAGAGCATCGGAGATTGTGTAAGTTACTGGGCGAGCAGTTCCAACAAAGGTATTTACTGGATTAAAGGTGATCACATTTGTTGCTGGATCGACGGTGTAAGTTCCCTGGCCAGCCATAATCACTTCTGTGACGACGCCGCCGACAACAGTTTCGGTGCAGTCAGTAGCGTTAGCACAATCAATAGTTATTGAGTTGGCCTTGATAGTAGTTCCAGCTGCTGCAGTATCTTGACTATTTGTCTTGGTGTTAGTCGTGTTGGCACCAGAAGTACTAGTCACAACGTTCATGGTCTGAGTAACGTCCCAGCCAGCAGAAGTTGTGTCGGCAACTACTGCTGGCGGAGCAATAACTGTTGGTGTGTATGTAGCTGTTGCCTTAGCCCCGAAGTTGTCAGCCACTGTGTATGAAAGCGGAGTTGGGGTGCCTGAGTAACCAGTTACTGGTGTAAAGGTCATAACTCCGGATGAATCAACGCTATAAGTTCCAACTCCTGGAACTGTGACTGAAGTCTTGGTGCAATCAGGCGCAATTTCAGCAGTTGGATTTGGATCACAAAGTTTCACAGATGCAATATTCAGCGGAGTTGCACCCCACGCCGCTGAGTCGTTAACAACCAAAGACTTGGTTTGCGCAGTGTTCATTGGACCGGTGGATGTGTCGTTTAGCGCAGTTGGTCTGGCAATAACGGTAGGTGTATAGGTTGACGCAGCTTTTTGACCAAACGTGTCTGTCACTGTGTAAGGCAGCGCCGGTGGTGTTCCTGTGAAAGTAGAAACCGGAGTAAAGGTCATCACTCCCGTTGCACTCACGCTGTATGTTCCAACATTTGGAACTGTGACTGATGTAGCCGTGCAGTTAGGTGAAGTCTCTCCATCTGAACATAACTTGACCGAAGCTGCATCCAAGCTGACCTGGGAAACACCCGAGATACCCGGACTGTCCGTTCCTTGTGGGTTAGTTATCAAGTTAACTGTTTGGACCAGACCTTGGCCACCCGTAGTCGTATCAGGAAGTGCCGTTGGTGCTGGAGGCTTGTCAACCGTTGGGGTAATTGTTGAACTAATTGTTCGGTTTAGGGAATCAGTTGCCTGGTACGTAACGGGCGTAGTTGTAGTTCCAGAGAATGTTGGTTCCGGGTTAAAAGTTACAGCGCCAGTTGAAGTATTAACCGTATAAACGCCATCGGCTGTAGTCACCGAAGTTTCGTTACAAGCTGGTGGAACTTGACCGGTTCCACACAACTTAACCGAATTTGCAGTGATCGGGAAGTTCGAATTTGCAGTGTCGTTTGAGGTAGGCGTATAAGTCTGATTCGTATCGTAAGCCGAGGTCTGTGCATCAGGAACAGCAACAGGCAGAGGTGGTGCGCCAACAGTTGGGGTGATGGTTGCATTCACAGTGCGCGACATCATGTCCGTAACTTGATAAGTAACTGGTGCATTTGTTGTTCCGGTGAAATCGGCATCTGGGTTAAAGGTGACTGTGCCATTCGTGCTGACGGTGTAAACGCCATCTACAGTTGTAACGCTCAGTGCGACACAGTTTGGTGGAACGGATTCGTTAACGTCACTAGTTGTAACATTATCTGGGCCACAAAGCTTTACCGTTGTCTGATCGAGCGGGAATGCTGAGGTTGCAGTGTCATTTGCAAGTGGTGAGATCGTTTGATCTTGATCGTATGGACCAGATTTCGTGTCATTGGTTGCGGTAGGTGCTGGTGGTGTACCAACTGTCACCGTGATCGTTGAACCAACTGTACGGTTTAGTGAGTCAGTCACCTGGTAGCTGATTGGAGTCGCAGGGCCGGTAAACGATGGCAATGGATCAAAGGTCACAACACCAGTAATTGGATTAACAGTATATGTACCTTCATTCAAAACCGTGAGTGTGGTTTTGTCACAGGCAGGATTTCCATTAGGGGTTTGTCCCGCTCCACAGAGCTTCACAGTAGTTGGATTCAATGGGAAATTGGAATTTGTACTAAGTGCGTCGTTGGTCAGCGGATTAATGGTCTGGTTCGTATCGTAATTACCGGAACTCGTATCTGGTGCTGCAACAGGTAGTGGAGGTGCACCAACAGTTGGGATGATCATTGCAGTTGCGCAGGTAGCTGGCGGTACTGGATTCCAATCACTTCCGATTAAATTACAAACCTGATAAGTAGGAGCATTTGGATCAGTTCCTGTAAAGGTTGCCACTGGCGTAAAGGTAACTACTCCTGATGTTGTGTCTACAACGTAAGTTCCTGCAGGTGTCGTGATGGAAGTTGCAACACAGTTTGGTGCAACTGATTCATCAATAGTGGTTGTGGCTGGGTTATCAGGTCCACAGAATCGGACCGATGTTGGATCGAGACTTACTGTTCCAACACTCGTGTATCCAGTTAGCCCAGCAGTGGAACCGGCTGAATCATTGGTTAGTGGATCGATCAAAGTTTGTGGAGTGTTGTAGGCGCCACTCGAATAATCAGTCACCGCTGAGGTTGCCGGTGGTGGTAAAACAATGATTGAAATTGTTGACGTAGCGACTCGATCACGTGAGTCTTCAACAATGTAACTAATTGTTGGGACTATTCCATTGAATGTAGATATTGGGGTGAATGACACAAATCCAGTTACAGGATCAACTGTGAATGTACCTTTTCCATCAACAGTTAACGTTAATGCTGTGCAGTTTGGTGAAGTCTGACCTGAACCACAAAGCTTTACCGACGTCGGATCAAGCGGGAATGCCGAATTCCCTAATTGATCATTTCCTAATGGGTTAATTGTTTGAACGATTCCCATTGCACTACTTGATGAATCAGGTTTTGCAACTGGCATTGGTGGATCCGCAACAGTGACAGTGATTGTCGAGTTTACGAACTGGTCCGAGTCATTTGATGCTTGATACTTAACTGGAGTTGCGGTGCCGCTAAAAGTTGGAAGCGGATCGAAAGTTACAACGCCTGTTACTGGATCAACAACATACGAACCTTGCCCAGGTACGAAGAGTGATGTCTGGGTGCAGTTGTTTGGTGTTTCAAGTGGGTTGGTTCCACAAAGCTTTACAGATGCTGGGTTCAACGGGAAGTTTGGATTTGCATTAATCGTGTCATTTGTAAGCGGATTAATGGTTTGGTTCGTATCGTAATTTCCAGAAGATATGTCCACTTGAGCCGCTGGACCCGGAGGTGCACCAATAGTTGGCGTAATTGTTGAATCGATTGTTCGGTTAATGGAGTCCTTAACCTGGTACTTGATTGGAGTGGCTACAGTTCCTGAGAAAGTCGCAAATGGGTTGAACTCAACTGCGCCCGTTGAAGTATTTACTGTGTAAACACCATCGGCAGTGGTTAGTGAAGTCAAAGTACAGTTTGGTGGAACTTCGGCTTCAACCGGTGGATTTGTTGTAGCAAACTGACACAACTTAACTGTGGTCAAGTTCAGTGGGAAGTTTGTGTTTGCGGTGTCGTTTGAAGCAGGCGTGTAACTCTGCGTGATGTCATATCCAGTTGTTTGTGCATCTGGAGCGGCAGATGGCGCAGGTGGTGTGCCAATTATTGGTGAGATTGTTGAATCAACAAAACGCCCAAGTACATCCGATGCCTGGTACTTAATTGGCGTGGCCGTGCCTGTGAAAGTAGGAAGTGGATCAAAGGTAACTGCTCCAGTTGTTGGGTTTACTGTGTAAGTTCCTTGATTCGCAATTGTCAATGACGTTTGGGTACAGGTATTTGGTGTCTCAGTTGTGGCGCAGAGTTTCAGTGAATTGGTAAGTAACGGTGTGGCTGAGTTTGCGGTGTCATTTGATAGCGGCGTGTAATTCTGAGTCACATCCCAGTTGGAGGTAATCGTGTCAGCAGTAGCACTTGGGGCTGGTGGAACACCAACAGTTGGCGTAATGGTTGCGGAAACTTTTCTATCAAAAGAATCTGAAACTTGATAGGTAACTGGATTTGTGGAAGTTCCTGTGAAAGTTGGTGCTGGATCAAACGTTACAGTTCCATCATTGTTTACGGTGTACTTGCCATCAGCCGTAGTTAATTCGGTCAAGTTACAGTTTGGTGAAACTTGAGATGGTCCACACAACTTAACGCTTTCAGGTTTTAGCGTTTGTTCATTTCCATCCGAACTGTCGTTTAGAAGAATTGAGATTGTCTGATTCGCATCGTAAGCACCACTTGAAACGTCATTTGTCGCAGTTGGCAGTGGAGGTTGCGAAACTGTTGGTGTGATTGTTGAGTTTTCAAATTGACCTAAGCTATCTTGTGCTTGGTATCTAACTGGCGTTGCAACGGTTCCGTAGAAAGTTGGTAGTGGATTAAATGTAACTGTGCCATCTGAATTAAGAGTGTATGTTCCCTCGTTCGGAATGGTTACTGAAGTCGCGGTGCAATTGTTTGGTGATTCTGATGTGGCACACAGTTTTAAAGTGGATGGCACAAGGGGCACAGTACTTGCTCCACGCAGGTCGTTGCTGAGCGGATTGATTATTTGATCTTTGTCATAATCTCCTGTTGAAACATCTGCAACGCCAATCGGAGTTGGTATGACCACCGGACTAATGGTTGAGGACGAAGTTCGGTTCTGGGTATCTGCAATCTGGTACTTGATGGGAGTTGCGTTGCCAGTAAAGTTTGGCAGCGGATCGAAGGTAACCGTTCCATTGGCATTCAAAGTGTAGGTACCTTCACCCTGAATTGTTAGCGGCGTTCCAATTCCAAATGTGCAGTTCATTGGGGTTTGGGTTGGTCCACAAAGGAACATTTTGTTTATGTCATTTGGAGCACCCGATTGGAACTGATCATTCAGGAGTGGGCTGATGGTTTGGTTGACATCCTTGCCAGCAATGGATGAATCTGAAGTTGCCTGAACGCTAGCGGAGCTAGCAATCCGCAAGGAATAGTCTTCGACTTCGCCGGATCCGACCTTTCCACTTGGTAAAGGTAAATCGTCATAACTTAGACGTACGCGGGCATAAGTAAGACCTGGGACTATGGCTGCTGGAATTGTCCAGCTAATGCTTGCCGATGTCTGACCGACTGTTGGATTTGGAGCACATGCTCTTTCACTGGCTGTGAACACACCATCGCGATTGAAGTCGATCCAAGCACACAATCGAGCGCTTTCTTCAACTCCAGCCAACGTGACTGGAATGGTAAATGTCTGACCAGCTCGGTTATCAACGAGTCCATCCCATGAAGCTTGCGGCACACCATCATCAACAACTACATCGAGGTTGGAAATGTTCTTGACCCCAGCCTTGATTTCTGAGCCAGGTGAAACAGCATCCGCGTTAGAGGTCGAATACAAACTCGATGGATTATCAGCAGTAACAACACTTCCAAGCTTTAAGCTACCTATCGCGTGACTTGCCACTGGGTTGTCGTACGAATTTGGAACGGTTCCAAAGTCTTCTGGGATACTCGCAGTTAGGTTCCAAGCGTCTTCGTTACCACCATCAGAGCCGATGTTGTACGCAGCATATTCGAGGTTTACTTGGAAAGTAACGGAAGTGTATACACCTTCAATTTGCAGCGAGCCACAAACAGCCTGGGAGTTAGCGCCATAACCAGAAGTCCTGTGGCAGTAAATTGCTGGAATTGTTGATCCAACGTTTCCAACAACCGTGCCATCTTGCGAGACCTCAATATTGGTTCCTGCTAGTGCGGTAAATCTTGCGCCCGAAACTGGAGTGTTGCCATTCATGCCACCTAGCAGTTGCATTTCAGACCATGAGGCACCATTGGATCCACCGCCCCAGCCAGCAAAAGACACAACTGGATTCGTAACTGGCTTACTGAAGCTAATTGTCATTACGCCACGGTTGTTGCATCGACCAACTAACTCGGTTGCGATACAGTCGTTGTTTGACGTCCACATCATCAAGCCTGGTTCAGTTACCAGACCAACAGACTGGAAGTCACCGGCTCGACCGCCACGCGAACTCAATGACTCAGTCGCGCGATCAATACACAAGTAGTCGCCAGTTACGGAGACTGTGTAAGTCACACCGTTCGGCAATAGCTTCGACTTTGAACTATTTGGATAAGCAGAGCCTGCACCTGGACAAGTCTGCGTTGGAGTTCCACCTACCCACTCCCAGGTCGTACTTGTTGGTTGGGTCGATACGTTAAAGGATGCAGCGTCGTTACCTCGGATATCCTGAAGCGCAGCATTTGAAGGAGCGGCAGATGCAGTTGGCGCGGTGTAAGAAACCGCAACAATAGTTCCCGTAGGGACTGCTGATGGAAGTGTTAGAACAACTGTTTGTCCAGAAATAGCTACCGAAGTCGGTGCGACCGGTGTGTTTCCGACGAAGACTGTGTAAGCACCAACTGGTGCCGAAGTCGATCCGAGCGGTTCATTCAAAGTTAGCGTGACTGTCGAGCCACTTGCAACAACGGTGTTTACTATCGGAGGTGTCGAATCCACTCCGCCAGTAGAGATGTTCGTTACTGAAGTTGAAAGAAGAGAAGCCGCATCATTTCCTTGCATATCTTGAATTGCGGAATTGGATGCAAGTGCACTTGGTGTACCCGCTTGGTAAGAAACGGATACGGGTTCGCCCGCGACAATAGTTGTACCAACAGTAAGGACAACGGTTGATCCACTCACGGTAGCGGCAGTTGGCTGGAAAGTAGCTCCACCAATAACAATCGAGAAATCACTCGGAGCTGCAGTCTTTGAATTTAGCGCTTCATTGTAGGTCAGAGTTATTTGGGTTCCAGCAGTGTTCATTGCAACAGATTGGAAAGTTGGAACGATGCGATCTATCAACAGGGTTGAGGTGTTTGTTACAGCAGTGGCATCAATTGAAGCTACGTCGTTACCCCAAATATCTTGGATTGCTGCATTTGTTCTGGTGCTGCTAGCTGGTGATGGTGCTGCATATGCAACGCTTACCGACTGTCCGACCTCAATATATGGATCAGTTGTCAGGATTACTTTTGTTCCGCTAACCGCAACGTTGCTAACAGTTGTGGCGACACCATCTATAAGGACGGTAAACAAGCTGGCTGTTGGTGCCGTACCACCAAGATTCTCGCTATAGGTCAATTCAATCGTTTGACCGTTGGTTCCCGGCATTGCAATAGAGCTTAAAGTTGGCGACGTAACGTCAGCAGGTTGAGTAGAGCCGTTCGTTATTGGCTTTTCTGTGAAACTCACAGGGGTCTGGTCTGGGAATGGGGAGCCCACCGGACTCACCCACGTGGCAGTAACTACCGCACCCGTTGGAATGGTTGGTGAACAGTTCGAAAACAAATAGGAATTTGCTGGAGTGCCATATCCAATTGTCGAACACGTTACTGGCATACCGTTAGCAAACAGTGTGAGGTTGGTTGCCCAAGCAGAACTAACTGCTAATCCCTTGGAGAAAATTAGAGTCGCCGATGTACCTGCGGCGCTCACAGATCCACTAACCAGACCCGGCGGTCCTTGAGTTGAATTATTTGTAACGGTTTGTGCAGCAAAAGATAAGGAATCGTTTCCTAAACTATCTTGCACGGCTGCATTTGAAGTTGCTGAGTCAGATGCAGGAGCCGTGTAGGCAACAGTCACATCAGCGCCCGCATTTATGGCTGTTGCAAGAGTCAACTGAATTGTTGTTGACGTTGGCCTACTTATTGCTGTGACAGATACCGGAGTCGTTCCATTCATCACAGTAAAAGTGCTTCCAGCAGCAATTGCAGTTGCTAGAGCCTCGTTGTACATCAGTGTCATAGTGGTTCCATTTGCTGCCAAGCTTGGGCGAGCTATCAGGCTCAACACCGGACCAGTGTTGTCAACGGTTGAATTGTTCACAACGGTTTGAGCAGCAAAGGAAGCAGAGTTGTTACCAAGTAAATCCTGTAGAGCGTTGTCACTTGTTGAATTGTCAGGACCTGGTGAAGTGTATGCAACTGTCACTGTTCTACCGGCACCCAAAACTGGTGAGAAATTCAGTACCGCTTGGTTATTGACGATTGAAACACTAGATGGCACAACTGCAACACCATCTACCAAAACCGTAAATGACGAAGCAGGTGCAGTTGCTTGACCGAGATCTTCATTAAAGGTCAGAGTTAATGTTGCGCCAGATGCAGGAATTGTTGGAGCAGGTGTTGTAAGAGATGGTCCCTTTGTGTCAGCCGTTGAACCGTTTGTCGTTACATCTGTCAAAGCAAATGGTGCTGCATCAACACCATCTACTTCTCCTTGAATTGCAAAGTTAGAAGCTGATTGATCTGATGCAGGAGCTGTGTAAGCAACCTTAATTGCATCGCCCTTTTCTAATGCTGGAGAAACTGTCAAAGTTACTGTTGAACCATTAACGGCAACACCGGTGACGTTTACGGCTGTGCCATTAGTCGTTACAGCAAATGCAGAGCTTGCCGCAGTTGTTGCACTCAAGGTTTCGTCATAAGTCAGGACAATGGTTGTTCCCGTTGTATTAACCACTGAACTGGTCAACATAGGGCCTTGATTAACTGTTGATGAATTTGGCGATAAATTCGTAGTGAAGGTAGCGCTATCATTTCCTGACGCATCTTGAACTGCAGAATTGCTTGTTAAGCGACTGAATGCAGGCGGGGTGTAAACAATCGATGCGGTTGCATTTTGTCCAATTGGTGTATCAAGAGTTAGAACAACTGTGCGACCGCTCACAGTCAGGCTAGATACAGATGTTGGATATCCATTTGTGTTGATTGAAAACTGACTGGCTAGTGGTGGATTTGACGCGAGTAGTTCCTCATTGAAGGTAAGGGTGAGCGTTGATCCGTCGCTGGTATTTGTGATCGTTGAAATGGAAGGTGCGGTTCCATCAGCTGTTGAGTTGTTTGTAACCGCTAAATTGGTAAAGGATCTCACTGTCGCGATGTTTGTGTTTGGCTGAATATAGGTTGCTGTAACAATGTCACCTTGGAAAATTTTTGAAATGATGTTCGCAGCAAAAAAGCCTGTTCCTGTTGTCGCACCAGATCCAGTAAGTGGAACTATCTGACCGTTCACCGACCATTGGAAATCCGACAATGCTGGAACTGGATTCGGCGCAGTACCGTCGTAGTTAAGTCGGATGTTCGTTCCAGTGCTATCAACAACAATTGATGTAACACCGGGCCTTCCGAGCAAAGTTGAATTGTTCGTAACTGGGAAGTTAGTGATTGTTCTTAAATTAGTTGTGGTAGTTCCTGTTTCAGTTCTACTGACTGTTACTACGTCTCCCCGTCGCACCGTGGTACTCGATTGCGTCCAACTTGGTCCTGCAACAGTACCTGCCGGACAGACCGCGCCATTGGATCCATTGTTTGTCCAAAACGAAGAAACCACACCGTTCACTGTGAATACAAATGTTGAGTTGCTCAATGTTAAAGAATCAGATGCAGCCTTGTTGTAGCAAAAGTGCATCGTCTGACCGTTAGTGTCAACAATGATCGCAGCAAATACCGGACGTCCCTGTGTTGAATTATTAGTAACGCTCTGGCTTGATATCGCTAATGCATCATTTCCAGCTGCATCTTGAATTGCTGAATTTGTACTTGTTGAATCATCAGCAGGAGGTGTGTATGCAACCGTCACCGCTTGCCCACCATCAATTGCTGCAGCAAGACTCAAAGTAATTGTTGTACCTGGTGAGGCTGGACGTGCAACTGATGAAACGGTAACTGGTGCTCCATTAACGTTAACTACAAAATCTGAAGAAGTCGCAGTTGTCGCTGCCAGGGCTTCAGTAAATGTGAGGGTCAAAGTAGTTCCAGCTGCATTAACAGATGGCCTAGCAACCAAACTTAAGGTTGGTCGTACCGTATCCCTATTTGAATTGTTAGTCACTGCTTGGCTAGTAAAACTCAATGAATCATTTCCGATTGTGTCCTGAACAGCCAAATTTGCGTTAGCCGAATCGGAATTTGGAGCGGTGTAAGAAACCGTGACCACTTGACTAACTTGAATGACGGAACCCAAGGAAAGCTCAACCGTATTTCCACTAACCGCCACGCCAGTAACTGTCACCTGGGAACCTGCTGCGGTGACATTGAAAGCAGTCGTTGGTGCGGTCGTGTTTCCAATTGCCTCGTTAAAGGTAAGAGTTATGGTTTGGCCGTCAGTACTTACCGTTCTTGTGGTTAGCACAGGACCTAACGTGTCGTATGTTGAAATGTTTGTGATCGCTCTGGCTGTCTGGGTTGCTACATCGTTACCGGCTATATCTTGAATCGCTGCATTTCCCACACCATTTACTAACGTCGCATTAGGCGCTGTGTAACCAAAAGTTAGCGTTGCGCTAAGTTCAACCCGAGCGGACAGCGTCAATACGACCGTGCTTCCTGAAATGGCGGCTGAAGAAACGCTAGGGGCTACACCTGTAGTTGTTGTAATTGTGAAGGCATTACCTAATGGCGGTAGGTTCGAAGATAAGTCTTCATTAAACGTCAAAGTGATTTGGTCACCATCAGTATTTGTAGTGGCTGATACCCATGTTGGACCTGTGATGTCAAGCGTTGAGTTATTGGTCACAGCACGGTTCGACAAACTTGCAGCATCGTTACCTGAAGTATCTTGAATTGCAGCATTGCTCGTTGCCGTATTCGGAGTTGCAGGAGCGGTGTACTTAGTTAGAACTACAGTTTTTCCAGCTTCAATCGTTGCTGGTCCGGTCAGGATTACATCTGATCCAGAAACGGAAATTCCTGTTGGTAGCCAAGCCACACCACCATTTGTAACACCAAAGTTCGTGGTGTTTACGGTGGGGAAATTTGAATTCAGCATTGCTTCGTTGTACTTGAGAATTAAACGGTCACCACTGCTTGGAACCTCAATGGATTGCAGTACCGGTAGGGTCACATCAGCAGTTGAATTGTTTGTCGCGGCGTAGTTAGAAAAGTTAGCTGCATAGTTGCTGGCATTGTCAGTCACGCTGATTCCTGAAGACGTACCGTTTATCAAGTTCAGGGTTACTACTTGGCCAATGCCGATGGGTTTCGACAAGTTCAGCGTAAGCAGACCGGACCCTCTTGCAGAAATTGTGATGCTGCTAATTCCCGCAGATACGCCATCTACGAAGACTTTGAACAAGTCATACGCGCGGCTATCCGTGATCGTTGGAGAACTTAGACCTTCATTGAATGTCACGGCTAATGATGTGCCGTTAGCACTCACTACAGCGCTCTGCAGTACCGGACGAGTTAAGTCTTTTGTCGAGGTATTCGTGATTGCAAAATCAACAAGCGCAGGAGCGTCTGCACCGCCTGCATCTTGAATGACCGTATTTGGGGACGTTGTGGTGCTATATGAACTTGGTGTGTATGAAAGAGTTACAGTTTGACCAGCGCCAATACATGCGGAATCTACCCGGATGCCAACTTGCTGTGTGGTGCTCTGCCGCACCTCAGTAATTGGGCACACAACGCCGTTAACTTTGAGCGTGAATTGAGACGTTGTCTTAACAACTGAACTCTCCAAAACCTCGTTGTAATTCAGGTAAACGTAGTTTCCACCCGTTGCCACCGAGGTTGAAACAATGTGCGGAACTGCTGAACTATTTGTTCCAACTACAAATTCGCTAAAGGCTAACGCGTCTGCACCTGAAGTGCTGTCTTGAATTGCGACATTTGCGGTACCTGCCGTCCATGTGGTCGGTGGGTTATAGGAAACCTTTACCGGTTGATTTGAACCTACTGTTCCGACAAGAGTGATGGTGAGAACAGCCCCACTTGCGGTGACCGTTGAAATCTGTACCGGCATACCACCGTACGTCACCGTAAATTGCGCCTTATCAGGAAGAGATGTTGTGAGAATATTTTTTGTAAACGTGAGAGCTATGGTGTTTCCTGCCGCGGGGACAACAGCAGTGCTGAGTTTTGGAACGTTCGAGAGTGTATTCGCGACGGTGAGATCTGTGAATGATTGAACATCGTTTCCGGCGGTTCCCTGCAGAGCAAGGTTCGTAGCACTGGCATTATCAATCGATGGCGCAGCATATGAAACGGTGACTGGGGCTCCCGCCTCAATGCCATTTGTGAGGGTCAACATCACCGTGGTTGTGTTCGGTCTTGTGAGCGAGAGGACAGGGTTAACAGTTGTTCCATTTGTTTTTACGGTGAAGGTTGATGCTGCGGGTAGAGCGGGTGAGTCAGCTAAAGCGATGCTAAATGTCAGCTGGAGAGTATTTCCTGCTGCTTGCACAGCAGTGGTTGTACCGCTGACAGGTGCTGGAATTAAACTTTGCGTTGTTGGTGAAACTGTGAAGCCGAGGCCGTCAATGCCCGTTGTGCCCTGGAGGGCAAAGTTGTTCAGAGTGTTATCCACTGCCGGTGCTGTGTAGGTTACTCTCGGCGCCTTATTTGAATCAATTACACCGCCTAGGTTGAGTGTGATGGTGCGAGGCGAAGTAAAAGTAATACTCGAAATTGGTACATTAACGCTTGGCGTTGCAGGGACAGCATACGTTCCAATTTGAACTGCAAATCGATCTATGCCCGGAATGTTTGCCGAAAGATCTGACGCAAAGAGCATAGAAATTTTTGTACCGTCTGCACTAACACTGCTATTTGCTGCAGTAGGTGCTGCTGGAGCTGATGCGCTCGCTGGAGATGCATTTATTGTTTGATCGGCAACTGTAAATGTTCCGGATAAGAGTGCGGTTGCAATTACCGTGTGCAGAATGTTGCGGCGAAGTTTGCGGTGACGACCACGCTGTGTTGTCATTATGCATCACTCGCCAAAGGTGAACTGACCGCTTCTATGTAACTACTTTTCGGGGGCACAACAAAACACTGCACAACGCGTTGTGCATATGTATATGTAGCGAATTGCACCAAAGTGGAATCTTTTCCCCGTAAAACCAACAACCTTGTTTAAGAGATTACGTTTGGGCAAAAGGGACATTGATAGATAAACAGGGTTGACCCTGTGACATCCGTATGGTGAAAGTTGCGGGATTTTATAAAGATTTAATCAAGATTCGAGCAGTAAATTCGCTCGCAATATCATGCCGCCAGCTGGTTCGGGTTCCAGCGACCAAGAGCTGCACACATCGTCCAGAAGTTCAGTTCCAAGACCTTGGGTTTTCCCTGTGTTTAAGGATGTGCCATTGTCAATTGCTTGCAATGAAATGGCGGAATCCTCAATGTTTACAGCGATTTCAACTTTTGTGGCCTTTCCATGCTTTGAAGCGTTACTTACCGCTTCGCGCAGGACTTCTGCCAGACATTCGGACGTTGCCGGGTTCTTCCGCAAGGCCTCGAGTGCGCCGGGTGAAACCTGCCATTTGGTTTCAACCGTGCCAGCCCAAATTTTTGAGATTTCCTGCTGGGCCTGTTCGAAGGAGTAGTTCTGCCCGGAATCAAACCCAACTCGAGCCAACGCGCCTGCAATGTCACCGCGAACCGATTCGATGAGGTCTGGGCTTGGATCCTTGGCAGCGCCAAGTTGGAGAACTGCAGCATTAAGCGCACTTTGCAGTGAGCCATGCATTACGTAGCCAACCTGGCGACGGGAAAGCCATTCCTTCTGGCTCAATAATGAAATCGTTGATTCCAAATTCTCAATTGTTGAAGTTAGCTCAGCAATCAAACTAGTTCTTTGACTTGTCAGGATTGTGTAGCCAAGATTTGCGAAACCATAGATCAGTCCAACGAACACTGTTGCGCCAGAAATGTGTTGTGCAATTTCAATTGGCATGTAACTTTCGACAAACAAAATCAATGGTCCAACCGAAGCAAAGATCGATGCGCCAACTACTAATCCAATTACTAACGGTATCTCTCGGTTTCCAAATAACTTCTTGAAGAATGCAAAGTAGGAAATTAGCAACACTGTTGTGATTACGTTGAATGGAAGAGCTTCAACAAAGGTCATAGTTCGTTGCGCAGCTGCGGCATAAGTTATGAAGAACAATACTGTTGTTACATACGGACGCATTGACTGTGACAAATTAATTGATTTAGGTAATTCCAATTTCTTTGTTGATGTCTCGATGTTTACGTCTAATGCCTGCAGAGATTTGTCATGAGCGATCTGATGACTAAAAGGACGTAGCTCTGTATCTACATAGTCCTGCATTTCGTGCACAGCATCGTCTTTGTTTCCACCAGACTTTAATGCAACCAAAAGTTGATCAATTTGATCTATACGAGGTGTGACAACTTGTTGGGCATACTCACGTAAATTTCTTGTGGCTTCTTGGAGTCGAGTATCCATAGTTGACCGGAGTTGCATTAATTCTCTTGATTTATTTTCAAGATCTTTCACCAGGTTCGAGTGCTGATCGAATATCGCAATGCTGATTGCGATTACAGATAGCACCGTTGATATAAAAAGCCCGCCACTTATGATTCGAAATGCCAGCTTTGGATCGTCCGTAAACCCAAGAAACACCGTGGAAAAGCCAAGTATTGATCCCCGTAGGCTTTGCGCGGCAACAAAAGCGAGCATGGTGGCAATTGGGTGCGATTCGTTTTGGCGATTCCCATGAATCAGTCTTCCGGCAATCAGAATGGTGATGGTGAATCCAGAATGAGCTAACAGAATCAAACTGACCCAAAGCAGAAATGATCCACCAAAGTTGGCGCGATCAATAAAGATTGGACTAAGG
>Ga0164293_10001832_pt1 | contig 17914 bp, 16 predicted proteins | sample GEODES118metaG_FD_111487 | JGI IMG/M metagenome (GOLD analysis project Ga0164293, IMG submission 111487) | Eutrophic lake water microbial communities from Lake Mendota, Wisconsin, USA - GEODES118 metaG | ecosystem: Environmental > Aquatic > Freshwater > Lake | place: USA: Lake Mendota...
AAGATGTCAGCATTGTTCATCTGGCCGTCGGTTGGGGCGTGCCGCAGCTCAAGGTCGGCAGCTTTGCGCGGTCAGAGCGGATGGCCAAATGGAACGAAGGCTTGCGCATCGAGCAGACAGCCGCCCGCACACTGCCTTTCCCCAGCCCGAGTCTTTTCCCGTGGATCAAGAAGGCCGGAGCAGCGCATTGAAAGTCCTGTTTCATTTCAATGTCAGCCCCTCGTTGATGCAATGGCTGAACCAGCGTATTCCCCCCGATTGGGAGGTGGTGTGTTGTCCGGAAGACGACCCTGAGCGCTTTGAGGCCCACTGGCCGGGCACGCAGGTGCTGTGGCATGTTCTGCGACCGGTGAGCGAGCGCATGATACGAGCCAACCCGGCGCTGGCGCTGATCCAGAAAATCGGGGTGGGCGTCAACACGATCGATGTGTCTTGGGCAGCCCAACAGAACGTCGCAGTGTGCAACATGCCCGGGGTCAACAGCAGAGCGGTTGCGGAGATGGCCTTGATGCTGATGCTGATGGCCACGCGCCGCGTCAGCTCGCTGTCGAAAGCGCTAGGACAAGGCGTCTGGTCTATCCCCGAGGCCACCCAGGAGCGCCTGTTCGAGCTCGGCGGCAAAACCGTCGGCCTGATTGGCACCGGCCATGTCCCAGCCATCCTGGGCCCTTGGCTCAGCGCGATGGGAGCCCAGGTGATCAGCCACAGCCGCCAGCCCAAGCCCGATTGGCCTTACCCATGCTGTTCACTCGACGAGCTGCTGTCTCAAAGCGACGTGGTCAGCCTGCATGTGCCGCTGACCGAGCAAACCCGAAACCTGCTGGATCGAAAAAACCTCAGCAAGATGAAAGCCGGCGCGGTGCTGATCAACACCGCGCGAGGCGAGCTTGTCGATGAGCAAGCGCTTTGTGATGCGCTCGACCGTGGCCAGCTGTCGATGGCCGGTCTGGACGTGTTCGCCAGCGAGCCGATTGCCAAGGATCACCTGCTGCTCCAACGCGAGGATGTGATCTGCACGCCCCATATGGCCTGGCTGACGCAAGACATGTTCCAGAGGGCCATTGCGGTGGCGATCGAGAACACCCGGCGCCTTCAGTCGGGCCAGGCGCTGCTGCACCGCATTGCGCCACCGGCTGGAGTGCGGTAAGTGGCGGCGGCCGCATCGGCGGGAGGGCGCAGGCCCGCTGATCCTTACCGCGCCACCACCCGGATCATCTCCAGGCACTTGTTGGAGTAGCCCCACTCGTTGTCGTACCAGGCCACCACCTTGATGAAGGTGCCATCGAGCGCAATGCCGGCGTCGGCGTCGAACACGCTGGTGCAGGTCTCGCCGACGAAATCGGTGGCGACCACCTTGTCTTCGGTGTAGCCGAGCACGCCCTTGAGCACGCCTTGGCTCTGGGCTTTCATCTCAGCGCAGATCTCGGCATAGGTCGCGGCGTTGTTCAGTTCCACCGTCAGGTCGACCACCGACACGTCGGAGGTGGGCACACGAAAGCTCATGCCGGTGAGCTTTTTGTTGAGCTCGGGAATCACCACGCCCACCGCCTTGGCCGCGCCAGTGCTCGAGGGGATGATGTTTTCCAGAATGCCGCGGCCGCCGCGCCAGTCTTTGTTGCTCGGGCCGTCGACGGTTTTTTGTGTGGCGGTGGCGGCGTGCACCGTGGTCATCAGGCCGCGCTTGATGCCCCACTTGTCGTTCAAGACCTTGGCCACCGGGGCCAGGCAGTTGGTGGTGCACGACGCATTGGAGATGATGTCCTGGCCGGCGTAGGTCTTGTGATTCACGCCAAACACAAACATGGGCGTGTCGTCCTTGGAGGGGGCCGACATGACCACCTTCTTGGCGCCGGCGGCCAGGTGTTTGGCCGCGGTGGCTTTGTCGAGGAACAGGCCGGTCGACTCGAGCACGATGTCGGCACCGACCTCGTTCCACTTCAGCGCAGCCGGGTCGCGCTCTTGCGTCAGGCGAATTTTGTGGCCGTTGACGATGAGCGTGTTGCCCTCAACCGAAACCTCGCCCTTGAAGCGGCCGTGCACCGAGTCGTAGCGCAGCATATAGGCCAAGTAGTCGGGCTCGAGCAGGTCGTTGATGCCCACCACCTGGATGTCGCTGAAGTTCTGCACCGCGGCGCGCAGCACGTTGCGGCCGATGCGGCCAAAGCCGTTGATGCCGATCTTGATGGTCATGGTTTAAAAGCTCCTGAGGTTAAGGTCTGAGATTGAAAAACAAGCCTGCGCAATCTGCCGCGTCCGCCCGTCATCGCGAGGCCCGCAGGGCCGTGGCGATCCAGCGGTGGCGGCGCAGGGTCATGGATTGCTTCGCTTCGCTCGCAATGACGCAGGGGTCGCTGGGGTGGTCAGTTCCGCTCGCCTCTTGTGTGCAAAGCCGCAAGTGGCCCACATGTACACGCACAGAGCTTACTTGCCCAGTACAGCCCGCACCGTGTCGGCCACGTTCTCGGGCGTAAAGCCAAAGTGCTTGAACAGCACCGGCGCGGGCGCCGATTCACCGTAGCTGTCGATGCCAACCACGGCGGCGCAACCGTACTTCCACCAGCCGTCGGTGCTGCCCATCTCCACGGCGATGCGCGGCAGGCCCGCCGGAAGCACATCGCTCTTGTAGGTGCTGCTTTGCCGGTCGAAGGTGGTGGTGCTGGGCATGGAGACCACACGCACCGCGATCTTGTGATCACGGGCCAAGAGGTCCTGCGCCTTGAGCGCCAGCTGCACCTCCGAACCCGTGGCGATGATCACAGCCTGGGCTTTTTTCTTGAGGCCCACCTCGGTCGGCTCGGCCAGCACGTAAGCGCCGCGGGTGATCAGGTCAGCGTCCTGCTTGGGCGCATAGGGCAGGTTCTGGCGCGACAGCAGCAGCGCGGTGGGCTTGTGCTTGTTGGCCAGGGCCACGCTCCAAGCCACGGCGGTTTCGGTGGTGTCGGCTGGGCGCCAGACGTCCAGATTGGGAATCAGGCGCAAGCTGGCCGCATGCTCGACCGATTGGTGCGTCGGGCCGTCCTCGCCCAGGCCGATGGAGTCGTGCGTGAACACATGCACCACGCGGATCTTCATGAGCGCGGCCATGCGGATCGCATTGCGGCTGTAGTCGCTGAAGGTCAGGAAGGTGCCGCCATAAGGAATGTAGCCCCCATGCAGCGCCACGCCGTTCATGATGGCGGCCATGCCGAACTCGCGCACACCGTAGTTGATATGGCGCCCGCCCTGGCCCGCTTCGTTCTTGACCACGCTGCCGGCCGCATCAAAGCGCAGATTGGGCGTGCTCTTGGTGTTGGTCAGGTTCGAGCCGGTGAGGTCGGCCGAGCCGCCCAGCATCTCGGGCAGGGCGGCGGTGAAGTGTTCGAGGGCCAGTTGGCTGGCCTTTCGGCTGGCCACGGTCTCGGCCTTGCTGTGCGCATCGTGCACTGAGGCCACGGCCACATCGGCAAAGTTCTTGGGCAATTCGCCGGCCATGCGGCGCTTGAACTCGCCAGCCAGTGCGGGGAAAGCCGCCTCGTAGGCCGCAAAGCGTTTTTGCCAGGCGGCCTCGCGCTGGGCTCCGGCGGCCCGGGCGCTCCAGTGCGCGTACACGTCGGCGGGAACGGTAAAGGGCTCGTGCGACCAGCCGATGGCCTCGCGCGTGAGCTTGATCTCCTCGGCGCCCAGCGGCTCGCCGTGGGCCTTGGCCGTGCCCGCGCGGTTGGGCGAGCCCTTGCCGATGGCCGTCTTGCAGACGATGAGGGTGGGTTTGTCGGCACTCTTTTTGGCCTGGGCGATGGCGGCATCGACCGCGTCCGCATCGTGGCCGTCGACCGGGCCGATCACGTTCCAGCCGTAGGCAGCAAAGCGCTGCGGCGTGTTGTCGATGAACCACGGCGCCACCTGGCCGTCAATGGAAATGCCGTTGTCGTCGTACAGGGCAATGAGCTTGCCCAGCTTCCAGGCCCCAGCGAGCGCACAGGCCTCGTGCGAGATACCCTCCATCAGGCAGCCGTCGCCCATGAACACATAAGTGTGGTGGTCGACGATGGCGTGACCCGGGCGATTGAATTCGCTGGCCAGCAGCTTTTCGGCCAGCGCCAGGCCCACTGCGTTGGTGATGCCCTGCCCAAGCGGGCCGGTGGTGGTTTCCACGCCGGGCGTGATGCCGTACTCGGGGTGGCCCGCGGTCTTGCTGTGCAGCTGGCGGAAGTTGCGCAGCTCCTGCATCGGCAGGTCGTAGCCCGTCAGGTGCAGCAGCGCATAAATGAGCATGGAGCCGTGCCCGTTGGACAGCACGAAACGGTCGCGGTCTGCCCACAGCGGGTTGGCGGGGTTGTGCTTGAGGTGACGGCCCCACAAAGCCACGGCCATGTCAGCCATGCCCATGGGCGCGCCGGGATGCCCGGAATTGGCTTGCTGAACTGCATCCATTGCAAGCGCGCGAATCGCGTTTGCCATCGTCTGGGGATAGGCCATGAAGACTCCGGGGAGGGGTGGGCGGCTGGGGAAACCCCCTAGTTTACCGGCAGGGCCGCCAAGGCCGTGGCTCGACCGCGACCCCGCGCCGCGTCGGCCGCCTGGCCTAAACTGCCGAAGGTGTCCACCTCGACCCCAACCCAGCCCCCGGTGACCTGCGCCATGATCCTGGCCGCCGGTCGCGGCGAGCGCATGCGGCCGCTGACCGATCACTGCCCCAAGCCTTTGCTCAAGGTGCAGGGCCAGCCCTTGCTGGCCTGGCATGTGCGGGCCCTGGCCGCCGGTGGCTTTACCGACTTGATGGTCAACACCGCCTGGCTGGGTGAGCAGATCGAGCCCGCGCTGGCGCCGCTGGCCGCGCAAGTGGGCAGTCGCATCCGCTATTCGCATGAAGGGCGAGACTTTGGCGGGGCGCTCGAGACGGCCGGCGGCATCGCCCGCGCCCTGCCCGAGCTGGCCGACGTGTTTTGGGTGGTCGCCGGCGACGTGTATGCGCCGCAGTTTGTGTTCAGCCGCCGGGCTTTCGATCAGTTTGCGGCCAGCAGCCTGCTCGCCCACCTCTATCTGGTGCCCAATCCGGCCCACAACCCGGGCGGGGACTTCGGCCTGGACGCCCGCTCGGGGCGCGCACTCAACTTGGCAGCCGGGCATCCCGAGCGCCGCTACACCTTCAGCACCATCGCGCTGTACCGGCGCGAATTCTTCTCCGGCGTGCCAGCGGGCAACCCGCAAGGCCTCAAACTGGCTCTGGCCCCCATGCTGCGCCAGGCCATAGACCGAAGCCAAGTCAGCGCCGAGGTCTACGCCGGCCGTTGGACCGATGTGGGCACTCCCGAGCGGCTGGCCGAACTCAACCCGATTTGAGCCGAAGGAAGGGCGGCACCACCCCGTCATCGCAAGGAGCGGCCTTTGGCCGCGAGGCGCTTGCGACATGGCGGGGCGTGGCGATCCATCCAGGCCCCAGGCTTTGTAGGATCTGCGCCTTCGCAACGATGGGGCCTCAACAACGATGGGCCCCAATGCGGGCACAGGTGGTTCTCAAGCCCCATTGCGTCGGGGCGGCGCTCCTACAATGAACCGCATGAGCACCTCACCGACGATCTATGCCCGCCGCCGCGCTGCGGTGGCCCGCGCACTCAAGGCCGCTGGCGGCGGCGTGGCTTTGCTGCCCACTGCGCCTGAGCAAAGCCGCAACCGCGACAGCCACTACCCGTACCGGCACGACAGCTACTTTTATTACCTCACCGGCTTTGACGAGCCCGAGAGCTGGCTGCTGATCGATGCCAGCGGCAAGAGCACTTTGCTGTGCCGGCCCAAAAACCTGGAGCGCGAGATCTGGGATGGCATCCGGCTGGGACCGAAGGCCGCACCGGCCGCACTGGGCGTCGATGCGGCGCACAGCGTCGAGCAGCTCGACAAGCTCATGCCGCAGCTGCTGGCCAACCAGCGCGCACTGTGGTTCCCCTTTGCCACGCACCCAGGCCTTGAGTCTCAGGTCGACGGCTGGCTGGGGCAGTTGCGCGCCAAAGTGCGGCTGGGCGTGGTCTGCCCACAAAGTCAGCACGACTTGTGCGCGGTGCTCGACGAGATGCGCCTGATCAAAGACCGCCACGAGGTGGCCATCATGCGGCGGGCGGGCGAGATCGCCGCGCAGGCCCATGTGCGGGCCATGCGCACCTCAGCGGCCATGCTGCGCGCCGGTCAGGACGCGCGCGAATACCATCTCGATGCCGAGCTGCTGCACGAATTTCGCCGCCACGGCTCGCAGTTTCCAGCCTACACCAGCATCGTGGCCGCCGGCGCCAATGCCTGCGTGCTGCACTACCGAGCCGGTGCTGCGCCGCTCAAAGCCAACGAGCTGTGCCTGATCGATGCGGGCTGCGAGCTCGACGGCTATGCCAGCGACATCACCCGCACCTTTCCGGCCGGCGGGCGGTTTTCGCCGGCGCAGCGTCAGCTCTACGACATCGTGCTCGACGCCCAGAAGGCCGCCATCGCGGCCACGCGCCCGGGCAAACGCTTTCTCGACCCGCACCACGCCGCCGTGCGCGTGCTGGCGCAGGGCATGCTCGATGTGGGGCTGCTGCCCAAGCACAAACGGGTCGACGACGTGATCGAGTCGGGCGCCTACCGTCAGTTTTACATGCACCGTACCGGGCATTGGCTGGGCATGGATGTGCACGACTGCGGCGACTACACCGAGCCGGGCACACGTATGCGCGAGGAGGTCGATGCGACGGGCCAAACCGTCGTGCGCCGCCCCAGCCGGGTGCTGCGCCCGGGCATGGTGCTGACCATCGAGCCCGGGCTGTACGTGCGGCCGGCCAAGGGCGTGCCGCGCGAGTTCTGGAACATCGGCATCCGCATCGAAGACGACGCGCTGGTGACCGACAAGGGCTGCGAGCTGCTGACCCGGGGCGTGCCCGTTGAGGCCGACGACATCGAAGCCTTGATGCAGGGCTGATCGGCCCTGGCGCACGGGGTTTGCGGGTTTGACCTGTTGACCGGGACAACGCATCGGCGAGACTTGCGGTTTGGCCCCAAACCGTCTGCGCCTCAAAGGCGGCGGGGCTGCTTGAAAGACCCGCCTTGAATCGCAACACCGCCTGGCACGAGAAAACCGCCTTTGAAGCCGCACAGGCCCTGCAAGACCGCAGCCTGTCGGCCCAGGCCTATCTGGGCGCCTGCCTCGACCAAATCGACGCCCATGAAGCGCAAGTGCGCGCTTTTGCCTACATCCACCGAGAAGGTGCACTGGCCAGGGCCAAGGCGCTCGACGCCGGCGCGATCCAGGGCGCGATGCACGGCCTGACGATCGGCATCAAGGATGTGTTTGACACCTACGACATGCCCACTGAAGGCGGCTCGCCGGCCTTTGCCGGCCACCAGCCGGTGCAAGACGCTGCTGTGCTGGCCACGCTGCGCCGCGCAGGCGCCGTCATGCTGGGCAAGACGGTCACCACCGAGCTGGCCACCTTCCCCACCAACGGCACGCGCAATCCGCTGAACCTGGAGCACACGCCGGGTGGCTCGTCCTCGGGCTCGGCAGCGGCGGTGGCCGCGCAGATGGTCAGCCTGGCCACCGGCACGCAAACCATGGGCTCGACCGTGCGCCCCTGCGGCTACTGCGGCGTCACCGGCTACAAGCCCAGCTACAACCTCATGCCCCGCCGCGGGGTCTGGCCCAATGCCGATTCGTGCGACACCGTCGGGCTGGTGGCGCGCGACGTGCGCGATGTGGCGTTTTTTGCAGCCGAGATGGCGCGCTACCCAGCGCTGCGATTGCCCGACGATGCGGTGGCGCTGGACCAGGCGCCCGTCATCGGCCTGTGCCGCACGCATGAATGGGAGCGCACCGACGAAGCCATGCGCCGCGCCTTCGAAGACTGTGGCCGCATCTTGCGCGCAGCCGGCGCGCAGGTGCGCGAAATCGTCCTGCCCGAGCCGTTCAAGGGCATGCTGCAGGCACACACCACCGTGGTGCATTTCGAAATGAGCCGGGGCTTTGCCGACTTGGTCGAGCGGCACAGTGATCGCATGCGCCCGGCCCTGCTCGAGCGCACGCTCAAGGGCTTGCAGGTCACGGGCGAGCAGTACCAGCAGGCGCAGACTCTGGCGCGCCAGTGCCGCCAGATGTTGGGCGATGTGCTCGGCTCCTGCCATGTGCTGCTGGCTCCGGCGGCCACCGGCGAGGCGCCGCGCGGGCAAGAGCATTCGGGCGACACCTCGATGAACCAGGTCTGGACGCTGATGCACGGGCCGGCGATCTCGGTGACCGGCGGCTATGGCCCCAACGGCCTGCCGCTGGCCATGCAGGTGGTGGGTCGCATCGACGACGATGCACGCACCCTGCTGGCCGCGCACTGGGTGCACACCCGCCTGCGGGCCCACCACGAAAAAACCCGGGCCTGATGGCCTGAGCCTTGCTTGCTTTACCCTTGCTTTCTTCCCTTTTTTTAACGAAGGATCTCCCCCATGAAACTGCAACGCCGCGACGCCCTCCTGAGCATGGGCGCCATGATGTCCCTGCCGCTGTCGTCCTGGGCTCAAAGCTACCCGAGCCAGACCATCAAGCTGATCATGCCCTTTGTGCCCGGCACCTCGTCGGAAAACGCGCTGCGGGTGGTGCTCGATCGGCTCAGCGAGAACCTCAAGCAGGCCATCGTGATCGACAACAGAGCCGGCGCCGGCTCCACCCTGGGCACCGAGCAGGCCGCCCGCGCGCCCGCTGACGGCCACACCCTGGTGGCCACCTACAACTCGTCGATTGCTCCGGGCCCGCTGCTCTACAACAAGCTCGGCTACGACCCGATCAAGGACTTCAAGCACATCGCGCTGGTCGGCGTGTTCCCGCAGTACATGGTGGTGCGCACCGACCATCCGGCCAAAACGGTGCAGGACTTCCTGGCCATGGTACGGGCCAAACCGGGCGCGGTGAACTACTCGTCTGCGGGCGTGGGCACCTCGGGTTTTCTGGCCGGCGAGATGCTCAAGCAAACGCTCAAGCTCGACATGGTGCATGTGGCCTACAAAGGCCCGGCTCCGGCCATGACCGACCTGCTCGGCGGGCGGCTCGACATGGTCATGACCTCCAGCGCCGCCTCCTTGGTGGCCGCAGGCAAGCTGCGCATCTTGGCCGTGACGAGTGAAAAGCGCATGCCGCTTTACCCCGACGTGCCGGCCCTGTCCGAGGTCGCGCCCAATGTGCAGGCCGTCTCCTGGGTCGGCGTGTCGGCCCCAGCAGCCACACCCGCGGCGGTGACGCAGCGGCTCGAACGCGAGATCCTGTCGATCCTGGCCGAGCCCGCGATTCGCACCCGTCTGGCCGACCCGGTCTTCGGCATGGCGCTCATGCCGCTGGGGTCAGAAAAGTTTCTGGAATTCATCCAGAAAGAGCTGCGTGTCTGGGCGCCGATCATCAAGGCCGGCAACATCCAGATCACCTGAGGCGCTGGAGGCTGCGCGGCTCAGACCGGTGAGCCACGCAGCCGTTCGATCAGGGCGTTGAGCTCGTCGAGCGAAGAAAAAGCGATCGCCAGCTCGCCGACATCTTGCCGACGCCCGCCGCGCTTGATCTGCTTTTTAATGCGCACCTCGACCTCGGCGGTCAGCAGGTCCGAAAGCTCCTCCTCGACCCGGCGCACGTCGCGCGACTTTTCCTTGGTCACTTTGGGCGGCTGCAGCGAAAACTCGGCGGCCAGTTTCTTGACCAGGCTTTCGGCCTCGCGCACCGACATCTTCTTGGCGCTGATCTGGTTGGCCGCGGTGATCTGGGTGGCGCGCTCAAGCGACAACAGCGCACGGGCGTGGCCCATGTCGATGTCGCCGGCCATGAGCATGGTCTGCACCGGCTCGGCCAGGTTGAGCAGGCGCAGCAAATTGGAGGCGGCGCTCCTTGAGCGCCCCACCGCCTGGGCTGCGGCCTCGTGGGTCATGCCGAACTCGCGAATCAGGCGCTGCAGGCCTTGTGCCTCTTCCAGCGGATTGAGGTCCTCGCGCTGCATGTTCTCAATGAGGGCCATCGCGGCGGCCGCCTGGTCGTCCACATCGCGCACGAGCACCGGCACGCTTTCCAGGCCAGCCAAGCGCGCGGCGCGAAAACGTCGCTCACCGGCGATGATCTCGTAACGGCCCGCAGCCGGACCCTGGCTGAGCTTGCGCACCAGGATGGGCGACATGATGCCCTGCGCCTTGATCGACTCGGCCAGCTCGTAGAGCGCGCCTTCGTCCATGTGGGTGCGCGGCTGGTACTTGCCCGGCACCAGATCGTCCAGCGACAAGGAGGCGGGCAAGCCGGCATCCCGGCCCTCGGACGCCGGGGCCTGGCCCAGCTCGGGCCCCAGCAGGTTGTTCAAGCCGCGGCCCAGGCCTTTTGGTTTCTTGGTGACCATCTGCGCTGTCTTTCGGTGGTGGGGGTCTATTTACATTGGCTATCGATTATTGTTAATCGATAGCATTGATTGGCGTCAGGAGGACCAGCGCTCGATGCGCCCGACCATCTCCTGCGCAAAAGCGACGAAAGCCTGCGCGCCCTTGGACGACGCATCGAAGGCCAGGCCGGGCAGACCGTAGCTGGGCGCCTCAGCCAGACGCACATTGCGCGGAATCACCGTGTCGAACACCTTGTCGCCAAAGTGGTCCTTGAGCTGTTCGCTGACCTGCTGCTGCAAGGTGATGCGCGGGTCGAACATGACGCGCAGCAGGCCGATGATCTTGAGGTCCGGGTTGAGGTTGGCGTGCACCCGCTTGATGGTGTTGACCAGATCCGTCAGGCCCTCGAGCGCAAAATACTCGCATTGCATGGGCACGATCACGCCGTGCGCCGCGCACAGCCCGTTGAGCGTGAGCAGCGACAGCGAGGGCGGGCAGTCCACGAGCACAAAGTCGTATTGCGTGTCGACTTCGGCCAGAGCCGCGCGCAAGCGCTTTTCGCGCCTGTCCAGCGCCACGAGTTCGACCTCGGCGCCGGCGAGCTCGCGGTTGGCGCCGAGCACATCAAAACTGCAACCGGCATCGAGCAGCTTCTGGCTGCTCACCCGCGCCTCTTCGATGCTGGCCGACTCAAGCAACACGTCATAGACCGACAGTTCGAGCTCGCGCTTGTCGATGCCCGAGCCCATGGTGGCATTGCCCTGTGGATCGAGATCGACCATGAGCACGCGCTGCCCGAGCTTGGCCAGGCCCGCGGCGAGGTTGACGGTGGTGGTGGTCTTGCCCACCCCACCCTTTTGATTGGCAACGCAAAATATTTTGGCCATGGCTTGAATCAGGAGGAGGGGTCAGCGCGAGAGCGCCAGTTTCAGGCCAAAGCCGATGAGCAAAGTGCCCGCCACCTTTTCGAGGACCGACTTGACCCAGGGGCTGGCACGCAGGCGTTCGGCCAGAAAAAACGTCAGCAAGGTCGCGCCCAAACCATACGCAAAGGTCAGGGCAGCGATGGTGGCGGCCATGACGGCAAAAGTGAACAAGCCCTGATGCTGGGCCGGATCGACAAAAAGCGGAAAAAACGCCATGTAGAACACGATGGCCTTGGGGTTGAGCAAGGTGATCAGCATCGCCTGCCGGAAATACTGGCCCGCCCGTATCTCCAAAATCGGTGCATCGCCCGGCCGGCTGACGATCATGCGCCAGCCCAGCCAAGCCAGGTAGGCGGCGCCAGCCCACTGAATCACGCCAAAAGCCGTGGGCGATGCCATCAGCACGGCCGAAACCCCGGCAACCGCCGCCCACAGCAGCACCTGATCGCCCGCAATCACACCCATGGTGGCGGCCAACCCACCGGGGATACGACCCTTGGCCGTTGATGTCACCAGCGCGAGATTGCCCGGCCCCGGGATCGCCAAAAACACGATGATGGCCAATACAAAGGCGCCGAAATCTGCAATCCCTGCGAACGAACCGAGCATCTGAACCTCAACAATCAGGCGGCCAGTGTAAGGGCTGAAGGCCACCACCCAACAGGTTTCACGTGAAACCGGCGCCAAACACGGGGCGGGTGCCCAAGGACCTTGGGCCGAATCAACCGGGCGAGGCTGAATCTGGGCGCATCCAGACGATGCAACGCTCGGCGGCCAAACCGGGCACTTGAAGCGGTTCCACGTGAAACACGTCAGCCGGCACAGCGGCAATTTCATCGGCCGGGTGCTTGCCCTTCATGGCCAGCCACACGCCGCCCTCGGCCAAGGCCTGTGCGGACCCCGCCACAAGGTCGGGCAGCGAAGCAAAGGCGCGTGCCGAGATCACATCGAAAGGACCGGTCAGGCTCTCGACGCGCGCGTGCACACCTTTGAGATTCTTGAGCCCCAAGGTCAGCGCCGCTTGCGTGATAAACGCAGCCTTCTTGGCCACGGTGTCGACGCAGCACACCTGCAATTGAGGGCAGCCGATGGCCCACACGATGCCCGGCAAACCCGCGCCCGAGCCCACGTCGAGCAGGCGGCCGCTCTCAGTGAGCCCCGACTGGGACAAATGGCGCTGAAGCGGGCCGAGCGCCGCCAGGCAGTCAAGCAAATGGTGGGTGAGCATTTGCTCGGGCTGACGCACCGCAGTCAGGTTGTACACCTGGTTCCATTTGCCGATGAGGGCCAGATACGCCAGGCACTGATCGCGCTGAGCCGGCTGCAGCGCCAAACCCAGTTCGGCCAGCCCCTGCTCGAGCGCCAAAGCGGCCGCGCTCATGCCGCCGCCTGTTCCCCTGCAGCCTCTGGTCGCGCCTTCCACAGGCTCTTTTTCAGGTGCACCAGCAGCAGCGAGATCGCCGCCGGTGTGACCCCCGAAATGCGCGAGGCCTGGCCCAGCGTCTGCGGCCGGTGGCGCGCCAGCTTCTGGCGCACCTCCACGCTCAGAGCCGTAACTTGCATGTAGTCGAGCTCGGCCGGCAGCTTGAGATTCTCGTAGTGGGCGGCCCGCTCAACTTCGGTTTTTTGCAGGTCGATGTAGCCGGCGTATTTGGCCGAAATCTCGATCTGCTCGATCACTGCGGCCCTAAGCTCGAGCGGCGCATCGGCCGCGAGCAGCTGGGCGTTGGCATACTGGCCGGCGTCGAGTGACATCAAGGCCTCATAGCCGATGCCCGGTCGCCGCAGCAGGTCGAGCATGCGGTACTCGCGCTCGATGCCCTGCCCCAGCACCCGCTCGGCCTCGGCAGCAGGCAACTTGCCGGGGTGCACCCACACGCTGCGCAGGCGCTCGGTTTCACGTGAAACCGCATCGCGCTTGCGGTTGAACGCCTCCCAGCGCGCGTCGTCAACCAGCCCCATCTGGCGGGCCACCTCGGTCAGACGCATGTCGGCATTGTCTTCGCGCAACATCAGCCGGTACTCGGCACGGCTGGTGAACATGCGGTAGGGCTCGGTCACGCCCTTGGTGATGAGGTCGTCCACCAACACGCCCAGATAGGCCTGGTCACGGCGGGGCAGCCACGGCTCCTGGCCCCGGCACTGCAAAGCGGCGTTGATACCGGCAAACAGGCCTTGCGCCGCAGCCTCCTCATAGCCGGTTGTGCCGTTGATCTGACCGGCAAAAAACAGACCTTGCAAATCACGGGTCTCGAAGTTGGACTTGAGGCTGCGCGGGTCAAAGTAGTCGTATTCGATCGCGTAGCCGGGTCGCAAGATATGGGCGTTCTCGAGGCCGGCCATGGAGCGCACGAGCTCGTACTGGATGTCAAACGGCAAGCTGGTCGAAATGCCGTTGGGATAAAACTCGTGGGTGCTCAGGCCCTCGGGCTCCAGGAAGATCTGGTGACTGTCCTTGCCCGCAAAGCGGTTGATCTTGTCCTCTACGCTCGGGCAGTAGCGCGGACCGACACCGTCGATCTTGCCGGTGAACATGGGGCTGCGGTCAAAGCCCGAGCGGATGATCTCGTGCGTGCGCTCATTGGTGTGGGTGATCCAGCACGGCACCTGGCGCGGGTGGGCGATGCCGTGGCCCATGAAGCTGAACACCGGCACCGAGTCGCCTTCGCCTCCTGGCATGCCATCGCCGGGCTGCTCGGTGCACTTGGAAAAGTCGATCGTGCGGCCATCGAGGCGCGGCGGCGTGCCGGTCTTCAAGCGCCCCTGCGGCAGCTTGAGTTCCTTGAGGCGGGCGCTGAGCGAGACCGCCGGCGGATCGCCTGCACGCCCCGCGGCATAGTGGTTCAGGCCCACATGGATCTTGCCATCGAGAAACGTGCCGGCCGTCAGCACCACGGCCCTGGCGGCGAAGCGAACGCCCACTTGCGTGACAGCCCCCACCACGCGGTCACCTTCGACCACGAGATCGTCAACGGCCTGTTGAAACAACCAAAGGTTGGGTTGGTTCTCAAGCCGGTGGCGGATCGCCGCCTTGTAGAGCACCCGATCGGCCTGGGCGCGGGTGGCCCGCACCGCCGGGCCCTTGCTGGAATTGAGGATGCGAAACTGAATCCCGCCTTCATCGGTGGCCAGGGCCATGGCGCCACCCATGGCGTCCACCTCCTTGACCAGATGACCCTTGCCAATGCCGCCGATCGACGGATTGCAGCTCATCTGGCCCAGGGTCTCGATGTTGTGGGTCAGCAGCAAGGTCTTGCAGCCCATGCGGGCGCTGGCCAGCGCCGCCTCGGTGCCGGCGTGTCCGCCGCCGACCACGATCACGTCAAATGTCTGTGGATGGGTATAGGCGAGCATGCAAAAGTCCTTGCTGATGGAGGCCTCGCGCCGGCCTGGGCGCAGTCACGCTCTTGACAACCGAGCGCTCTGGTCGGGCTGGCTGCGGTTTAGCATGTGGGCCCGAGGGGTTGGCGCTGCGAGCAGGGCGCTGACCCCAAACGGGCCCGACCCGACTGCCGCGCTTGGCCAAATGGCCCAACGCCGCGCAAGCCAACGACCGCATGATTGTACGGTCGGCTTGCCCGGCTGCCCGCGCGAGCGGCCCTGTCAGGCTGACGTAGCCCCTGGCTGCGACACTGAAAATCTGCCAATCCATCAGGAGTCAAGTCCCATGAGCCGAGAAGTCGTTGTCGTCAGCGGTGTGCGCACCGCCATTGGAACCTTTGGCGGCAGCCTCAAGGACGTGCCCCCCACAGAGCTGGCGGCGCTGGTGGTGCGCGAGGCGCTGGCGCGCGCCGGCACCGAAGGCAAGGACGTCGGCCATGTGGTGTTCGGCCACGTGGTCAACACGGAGCCCAAAGACATGTACCTGTCGCGCGTGGCGGCGATCAACGGGGGCTGCGCCGAAGGCACGCCGGCCATGAACGTCAACCGCCTGTGCGGGTCGGGCCTTCAAGCCATCGTCTCGGCCAGCCAAGCCATCTTGCTGGGCGACTGCGATGTGGCCATCGGCGGCGGCGCCGAGAACATGAGCCGCGCACCGTTTGCCAGCCTGACCGCGCGCTGGGGCGCGCGCATGGGCGATGCCAAGATGATCGACATGATGATCGGCGCCCTGCACGATCCTTTCCATGGCATCCACATGGGCGTGACGGCTGAAAACGTCGCAGCCAAATACGGGATTACGCGCGAGATGCAAGACGCCCTGGCGCTGAGCAGCCACAACCGGGCCGAAAAGGCCACCGCTGCCGGCTACTTCAAAGACCAGATCGTGCCGGTCATGCTCAAGAGCAAAAAGGGCGACGTCGCCTACACCACCGACGAGCACTTTCGCGCAGGCGCCACCGCGCAAGACTTTGCCAAGCTCAAGCCGGTGTTCATGAAAGAAAACGGCAGCGTCACCGCCGGCAACGCGTCGGGCATCAACGATGCCGCCGCTGCCGTCGTGCTGATGGAGGCCGGCGCCGCGCGGGCCCGCGGCGCCAAAGCCATGGCCCGTCTGGTCGGCTATGCGCACACCGGCCTCGATCCGAAATACATGGGTGTGGGCCCGATTTCGGCCACGCAGCTGGTGCTCAAGAAAACCGGCCTGACCGCGGCCGACCTGGATGTGATCGAGGCCAACGAAGCCTTCGCCGCCCAGGCCTGCGCCGTGACCCAAGAACTCGGCCTCGATCCGGCCAAGGTCAACCCCAACGGGTCGGGCATTTCGCTGGGCCACCCGATCGGGGCAACGGGCGCGCTCATCACGGTCAAGGCCTTGCATGAGCTGCAGCGCATTGGCGGGCGCTACGCGCTGGTGACCATGTGCATCGGCGGCGGCCAAGGCATTGCGGCGATTTTCGAGCGCGCCTGATCGTGCGCGCTTGGCCGCGTTATGCTCTGACCCCCGCCACCTTCGAAGGCCGAGCATGAACACCACCGCCGCCCCCAGCCTGAGCTGGTCGCAAGACCTGGCCCTGGGTCACGCCGTTCTCGACCAAACCCACCAGGAATTCATCGACCTGCTGGGCCTGGCCGAGGCAGCCGACGACGCCAGCCTGATCGTGCGGCTGCAAGCGCTGTTCGAGCACACGGTGGAGCACTTTGCGATGGAAGACGACTGGATGAAGGCCAGCGACTTCGGCCCGCAGCATTGCCACGGCACGCAGCACCAAGTGGTGATCCAGACGCTGCAAGAGTTGCTGCGCCGCGCCCGCGAAGAGGGCGACTTGGGCTTGACACGTGAGATCCTGCCCGAGCTGGGCAAATGGTTTGCCCAGCACGCACAAACCATGGACGCCGTGCTGACCTGGCACCTCGACCAAGTGGGCTTCGATCCCCTCACCGGCCAAATGAGCCGAGCCCCCACGGCAAGCCCCACACCCAGCGGTGAGGCAGCCGCCTGCGGCCCGGCCAGCTGCAGCAGCTAAGCCCTAAGGCGCACAGGCAGCGCTACTTGCGCACCGCCGGCGCCTCGATCGCCAGGCCCTGGCCGCGCCACCCCAAATACAGCGCAAGCTGGCGCATCTCGAGCGCGCCCCACGGCGGCACCTGCGCCCGCACACCCACCAGGCAGCTGCGCAGCCTGCGCTCGAGCGAGCCCACCTTTTGCCACTCCATGCGAAACAGCGGATAGCCGTTGGGCTGCCCCTGGCTGAGCAGGTCGGTGTAGAAGCGCTTGCCGTTGTTTTGATCGTGGCAATGGGTGCAGGCCAGATTGAGCTGGCCGCGCCGCTGCATGAACAAACGCTCGCCCTGCTGCCAGTGGGCCAAGGCCGCGCCCGAAATGTCGACCTGCAGCGCCATGCCGGCGGACGCCTGCGTGACGTACAAGCTCAGCGCCAGCAAGTCATCGGACTCGAAGGCCAGCTCGGGGCCTTGCTGGCGCTGGGTGCGGCACTGACGAACCCGGTCCTCCAGGTTCATCAACTGACCACTGCTGCGCTCAAGGGCCGGATAACGGGCGGCCACACCGCGCATCGAATCGCCCACCTTGCCATGACAGCTTTGGCAGCTCTTGCCGGCGGCGCCGATGGCCTCGCTCCAGCGCTGCTCGCCACGCATCAGCCACAGCTGAGCCGGATTGCCAAACTCGTCGGCCTGCAAGGCGCGCACATCGGCGCCTGCATAGCTCAGGCCTGAGCGCAGCTCGCTCAAAGGAATCAGCCGCTGCTGCGCTGCCGCCGGGCCCATCAAGAGGGCCAGGACCAACAAGGCGGCGCGCCCAAGCATGGCGCTCAAGAAGCGGGGCGCGAAGCCGGCGGCTGCACCTGCAGCATCTGGCGCAACTGGCCCTGCAGGCCCTGGTCATCGACCCAGCGCACCAGCAGCTCGCCCGATTGTTCGGCGCGAAAGAAGAACTCGAAAAACGGATTGCCCGAAATGCCCGAAGACGGCTCGACCCGAAACACCTGGCGCCCGCCGTATTCGCAGGTGAGCTCGCGAATCACGTTGCGCGCAATGGTGCGGCCATTGAGGTCTTGCAGATAACCCGTCTCCATGGGATGGGCCACCAGCAAACGGGCCCGCACGAGCTCACCCGACTGGACGCGGCTGGGCAGTTGCATGCGGGCCTGACTCATGGCTCAGGTTCCGTCCACACAGGCCGACTCGGTCACGATCACGTCGGTTTGCTGCCAGACAAAGCTGCCGCTGGACAGCCGTGCGAGCGCCACCACCTTTTG
>Ga0164293_10001834_pt1 | contig 17909 bp, 18 predicted proteins | sample GEODES118metaG_FD_111487 | JGI IMG/M metagenome (GOLD analysis project Ga0164293, IMG submission 111487) | Eutrophic lake water microbial communities from Lake Mendota, Wisconsin, USA - GEODES118 metaG | ecosystem: Environmental > Aquatic > Freshwater > Lake | place: USA: Lake Mendota...
CTGGACCTGCAGGAGCTGATGATCATCCCGGTGGGCGCGCCGAGCTTTCGTGAGGCCCTGCGCCAGGGCGCCGAAGTGTTCCACGCCCTGAAGAAAATCATCCACGACAAGGGCATGAGCGTTGCCGTCGGTGACGAGGGTGGCTTCGCCCCCAACGTGGCCAACCACGAAGCCGCGCTGCAGATGATCCTGCAAGCCATCGAGGCAGCCGGTTACCGACCCGGTGAGGACATCGCCCTGGGTCTGGACTGCGCCGCCAGCGAGTTCTACAAGGAAGGCAAGTACCACGTGGAGGCCGAGGGTCAGGTGCTCGCCGCTGCCGAGTGGACCGACATCCTCGCCACCTGGGCCGACAAGTACCCGATCATCAGCATCGAAGACGGCATGGCAGAAGGCGACTGGGACGGCTGGAAGACCCTCACCGAGCGCCTGGGCAAGAAGGTGCAACTGGTGGGCGACGACCTGTTCGTCACCAACACCAAGATCCTGCAAGAAGGCATCGAGAAGCGCATCGCCAACTCGATCCTGATCAAGATCAACCAGATCGGCACGCTCACCGAGACCTTTGCCGCCATCGAGATGGCCAAGCGCGCCAACTACACGGCCGTGATCAGCCACCGCTCGGGCGAAACCGAGGACAGCACCATCGCCGACATCGCGGTGGGCACCAACGCCGGCCAAATCAAGACCGGCTCGCTCTCGCGCTCGGACCGCATGGCCAAGTACAACCAGCTTCTGCGCATCGAAGAAGACCTGGGCGACGTGGCCAGCTACCCCGGGCGCGCCGCCTTCTACAACCTGCGCTGAGACCTACCTACCCTGGTCGACCTGACAATCACTTCGGGTTACATTCCACGCTAGCCATGACCGCCCGTATCGTTCCCGGCCTGCTGATCGCGCTGCTGATCGTGCTACACGCGCAGATCTGGTTTGGCCGTGGCAGCGTTGGCGACGTGGCCGGTATGGTGCGCAAGCTCGACGGTCAGAAGACAGCGAATCTGCTGGCCCGCCAAGCCAATGATCGGATGGCCAACGAGGTGCGCGATCTGCGCGAGGGTCTGGAGATGGTCGAGGAAAAGGCCCGCATTGAATTGGGCATGGTCAAGCCCAATGAGGTCTATGTGCAGGTCACCCTGCCGGCTGGACAGGCTGGCCGCGGCGCGGCGGCCTCCCGCCCCACGAATTGAGCAACCACGCGCCCCTTTGCATTGTGGTGTTCGGCGCAGCCCGCACGGGTCGCACCCGACTGGTTGCCGACCTGGTGACCGCACTGGCGAGCACCCGCCCTGCCCCTCTCATTGCCGAAGGTGAGCTCTCCTCGCAGGGCCGCCCCCTGATGGCCGGCTCTCCCACGTGGGACATCCGCGCCCCTACGCCCAACCTGATTTTGCTCACGGGCCTCGACCTCCCCGTGCCTGGCGCACTTCCCGACCAGCAAGCCGCTGAAGATCGCCGCCTGCGCCAGGCCCTGCAAGCCGCTGGCGTGGGCTGGCGGGTGGTCTACGGCCAGGGAGAGCAGCGCAGCCACCATGCGCTGCAGGCGGTGGCGGAGGTGGCCCCCTGGGCCTGGACGGCGGCTGTGAGCGAGGCCGAGGCCGGCCGCTGGCAGCGGCTGGCCGCCAACTGCGACAAATGCGGTGACGCCGATTGCGAGCACCGGCTCTTCACCGGACTGCCAAGGGACTGAGTTCGGCGACGGGGTCAGCCAACGGCGCGCGCGGACCGCCGAGTGACTACTGCACTGCCCGAGGGACCGGTGGCTGATCGCCCGGCGAGGTGAACAGGCGGGCGGCGTCGACAGCGTCAAAGCGGTACTGATGGCCGCAAAAATCACAGCCGACCTCGATGTCGCCGCGCTCGGCCACGATGTCCTCAGCCTCCCGCTGCCCCAGGCTGCGGATCATGCTGGAGACCCGGTCGCGGCTGCAACTGCAGGCAAAGCGCGGCGTCTGAGGCGCAAAGCGCAGAACCTTTTCATCCCAGAACAAGCGGCGAAGCACGGTGTCCACGTCGAGCTCGAGCAGCTCCTGGGCGGTCAGGCTAGCCGCGAGGGTCGCAATGCGGTTGTAGTCCTCGTTGACGCCAATCGCGTCCTCGTTGGCGCTGCTCACGAAAGAGCCGGCCAGATTGCCCTCACCCTCCACCGGCAGCCGCTGGATCAACAGGCCAGCCGCCACTTTCTCATCGGCGGCCAGGATCAGCTTGGTGTCGAGTTGCTCGGACTGGAGCATGTAGTGCTCGAGCACCTCAGACAAGCGCTCGAGCTTCTCCAGGCGGTCGCCGTGCAGAGGCACCACGCCCTGGTAAGGCTGCTGGCCAGGGAACTTGTCGCGTGGGTCCAGGGTGATGGCGCAGCGGCCCTGGTTGCCGACGTTGACCATTTGCGGCAAGCGGGCACCAGCGGGCACGTCGCCCACCACCTTGGCGGTGGCGCGCAAGGACAGGTCGGGCTGCACCTCGGCGACCGCGACCTTCACCGGCCCATCGCCGAAGATCTGCAGGACCAGCGCGCCGTTGAACTTGATGTTGGACTGCATCAGGGCGCCTGCGGCGGCCATCTGCCCCATCAACTCGGCCACTTCAGGCGCCCAGGGCCCGGTACCGGTATTGAGCTGCCGGCGCTGCAACACCTCGGTCCAAGCATCGGTGAGGCGAACAATGATGCCGCGCACAGGCAGGCCGTCGAAAAGAAACTTGTGGAGTTCGCTCACGGGGATGTCCGGCAAATAGGCGCGTGGGATCAGGCGCGCGGGGTCAGGCGGGGGGATCGGGCTGGGGATCGGGCGTGGAATCAGGCAGTGAGGCCAGACTCGGCAATGCAGGCAAGGGCCCGGGGCCCTGTCAGCCGACCTTCTTCAGCCCACGGGCGAAGCGGCGGCTGTTGGCGATGTAGTTCTCAGCGCTGGCTGCAAGCCGCGCGGCGGCTGCGTCATCGAGCGTACGCACCACCTTGGCCGGGCTGCCAATGATGAGGGAGTTGTCGGGAAATTCCTTGCCCTCGGTGACTACGCTGCCTGCACCGACGATGCAGTTGCGGCCAATGACCGCGCCATTGAGAACGACCGAGCCGATGCCAATCAGGCTGTTGTCGCCGATGGTGCAGCCGTGAACCATGACCTGATGGCCCAGCGTCACGTTATTGCCGATGGACAGCGGCTTGCCTTGGTCGGAGTGCAGCACCGACAGGTCCTGCACATTGCTGCCCTTGCCGATGCGGATCGTCTCGTTGTCACCGCGGATCACCACGCCGAACCAGACGCTGGCGTTGTCGCCAATTTCCACATCCCCCACCACGTCAGCGCTGTCGGCCACCCAGACGCCGCTGCCAAGCCGGGGGGATTTTCCGTCGATTTCGTAGAGAGCCATGCTGTTGCCTTCGAAGATGGGAGACCCAGAGATCTGGCACCGATTGTAGGCAGGCCCGCCCCAGCTGGCCTTTGTGCGACAAGACGCCGGCTGCTTGCAAGCCGTTCACTCACCGCCTGGCTCGCCAGGGCTGCGTGACACAATCGCGGGCGATGTCTGAACTGCGCGCCCTGGCCTTGGCGGCCCTGCTCGAGCCCGACCCGGCGGCCAAGTGCGCCCTGGCGCAGACCCTGCACGCCAGCACCGCGCCAGACCAGGCGCCGCTGGTTGATAAAAGCGGGAGGGCTGTGGCACCCGCCACCTCAGGGCTGGCGAGCGGGCTCGGGCCCCGGCTATCGATCGCCGAAAACCGTCCACCCTGCCAGGGTGAGTTGCCCGGCCGCCCAGTCCGTCCAGACCTGGTACACCCAGCCAAGGTGCCGCGGCGGTCACCGCACAAGCCAGAGGGCCTGGCTGCCCTGGTGCATGCCATTGCGCACATCGAGTTCAATGCGATCAACCTGGCGCTCGACGCAGCCTGGCGCTTTGACGGCATGCCACCCGCCTTTCACCAAGACTGGGTGCGTGTCGCGGCCGAGGAGGCCTACCACCATGGCCTGCTCGCCGAACTGCTGCGAAAGCTGGGCCATGCCTATGGCGACTTCGACGCCCACGACAACCTCTGGACCATGTGCCTGCGCACCCAGGACGACATCGTCGCCCGCATGGCCCTGGTGCCCCGCACGCTGGAGGCGCGCGGCCTGGACGCCACACCCCAGATCCAGAACAAGCTGCGGGCTGTCGGCACGCCGCTGGCGCTCGAGACCGTCGAGGTACTGGACATCATCTTGCGCGACGAAGTGGGCCATGTGGCCATTGGGAACCACTGGTACCGCTGGCTCTGTGCCCGTGAGGGACTGGACCCGGTGGCGCATTACCCCACGCTGGTGGTGCGCTACGCCGCGCCCCGACTGCACCCGCCCTTCAACGCCGCCGCCCGCCGGCGCGCAGGCTTTTCGGACGAGGAGCTCGCCTTCTTGCAGGCCGAGCAGCCTGCGGCCGACCGGCTCGCACCCGCAACCTGAGCCCTTACCGGCTGAACACGCAGACAACCATGCAGCCCGACCAGATACCCCTGATCGACATCGCCGCCCTGTCAGGTGGTGACCTCGCCGCCCGCCGTGCGGTCGCCCACGCGGTCGGCGCGGCATGCCGGGACATCGGCTTTTTCGCGATCACTGGTCACGGCATCCCGGCCACACAAATGGCGCAGGCGTTCGAGGCTGGGCAGCGGCTGTTCGAGCTGGACGCCGGGGCCAAAGAGGCCTTGTCCATCCGCCGCCACGGCCACAACCGAGGCTATGTGGCCCTGGGCGTGGAGTCGCTCGACGAGAAGGCGGCCCCCGACCTGAAGGAGGCCTACAACTTGGTCTGGGACGGTGCATCGGATCGCCCCGCCAACCTCTGGCCACCGATCGCGGGCTGGCAAACGCCGGTGCAGGCCTATTTCGACGCGGTGCTGGCAGTTGGCCGGCGACTGCATCGGGCCTTCGCCCTAGACCTGGGCTTGGCCGAGGACTTCTTCGCCGACAAGCTCGACCAGCCGATGGCGACCCTGCGCTTCCTGCGCTACCCACCGGCACCGACGACCCAATCAGGGACGAGCGGCGGCGCCCAGGCAGGTGCCGGCGCCCATACCGACTATGGCAACGTCACCCTGCTGGCCACGGACGGCGTGCCGGGCTTGCAGGTGCAAAGCCGGGACGGCCGCTGGATCGACGCGCCACACCTGCCGGGTGCCTTCATGTGCAACATCGGCGACTGCCTGATGCGCTGGTCCAACGACGTTTATCTGTCCACCCCGCACCGGGTCGGCGCGCCACCACGTCTGCGGCACTCGATCGCCTTTTTCCTCGACCCCAACCCAGACGCGCTGGTCAGCGCCCTGCCCGGCTGCGTCCCCGCCGAGCAGGCGCCCCGTCACCCGCCCATCACCGCCGCCGAACACCTGCGGCAACGGCTGCAGGCCACCTACGGCGGCGAGGCAGGCTGAGTCCCAGCTTGTGCCCTTGGGTTGAGCCCCACGCCGGCTGGGGCCTTGCGGGCGCGGCTACATTGACCCCTGGCTCGCCAACAGACATCCCCGAACCAGGAACCTGCCGCATGCATCGCCGCCTGCCAACCGCACTTGCCCTGACCATGGCCTCGTACTGCGCCGGCCTCGCCTCAGCCGCGTCGCCAGAGGCTCCCCGCGCGGGCGCGGGGATGCAGACCGTGGGGCGCTTCGAGATCGACCGCACCGAGGTGACCCTTGGCGCATTCCGCGAGTTCGCCCGGGCCACCGGCTTCGTCAGCCAAGCTGAACGGGATGGAGGTGGCTCCACCTTCGAAGGCGGCTGGGTGCGCCGCACGGGCTGGACCTGGCAATCGCCGTATGGCCGCCCTGGCAGCGACCGGGAACCGGCAGTCCACCTGCGCTTCGACGAGGCCCAGGCTTTCTGCCGATGGGCGGGCAAGCGCCTGCCCACCGACGCCGAATGGATGGAAGCGGCCTATACCGAGAGGCGGCCCAAGCCGCCGGCTGGCTTCGTCACTGGCCGCCGCTACCCCTTCCCCACCGGCGAATCCCCGGCGGGCGCCAACTGCGCCGAAGGATGCGGCATGACCCCGACCGTCCTCGCAGAACCGCGTCAAGTCACCTCGCGCGGTCGGGGCCATGCGGCGGTGGGCAGCACGCCCGCCGGCGTGAATGGGCTGCACGAGATGGCGGCCAATGTCTGGGAGTGGACGGACGACGGCGGCCTGGGGGCCGAGCGACCGACCCGGGGTGGCTCCTGGTGGTACGGGCCGGCACAAATGCACCACGAGCACCTGCAGTCCAAGCCGCGCGACACCGCCGTCGTGTACATCGGCTTTCGTTGCGCCCGCAGTCTGCCCTGAGGGCTGCAGGGACCGGCGCGCTGCCGCCGGCGGGGTGCAGACCGCCTGTCGAGTCTGCTACGCTTCTGGCGACCCGCTTGCCCACTGCCTCCCGCGCAGGGGCAGCAGATGCACGCGAACACTGCGAACCTCTGAACCCAGCACACAAGCCATGAAAACCGCCTACGTCCTCAACGGCCCCAACCTCAACCTGCTGGGCACGCGTGAGCCCCAGGTCTACGGCTCCCAGACTCTCGGCGACGTCGAGACCCTGTGCCGCGAGGCCTGCGCCCGGCACGGGCTGGCCCTGGACTTTCGCCAGACCAACCACGAGGGTGAGTTGGTCACCTGGATCCACGAAGCCGGCCGTGCCCAGGCCGAGGGCAAAGCAGCCGGCGTGATCCTCAACGCAGGCGCGTACACGCATACCAGCATCGCGCTGCATGACGCAATCAAAGGCGCGGGCGCCCTGGTGATCGAGCTACACATCAGCAACGTGCACGCCCGCGAAAGCTTCCGCCACCACAGCTACATCTCACCGGCCGCCAAAGCAGTGATGGCCGGCTTCGGCGTGCCTGGCTATTCCCTAGCGATCGGCGCGCTGGCAGACATGGCGAGGTGAGAGCTTGCCGGCCTTGGTGGCTGGCAGAGCGACCCCACCAAAGACCTAGGCTGCCTAGGCAGCCTAGGCGCCTCCTGCGCCCTCTGCCCGAGGCCGACGCCAGGGACGTACCTCTGGCAGGTTGTCGTCGGTGATGCCTGGGCCGAGCGAGCCCGGGTCGCCGCGGACAATGGCAATGAAATGCGGCACCCCTCCATAGTGGGTGGGCCCCTGGGCGGTGCGCAGCACCGCGAAGGATGTGCTGTGGGGAAACATCAGCAAGTCCTCCCCGCCCATTTCTGAAAAGCCTGGCTCCTGGCAACGGGCAATGGTGTCTTCGGAAATGGCCAGTTCGAGCACCGGCACGCGCTCCTGCGCATGGCGCACATCGGAAGCGCGGGCCAGATAAAAAACCCAAGCGTGCAGCACTTCCATGGCCAGGGCCAGACGCCGCGCGTCACGGCCGGAGATGCCGTGCTCCGGCAAGGTCCAGCTGTCCCAGTCGCTCTCACGGATGGCCGCCGGCGCCAGCGTCTGGGAACCGTGCTGAAGCAAGTTGCGCAGCCGCTGGCCGCGCAAGCCACTCATGTCGAAGTAAGAGCGTTTGAGCATGGTGGGCAGATTGCCCCAAACGCTTCCGGGTAGCGCGGCCGGTCTGGCAGGATTAACAGGGGCTACCGGCAGCAGCGGCATTCCTGCACAGTTATCGGGTCCTGCAAGCCCGCCAACGGCCGCCCGGAGTCCAACCTCAGGCCCGAGGGTGGTGCTTCGCATGCAGCTGTTTCAGCCGCTCACGCGCCACATGGGTGTATATCGTGGTGGTAGAGATGTCTGCATGCCCCAGCAGCATCTGCACCGCACGCAGGTCTGCGCCGTGGTTGAGCAGGTGCGTGGCGAAGGCATGACGCAGGGTGTGCGGCGAGAGCGGCGCGGTAATTCCGGCCTGCTGCGCACACTTCTTCACAATGACCCAAAACATGGCCCGGGTCATGCCGGCGCCACGTGCGGTCACAAACAGGTCGTCCGTCTGCTGGGCGCCGAGGATCTCGCCGCGGGCCTCCTCCAGATAGCGTACCAGCCAGTCACGCGCGACCTCCCCGAACGGCACCAGGCGGATCTTTGCGCCCTTGCCCAAGACCCGCACCACGTGCTCAGACAAACTCACGTTGATCACCTTGAGCGTGACCAACTCGCTGACACGCAGACCGCTGGCGTAGATCAACTCGAGCATGGCCCGGTCCCGCAGGCCCAGCGGCGTCCGCACATCGGGGGCAGCCAGCAGCGCCTCGACCTGACTTTGCGAAAGAGACTTGGGTACCCGCAGCGGCCGCTTGGCCGAGGGCGTCTTGAGGGTCGGATCGACCCGCACCCGACCCTCGCGCAGGGCCCAGCGGAAGTAGCGCCGCAGCACCGCCAAGCGCCGATTGGCCGAGGTGGCCTTGGTCTGTGCGTGACGGGCGGCGAAGTAGCCGGCCAGATCATGCTCGCCTGCGCTGTCGAGGGGCAGCCCCTGCCCGGCCAGCCAGGCGGAGAAGGCCCCCAAGTCACGCCGATAGGCGTCCAAGGTGTTGCGGGCCAAGCCCTCCTCGAGCCAGAGGGCGTCGATAAAGAGGTCGACCGCTGGATCGGACCTTGCCGGGGCGTCTTCGCCAGAGCCAGCGTCAGAGCCGACTGCTGTGTGGCGGGCTTTCAATGCAGAGCACGCGCTGGCAGGCGTGTTCTCAGTGGGGGTCTCAATCGAGGCGCAGCTTGGCGGTATCCACCACGTTCTTGTAGACCTTGAATTCGGCCTCGATCTGGGCGGCGAATTCCTGCGGCGAGTTGCCGATCACCAGGGAGCCGGTGTCCTCGATGCGCTTGCGCACCGCCGGGTCCTGCAGCGCCTTCATCGTACCGGTGTGCACCTTGTCGACCACATCACGGGGCAGGCCCTTGGGGCCGAGGATGCCGTAGTAGGCCATGCGGTTCACTGGCTCCAGGCCCAACTCCTTGAAGGTGGGCACATTGGGCAGCACCGCCAGGCGCTGCGGCGCGGCCACCGCAATCGCGACCAGCTTACCCTCCTTGATGAAGGGAAGGGCAGAGGGAAGGTTGTCGAAAATCACGGGCACATGGCCCGCCACGGTGTCGTTGAGGGCCGGGCCGGCGCCGCTATAGGGGACGTGCAGGATCAATGCGCTGGTGAGACTCTTGTAGAGCTCCATCTGCAGGTGGCCGATGCCGCCGGTGCCGGAGGACGCGAAAGAGTACTTGCCCGGGTTGTTCTTGAGAACTTCGAGGAAGGTCTTGTGGTCCTTGGCCGGGAAGCTCGGGTGCACCGCGATCACATTGGGCGTAGCCGCGATGTTGATGATCGGCGTGAAGTCGGTGAGCGGGTTGTAAGGCGTCTTGGGATTGATCGCCGGATTGGTTGCAGTGGTCGAAACGGTGGCTACGCCCAGGGCGTAACCGTCGGGCGCCGAGCGGACGGTTTCACCCGCACCGACGATGCCGCCGCCGCCGGCCCGGTTTTCCACAATCACGCTCTGGCCCAGAACCTTGCCCAGGGGCTCGGAGATGACCCGCGCCACGATGTCGGTGGTGCCGCCGGGTGCGAAGGGCACCACCAGACGCACAGGCTTGTTCGGATAGGCCTGGGCCAGCGCAGAGCCAGCGCTGGTGGCCAACAGGGCGCAGGCAGACAGGGACAGGGCAAACCATTGGCGGCGTTTCATCACATTCCTCTCGAGGATGGTGGGTGGAAAGGCGCCCATATTAGCGGCGTACGGAGCGACCGGCCATGGGGATTGGCCCCCAGGAAGCTAGGGAATATTGCAAGAATCCGCCAGGGCAGGCCCCTGGCGAGCGCGCCATAGCACTCCTGGGAGCAGGTCTGAAAGGGACACGCGCGCCCTTGGTATCCTCAGCGGGTGAATTTCTTCGAGCTGCTGTTTCCGGATTTTTCCCTCATCATCATCGGCTGGCTCGTATGCCGCTACACCGCGCTGGGGCGCGATGTGTGGCAGCGGGTCGACGGGCTGGTCTACTACTTTCTGTTTCCGGTTCTGCTGTTCCAAGCCATCGTGCGAAAGCCATTGGACCTGGGCGCAACCTCGAACATGGTCGCCGCCGGCCTGGCCCTGGCAGCCACCGGCATCGCACTGGCCTACGCCATCCCCCACCTGCCCTGGCTGCGCCGGCATGTCGACATCCGCGAGCATGCCGCCAGCGCGCAGATTGCGTTTCGCTTCAACAGCTACATCACCCTTGCCATCGTCGAGCGCATGGCCGGCGGCCCCGGGGTGGCGCTGGTGGCGCTCCTCATCGGAATTTGCGTGCCGGTGTTCAACGTGGCGGCAGTCTGGCCGATGGCGCGTCATGCGGGCACGCACTTCGGCGCAGCGCTGGTGCGCAATCCGCTGATCATCGCCACCGTCTCGGGCCTGGCAGCCAACCTGGCCGGCCTGTCCCTGCCAGGCTGGATGGAGCCAGCGGCGACCCGCATCAGCCAAGCGGCCATCGCCCTGGGCCTGATGGCCGCCGGGGCCGGCATGCAGTTCGCCAGCCTGGGCCGGGCCAAGGCCCTGGCGGTCTCGGTGCTGCTGGTCAAGCACCTGTGGATGCCACTGGCCGCCTTTGTCATCGCGCGCCTACTGCGCCTGGACCCGCTACAGACCGGCGTTTTGCTGGCGTTTTCTGCCATGCCCACTGCGCCCTCGAGCTACGTGTTGGCCAGCAAGATGGGCTACAACGGCCCCTTGGTGGGCGCCTTGGTCACGCTGTCTCATGCGCTCGGCGCGGTCAGTTTGACCTTCGCCCTGGGGCTGCTCAAGCCCCCGGGCTGAGGCTGCCGCGCTCAGGCTGCCTGGGCCAGGGCCCAGGCCACATGCGACTGCACCAGGTCGCTGGGGTGCGCGGACCGTGCCTGCAGGGCGCGCGCCAAGGCTTCGCGTTCGGCACCGGGCGCCAACTGCCGCAGGGCATTGCCGGCCGCCACCGCCACATTGCGCAGCCAGCGCTCATGGCCGATGCGGCGGATCGCGCTGCCCTCGGTGCGGCGCAGGAACTCCGGCTCGTCCCAGGCCAGCAGCGACGCGAGCGTGCTGCCCGCCAAACCCTCACGCGGATCGAAATCCGGCAAGGGACTGCGCCGGGCAAACTTGTTCCAGGGGCATGCCAGTTGGCAGTCGTCGCAGCCGTAGATGCGGTTGCCCATGTGTGGCCGCAGGTCCTCCGGGATGGGGCCCGGGTGCTCGATGGTGAGGTAAGAGATGCAACGGCGTGCGTCCAATTGTCCTGGGCCCACGATGGCGCCGGTGGGACACAGGTCCATGCAGGCGCTGCAACTGCCGCAATGGGCCTCAACTGGCGCCGTGGTCGGCAGCGCCAGGTCTAGAAAGATCTCGCCGAGGAAAAACATCGAGCCAGCCTCCCGGTGCAGCACCAAGGTGTGCTTGCCGCGCCAGCCCAGGCCACTGCGGGTCGCCAGCTCGGCCTCCAGGACCGGCGCGGAGTCGGTGAACACGCGGTGGCCCAGCGGTCCCACGCGGCCCGCAATGCGATCAGCCAGCTTCTGCAGGCGGGCGCGCAGCACCTTGTGGTAATCCCGTCCGCGGGCGTAGAGCGACACCACACCCTCGGCCGGCTGCGCAAGCCGCTGCCACTCGAGGGCTTGCCAGTCTTCGGCGCTATGCTGGGGCAGGTAGTTCATGCGGGCGGTGAGCACGCTGACCGTGCCCGGGACCAGTTCTGCCGGCCGCGCCCGCTTGAGGCCATGCGCCGCCATGTAGCCCATCTCGCCGTGGAAGCCACGGTCCAGCCAATCGAGAAGACCCTGCTCGGCGGAGGAAAGATCAATACCCGCCACGCCAATTTGGGAGAATCCGAGCTCATGGGCCCAGCGCCCGATCTCTGCGACCAGGGAAGGACCGTCAAACTCGCCGTGACCGCTGCCGGATTTCACTCGCCGATTGTAGGAAACCCCCTGCCTCCGCCCCGCTGCATGCGCTGGCGTTCGGAGCAGGACACCGCCGCGTTCGCCCAGGCGCTGGCCGCCCGCGACGACATCCGTGACGCTTTCATCGAACTGCGCGGCGACCTTGGCGCAGGCAAAACGACCTTTGTGCGTCACCTGCTGCGCGCGCTGGGCGTAGCGGGCCGGATCAAATCCCCCACCTACGCGGTGGTCGAGCCCCACGAGGCCCCGCCCGCCCAGGCCGACGGCCCGCCGCTGGCAATCTGGCACTTCGACTTCTACCGCTTCAACGATCCCCGCGAGTGGGAGGATGCTGGCTTTCGAGACCTGTTCGCCAGCCCGGGCCTGAAGCTGGCCGAATGGCCCGACAAGGCCGCGGGCCTGCTTCCCACGCCCGACCTGGTGCTCACACTCGACACTTTGGACGACGACAGCCGCCAGGTCACGGCCCACGCCGGCAGCCCACGTGGGGCGCGGCTGATGGAGGGTGGATGACGCGGTCGGCCTCCCGCCATTCGGCGTCCATTCGGGTCGGAGCCTCAGAGACCAGCGCCGGCCTGCGACGCCGGGACCTAATTCAGGCCGGCACCCTGGTGCTGCTCCTGGGCGCGCAGCAGATCGCGCGTGGTGCCGGCATCCTCTCGGTACGGATCTGGCCCGCGCCCGACTACAGCCGGGTCACCATCGAGTCCGACGCCAATCTGGTGACCCGCCAAACCCAGATCACCAACCCGCCGCGACTGGCGGTCGATATCGATGGTGTTGAGCTTTCGCCCCAGCTGCGCGAGCTGGTTGCCAAGGTGCGGGCAGACGATCCCAACATCGCGGGCATCCGCGTCGGCCAGTACCAACCGGGCACGGTGCGTCTGGTGATCGATCTCAAGCAAGCGGCCCTGCCCCAGGTCTTCAATCTGGCGCCGGTGGAACCGTACAGAAACCGACTGGTGCTGGACTTTTACCCGGCGCGGGCGGTCGACCCGCTTGAGGCGCTGATCGCCGAGCGCACGCAGACGCGCGGGCCGGTGATGGGACCGGTGACCCCACCCGCCCCCCTGCTCCCTCCCAGCAACGACCCCCTGGGCGAGTTGATCGCCCGGCAGGCCCAACGCGAGCCTGGTTTCGCCCCGATACCCGCGCCGCCGCCCGCACCCAAGATGGACCGCCTGATCGTCGTCGCCCTGGACCCAGGCCATGGAGGCGAGGACCCGGGCGCCATCGGACCCGGCGGCACGCGCGAAAAAGATGTGGTGCTACAGGTGGCCCTGCGCCTGCAGCAGCGACTGAACGAGGCCAGCATCGGAGGCAGCCCCTTGCGCGCCTTCCTGACCCGCGACGCCGACTTCTTCGTGCCCCTTCATGTTCGGGTGAACAAGGCCCGCCGGGTACAGGCCGATCTGTTCGTGAGCATCCACGCCGATGCTTTCTTCACACCCACCGCGCGCGGTGCCAGCGTCTTCGCACTGAGCGAGGGCGGTGCCTCGAGCAGCGCCGCGCGCTGGATGGCCGACAAGGAGAACAAGGCCGACCTGATCGGCGGTGCGAATGTGAAGGCGCAAGACCCGCATGTGGCGCGGGTGCTTCTGGACATGAGTACCACCGCACAGATCAAGGACAGTTTGCGATTGGGCAGCGCGATGCTGGGCGAAATCGGCCAGGTCGGGCGTCTGCACAAGGCGCAGGTGGAGCAAGCGGGTTTCGCGGTACTCAAGGCGCCCGATATTCCCTCGGTGCTGGTCGAAACGGCCTTCATCTCCAACCCGGAAGAAGAGCAGCGCCTGCGCAGCCCCGAGTACCAGGAGCAACTGGCCGATGCACTGCTGCGCGGCATCCTGCGCTACTTCGCCGCGAATCCGCCGCTGGCACGTAACCGGCCGGTGTGAGTGCTTTGGCGCTTTGGCGCTTGGCGTGGCACGCACTGGGGATGCGGTAGGGGCCCGGCGGCTTCGATGCGGGGGCCCTGCGGGCTCCCTACCGCATCCCCAGTGCTTGTCGTCGGCGAAAGATGTCGGGCGCACAGATTTTTCCGCGGTCGTTTGGATGTTTGCGTGAAATCGTTCGGGTGAGGGGAGCGGCGCCCGCACCGCGCACACGACGCGTTGCAGGCAAAAGACCCACGATGCCCCGGCGAAAACCTCAGCGCGCCCCGCAAATACGCGAACGCGCCTCTTCGTATTCGCGCTTGAGGCGCCCCACCAGTTCGGCGGTGGAGGTTACCGACTTGACCGCGCCGATCCCCTGGCCGCTGCCCCAGATGTCCTTCCAGGCCTTCGCCGCGTCGCCACCGAAGTTCATCTTTGTCGGGTCGGACTCGGGCAGGTGTTCTGGGTCCAGGCCGGCCGCCACGATGGAGGGCTTGAGGTAGTTTCCGTGCACCCCGGTGAAGAGGTTGGAGTAGACGATGTCGTCGCTGTTGCAGTCGACGATAGCCTGTTTGTAGGCCTCGGAGGCGCGTGCCTCGTGGGTGGCGATGAAGGCCGAGCCGATGTAGGCGAAGTCCGCACCCATGGCCTGGGCTGCCAGCACTGCGCCGCCGGTAGCGATGGAGCCAGAGAGCGCGATCGGGCCGTCGAACCACTGGCGGATCTCCTGCACCAGCGCGAAGGGGCTCTTGGTGCCGGCATGGCCGCCCGCGCCCGCGGCCACCGCAATCAGGCCGTCGGCACCCTTCTCGATCGCCTTGCGGGCAAAGGCATCGTTGATGATGTCGTGCAGCACCACGCCGCCATAAGAGTGCACCGCGGCGTTGAGCTCGGGGCGCGCACCCAGCGAGGTGATGATGATCGGGACCTTGTACTTCACCACCATCTCCAGGTCGTGCTCGAGCCGGTCATTGCTCTTATGGACGATCTGGTTGATGGCAAAGGGTGCGGCCGGCTTGTCCGGGTTGGCCTGGTTGTAGGCGGCAAGGGTTTCGGTGATCTCGTGCAGCCACTCATCAAGCTGTGACGCCGGCCGGGCGTTGAGCGCAGGCATGGAGCCCACCACGCCGGCCTTGCACTGCTCGATCACCAGCTGCGGGTTGCTGATGATGAAGAGCGGCGAGCCGATGATAGGGAGGGGGAGCTTTTGCAGCGTGGGGGGAAGGCGGCTCATAGAGGATCTCCAGGTTCAGTCGGGGGAGTGCAAGGCGAAGTCGTCGCTCAGAAGGCCTCGAGCGGCATCGCCACCACCGCGTCGGCGCCTTCGACGATGCTGTCGCGAGTGCCGGGTGCTTTGGAGAGGATGTGGTCGGCGTAGAAGCGGGCGGTGATCACCTTGGCCTGCATGAAGACCCGGTCGTCAACCTGGGCCGCCTGCGTCTGGGCCACCAGCAGGGCGCGCCCCAGCTGCCAGCCGGCCATCAAGTTGCCTGCCAGCATCAGGTAGGGCACCGAGCCTGCAAAGACTGCATTGGGCGAGGCCTTGGCCTGGCCGGCGACGAAATCGACCACGTCCAGGAAGGCGCGCCGAGCGGCTGCCAGTCGCTTGGCCACGGCCAAGGCATCGGCGCTGCCACTGCGAACCAGCTCACCCTCGGTCTGCTCGATTTGGGTGGCGATGGCGCGCGGGGTCTGCCCGCCATCGCGGGCGGTCTTGCGGCCCACGAGGTCATTGGCCTGGATGGCGGTCGTGCCCTCGTAAATGGCCAGAATCTTCGAGTCGCGCAGGTACTGCGCAGCGCCGGTCTCCTCAATGAAGCCCATGCCGCCGTGCACCTGCACGCCCAGCGAGGCCACCTCCAGGCTCATCTCGGTGCTGTAGCCCTTGACCAGGGGCACCATGAATTCGTAGAAAGCCTGGTTCTGTTTGCGCACCTCGGAATCCGGGTGATGGTGGGCTGCGTCGTAGGCAGCAGCGGCCACCGAGGCCATGGCGCGGCAACCCTCCGTATAGGCGCGCATCGTGAGCAGCATGCGCTTGACGTCGGGGTGGTGAATGATGGGGGCCGCGGCATTCAGGCTGCCGTCCACCGGGCGTGACTGCACCCGGTCACGGGCGTACTGCACCGCCTTCTGGTAAGCCCGCTCGGCCAGAGCAATGCCCTGCACGCCCACCGCATAGCGGGCGGCGTTCATCATGATGAACATGTACTCGAGGCCGCGATTTTCCTGGCCCACGAGGTAGCCCACGGCGCCGCCCTGATCGCCGTACTGCAGCACCGCGGTCGGCGAGGCCTTGATGCCCAGCTTGTGCTCGATGCTCACGCAGTGCACGTCATTGCGCGCGCCCAGCGAGCCATCCTTGTTCACCATGATCTTGGGCACGACGAACAGGCTGATGCCCTTGACGCCCTCGGGCGCACCGGTGACACGGGCGAGCACCAGGTGGACGATGTTGTCCGCCATGTCGTGCTCGCCGTAGGTGATGTAGATCTTGGTGCCGAACACCTTGTAGGTGCCATCGGGTTGGGGCTCGGCACGCGAGCGCACCATGGACAGGTCTGAGCCGGCCTGGGGCTCGGTGAGGTTCATGGTGCCGGTCCACTCGCCGGTCACGAGCTTTTCGAGGTAGGTCGCCTTGAGCTCGTCAGAGGCAGCGGTGAGCAGAGCCTCAATCGCACCATCGGTGAGCATGGGACACAGGGCAAAGCTCAGGTTGGCGCTGTTGATGATCTCGCCGCACGCCGCACCGATCGTCTTGGGCAGGCCCTGGCCGCCGAAATCCACTGGGTGCTGCAGGCCTTGCCAGCCGCCCTCGGCAAACTGCTGGTAGGCCTCCTTGAAGCCCGGGGTGGTGGACACGACGCCGTCCTTCCACGAGGAAGGCTTCTGGTCGCCCACCCAATTGAGCGGGGCCACCACGCCCTCGTTGAACTTGGCGCACTCCTCCACCACCGCCTGCGCCGTCTCGAAGCCGGCATCCTCGAAGCCCGGGATCTTGGCAATCTCGTCGATGTTCGCCAAGTGGCGGATGTTGAACATCAGGTCCTTGACGGGGGCGGTGAAACTCATGACGGTGTCTCCTGAAATCTAAAAAAAAGGCATCGCTTGCGATGCCTTTGAGCGCGGGCCTCAGGGGCAGGGCGACCAGACGCTTAGAGCGCCTGCACCAACTCCGGCACAGCGGTGAAGAGGTCGGCCTCGAGGCCGTAGTCGGCCACGCTGAAGATGGGCGCTTCGGGGTCCTTGTTGATCGCCACGATCACCTTGGAGTCCTTCATGCCGGCAAGGTGCTGGATGGCGCCCGAGATGCCCGCCGCCACATAAAGCTGGGGCGCGACGATCTTGCCGGTCTGGCCGACCTGCCAGTCGTTGGGTGCGTAGCCCGCATCGACCGCGGCGCGGCTGGCACCCATGGCGGCGCCGAGCTTGTCGGCCAGCGGCGTCATCACCTCGGCGAACTTCTCCGCGCTGCCCAGCGCCCGGCCACCCGAGACGATGATCTTGGCGGCGGTGAGCTCGGGCCGGTCGCTCTTGGCGATTTCCGAGCCCAGGAATTGGCTCTTGGCGCTGGCGGCTACGGCAGTGGCGGTCTCGATGGCTGCGGAGCCACCGGTGGTAGCGGCCGGATCAAAGCCGGTGGTGCGCACGGTGATCACCTTAGTGGCGTCGCCGGCCTGCACCGTGGCAATGGCGTTGCCGGCGTAGATGGGGCGCTCGAAGGTGTCGGGGCTGATCACCTGGGTGATGTCCGAGATCTGGCCCACGTCGAGCTTGGCGGCCACGCGCGGGGCGCAGTTCTTGCCGCTGGCGGTGGCCGCAAACAGGATGTGGCTGTAGTTGCCGGCGAGGGTCAGGACTTGCGCGGCCACGTTCTCGGCCAGGCCGTGGGCAAAGCCCTCGCCCTCGGCGTGGATCACCTTGGCCACGCCAGCGATCTGGGCGGCCGCTTGGGCGGCTGCTCCGGCGTTGTGGCCGGCCACCAGAACGTGGACCTCGCCGCCGCAGGCAGCGGCAGCGGTCACGGTGTTGAGGGTCGCGCTCTTGATCGAGGCGTTGTCGTGTTCAGCGATGACAAGGCAGGTCATGTCGGGGTTCCTCAGATCACTTTGGCTTCGGTCTTGAGCTTGGCTACCAGGGCGGCCACATCGGCCACCTTGACGCCAGCCGAGCGCTTCGGCGGCTCATTGACCTTCAGGGTCTTGATGCGCGGGGCCACGTCGACGCCCAG
>Ga0164293_10001835_pt1 | contig 17906 bp, 10 predicted proteins | sample GEODES118metaG_FD_111487 | JGI IMG/M metagenome (GOLD analysis project Ga0164293, IMG submission 111487) | Eutrophic lake water microbial communities from Lake Mendota, Wisconsin, USA - GEODES118 metaG | ecosystem: Environmental > Aquatic > Freshwater > Lake | place: USA: Lake Mendota...
TTATGAGTTTGACGATATAATTTACGCTACTAAATATGAAGACAATCAATTTGTAAAATTCAATTTTACGGGAAGCGAATATAAATATTTTGTAACACAACAATACACTAGTGGAAGTACGTATCCACCAACTCAATTAACTAGATCAATAATCGAAGAATTTACAGGAGTTTCAACTGTAGAACTGTCTTTCCGATCAAATGAATGGAATAAATACAATTATAAAGATAAGATTCCGTTGATTAAAAAAACAAGATCTAATAAATTAGATTGGCAAATTTATTTGTATAAGACAAAACAAAGAGAATCAGCAAAGTTAGTCTTTGAAATGTGTCCTATTGGTTCTACAATAATCACGTCTAGTGTAGAAAGCATCGAAATGCCTTATTTTAATGGCGATTTTTATACACTAATGTTGAGAAAGCAACCAAATGAAAATATTAGATTTGATTCTTTACCTGTTATATCAAATTTATATAATCAAACTCAATCGTTAACTTCATCCGCAGCGGATAAATATGTACCACATACATATACTTTAAGTGTTAATCAATATTACGGAAGTTTATTGAATTTTACAGATAAAAAAACCAAAACAATATTGTATGATCAAAATCAATATTTCTCGTCTGGAAGTTATTATGTAGGAAACTTTTCATCGTCAATGCAGTTCTATGGAAATATTGATAAAATTAAAGTACAAAAATATGCATTAAGTGATGCCGATTTCCAAGAACACTCTTATAACTTAAATTCAATTTCTATCACGGAAAAGTCGTTGGTATATGAAAATATGTATTATTTATGGAGTTTTGACACTCCTGTAAATTTATATGGTAATCCAGCTAGTGTTCCTAATCAGAATAACAGATATAATAGTAAATTTTACGCTTATAATTTTAATCAAAATACTATACAAAGAGGAGCACCATATTGCGATTCAATATCAGCCGATATTTTCCCATATCAATTTGAGAAATTTAATGTCAAACAGTCTACAAACTCAAATAGATTTGGCCCAAATTACAGATCTAACGCTAATATTAATAAAATTTCTCAAATTGTAAGTTCTAATTTAGTGCCATATGAATATTCTACATACACAAATGATATTATTGGTAGCGATTCTAATTTAGTTGGATATTATATTTCTCCATATAGATACTTAAATGAAAATATAGAAGACTTTTTAGGAAAAGAAGGTATATCTGATATTATTGGTGATCCTAAATATTTGACATCGAGAAATTATCCTGAATTAAAACTAAGACAGACCGAATTTGCAGCTGCAAATAAGAAATATATATATCCACAAGAATATTATAGTACTTATAAATTTTACATTGATTTTTCTATATTTGATTTTGTTAAAAAATTAACACCAAGTCGTGCTACTTTAAAGACCGGTTTATTATTAGAACCTTCAATATTCGAACGTGTAAAATTTAATTATAAAGATGCTGTATTTTTACCGATAGACCCAAATACAACATCAAGTTTAATGTCTTATGAAATTAAACCAACATTCTTATCTTCATTGATAGATACAGTTAATTCATCAAGCAACACCGTAATAAATATTGAATCTGTAAATGGAATTGATACGGATCACGATACATATAATTTTTCAAGATTTGAAATTAAAGATAGAGTCGATGACAGAGATTTTATATTTGCTAAATATGGAAAATATATATTTGTAGATAATAATGGATATAATGTACGAAATACAATAAATTATTCTGAGAATGATTATTATCAGTCTCAAAATAATACAGGATCTATTGTAACATTTACGTCAAGTTACTACACGATACAAACGATTGGATCTGGGTCTGGTAATTTAAACAATCAAATTACAGGCAGTAAATCTCTCAAGAATATTTACTATGGAGAAATGAATAGTGGTTATTCACAAAGACATTTAAGTAAATTTGTCCGTGTCGGTAGTAGATTAAAATGTCAAGCTATTTCTGGATCATATTATACCATAAAAAATGGAGTAAAAACTTTATCGTCTGGTAAATTGACATACTACACTTATACAAAAGGTAAAAATGATTTTACTACAACTGTGAATCGAAAAGGATTACCAAATGGATCTTCTCCTATTATAACGATACCTGGATACTTGGCGGTTGATATAGAAAGTGATAATTTCCCTAAATATGGGATACTAACTGGTTCAATTGACTCGCCAAATAGTCTGTTTATACAACAACCACTAACATGCTCCACATGTGCAAGTGCTAGTATGAACATGTACATTATGAATTTATAATATAATTTTTGATTAAAAACTAAAAACACTTGATAATTATTTACATATGGCATACCTTAATAACAACGTTCTGACTGTTAACGCGATACTGACAAAAAAAGGTCGAGAAGTATTAGCAAAAACAGGTGGATTGAACATTACAGCTTTCGCTTTAGCTGATGACGAAATTGATTATACTCAATTTAATCCAACTCACCCACTGGGCAGTGCTTATTACGATATAGCTATTCGTAACACTCCAATTATGGAACCCATTACGGATGAATCACAGACAATGAAATATAAGTTGGTCACTTTGAATGATGGCGTTACATCGGTACCAACTATTAGTATTGCACCGCCATTGATTTCTGTACCACGTACTTATTCAGCCGCAATTGACGTTATTCCGAGTACAAGTCCAGTTTATAACGTGACATTGGGATATACAGCAATTTTGACTAATAAAAATGTTGGCACTTTAGTGGTCACTGAAACCAATAATTTGAATTCTACATCAGCGACGATTCCATCATTCACAGGCGATTTAGTATCACAATCGTCACAAGTCGTTATAGGTAATAAGTTTAGATTTATTCCAAATAGTTCTTTGTCTAAGACAACAACAACTAATATTACTATCATCGGCAATGAAAGTGGTGGAAGTACTTCAATCAATGTAACTGTTAGTGTTCCTACCACAAATTAATAATATATGATATTCACACCATTTACTCCAGACGACGTAGTAGCAGGAAGAATTAACCAGGTATCATCGGGCATGTTTGGTACTGGTAGTTTGACAGTAGCACAATCATCATTTGTAACTTCATCCGCCCAAGCAAACGTCATGACAGGATCTAGTCCATTTGACGTAAGAAATGCACAATATTACATCGATATATATAGTGGAGGCGATCAATATTTTGCAGTTGCTTATGGAGATTATTATAATTCAGGCAGTAGTTATTTTAATTATCCAGGTCAATCAATAGCAAACGTGTATACGAATGAAACCAAAATTATATATACACAATATAAAAACACACTTTTACAACCAGGCGATACATTCTTTAGCTTTGCGTCTGGTAGTGTTGATTCTCCAACCGACAGTTCCGCAATCTTTGTACTAAACTATGTAGCTGATAAATTCCAAGATCAAATTGATCCAGGCCAAATTCAATTAAATTTCACTGGCTCTTTAGGTCAATTCTCGTATATCGACGATTCCCAAGTTATTAATACACAACAAAATGTTTATAACTTGATTTCAGGATCTATTATTAACGGAGTTCCAACTCCATACACTAAAGGTGGTACCGTATCCGGTGTTTATGACGGAATCGGTTTATTTTATCCTACAAATGGAGTAGTTATATTGAACGCATTAAAGTTAGATGCGAGAGTTGGTATTACTGGAAATCCTCCGGAAATTACTAGTGCTAGAACAACGAATCAATATTCAGTTAACTGGAAGAGTTATTGGAGAAATTGGATACGTAAATTCTATTTGAGTATAAAAAAATCAAATAAGAATATGGCGGTTCGCAAATCAGAATTTGTACCATCTACCAATTACTTCATCAGAGTAAAAAATAAAGAATTCAATTACAGTAACAACCCAACATTTGTATCAGATGGTACTGACGGTCAAACTAAAGGCACTATTATATATCCAGCACTTATTAGTAATCCTCGTACTTATATTACCACAATTGGATTATATGATTCTAATAACGAACTATTAGCTGTAGGTAAACTAAGTAGACCTACACAAAAATCATTTGATAATGAGTTGTTGATTAAGTGTCGTATTGATTTTTAATCTAAATACTTTTAAATCTTCCTATTTATATTGGGATGATTAAATTTCTCAAAAATCAAGACATACAAGTTACTACATTTTCGGTAGCAAAGACTAAAGTCGCTAATAACATCTTTTCTGATTTGCTACTACTAAGTGATGGTACGTATAATTTCCCATTGGTGATTCCCATAGCCGAATGTGATTATAATTTTAATTATTTAGATACAGGATCATTTGCTACGGTTAACAATGATAGTTGTACGTCATCATTAATTAATTCTAATGGTTTCTTGGCTTGTTCGCCGATAGAAGATCCAAATAATCCGCATTTTCAACTTGGGTTAAAGATTCCAGCTGGATCAGTATTTTATCCAGTCGATAATATTCATTATAATGGTGAAACTAATCCCATCAATTTAGATGGCACTTATCAAGGACAGGTTTATAATACAATAAAAAATATGTATTATAATAATTATAATAACTCATATAATATTTTTGGATTTGATGGATATGATACATCTAAAGCTAAGTTAAATTTGGATGATAAATTTATAAGTTATACATTAAATGTAACACAGAGCGGTGACAAAATTAGTCCTTTTAGTGTAGTAATTAATAATCAAACAGGTGATATAGTTGGTGATATTTTAGACGATGGTATAAACAATTTATATTTGTCCGGATCATATTTTATTAGTGATTTTGAAGTTTATACAACTGATACTAATAGCGTAGTTAATTATGGAATAACAGGTTTAGGACAATATTTGTATTATGGGTCGATATCTACATAAGTATATAGAGTATGAATTTGGAAAATATATATAATCAGAATTATGGTAGTGTGGTAGTGACCAATGGTGATCTTATCGCTATAGGAAATCCACCGTCTGACACATACACATCATGTGAAGGATTTAGTAAAGTTGGTCAGGTTTTTTTGATTAAAAAAGACAGTTTTAAATCGAATTACTCGCTTTCTAAAATATTAAAGAAAACAATTTTTCCAGAAAATGGAAATTTAGCGACTTACTACACAGAACAAAGTTCCAGTGCTGCATTAACAGCTTCTCTGATAATTGAAAGTGGTTCTATAAATGATTCTCCAGGATCAAATTGTGATTTTATCATTGTAGAATCGAACAATTTAAAAGTAAATCAATCCAATTATGGATCTGCCATTGATTTATCTACATATTTTTTGGCAGTGGGAGACACATCAGTATCATCAAGTTATTATCTAGGACACACAAGTAGTTTCGCCTGTGTAGATATATTCAAAATTAATCCAAACTATACGTTTGATAATACAAAAGGTATTATTCCTAGTTCTGCGGGAAACTCTATATCCGTAGATGAATATAATATAAGTGATATTCCATTTTGTTCTATCACAGGATCCATTTCAAAGAAATTTGGTAGTTCTGTATCCATTACCAATAACTACTTAGCAGTTGGATCACCTAACTACAACAACGGTCGAGGCGCTGTATATATATACAAATATACAGATGCTGATTGTACCTATTCTTCTCCACAAATATTAACGTGTAGTGTTATTGAATATCCACATCAATATGGGTTTGGGTATTCAATTTCTCTGGATAAAAAAAATGAAGGGACATTGGTGGTTGGAAGCAATCAACTATCTCAATCCAATGTCTATTTATTTTCGGGATCTTTAAATTTAAATAATTGGAAATTAAGTCAGGTATTATCTCAAAATACAAGTTCGCAATATTATACTATTCAAAATACGAACTTTGAATTAATTCCAAGTGGAAGTCAAATTAATACTAGATACGGATATGCGGTATCATTGTATGATACAACTCTAGCTGTAGGTGCCCCAAATGATTTGGTTTATTGGGAGTACTCTGGATCAAAAACTTTAAGACAGCGTGGATCTGTTTATGTATATAACAATCAACAGTGTCCAGATGATAAAAACTGCGGATTTCAACTTATAACAAAATTGTATGGAGACGAGGTAACATTTAAAGACAATTTATTTGGATATTCTGTATCTACTTTTGATAAAAAAATATTAATTGGTTCTCCAAAACCATATTTTCCATTTAGTTCATTATTCATTTCCAGTTCGATAAATTATTATGATTTAACTTTCAATCAGTATGATTTTGGAGAATCTACGTATTGCGGACAAACGTTACTTTACGCAGTGACAGGATCTGTAGTAATGCAGATGACTACGGATCCTATATCTAAAAGAAAAGAAATTGGCAAACCATTTACAGCTTATGGATATTCAGTATCTTTATCAGATACAAATTTAGTAATAGGAGCTCCTATTCCACTAAATGAAGACTTTTATTTATCAGCTCCGTTAATAACTGAATCTGGTAGTAGAAGTGATTTAACTTATTTATTAACATCTTCATATCAAAGTGAAGATTGTATTATAACATCTAGTTTTGTGTATCTACAGATGGAAGATTGTCTAAGTTGTAATGGCGGACCCATTTCAGGTGCTTTTTCAGGCGCATGCGATAATTTGATAGTGTTTGCTGATGAACAAGGTGAATACGCATATGCCGCTAGTAAAATATTTGGAAAATCATACATTTATAATATGTCTGATTTACAAACAAATTTTAATGTCGGTAATATATTTTATAACACTAATAAGTTAATAATTAATAATACAGGCAGTGTGTTAAATAATCTAACGCTTGATCCAACGGATTTTAATAACACGTACTTATACATGAAATATAACAGTCAAATAACATTGCATGAAAAACAATATATTTGTACTATAGAGCCAGGAGAATTTAATGTATCTACTAATCCAACCGCAATTACGTCATCTATGTTTGATTATGGAGTGATTAATACAGATATTTTTAATTTTGATAATTTAGATATAATCTTAAGATATATTAATACCCGAATTACAGTTAATAATTCTGAGAAATGGTGGGATAATTTTGTATCAGGTGATATAGATGAGTCTATATTTAATTTTTATAGTTCATCTTATTATGACTACGAATCAAATAGATTGACAAATGAGTTAAAATCTAAATGTAGTTCTTTAAATTTTGATGTTAATGGTGATGGCACAGCTAATTATCAAGATGGATCGGCCATATGGAAGTATTTTATTCAAGATTTTACAATAAACAATTATCAGAATTATTTGAATCCAAGATCACGCCGTAATAATTACGATGATATGATTTCGTTCTTGAATGAAAAAACAGGAAAATCAAACAAAAAATTAGTAAAACAAGAATTCTTTGAATATAACTATAGTAGTTCATTGGATCCCACTGGATCATATCTAGCACCGTACATTACAACAGTTGGATTATATAGTGGTGCCGAATTGGTTGCTATAGCTAAATTAGCGCAACCAATTAAAAATACCGGTGAAATTCCTATTAATATTGTGATTAAATGGGATACCTAATTATATTTATTATATAAATAGACTCGTATGGCAACAGACTCAAAAATTAATCGTGAATCCCTAAAAACGGGATTGGTTGGTAGATATCAATCCGGACAAAAAGCCGGAGGTGCTTTTGATGCATATCGATCTACGTCTAATACAATGTTAGACGCTGGAAATGGCAGTATTCAATCTACATTGTCAACAATTAATCCTGGTTTTCAAGTAGCTGGTCCATATCCTAATAAACCCAAAGAAAATTTCAATGAAAAATATTTGAAGTACAGTGATAATACCTCAAATGGTCCAGTATTAACTACAGGTGTTAATAAAATTTCCACTAACTGGAATGGTCAGGCTTCTTTGCAAGATGCATTATATACTAAAGATCCTGGGTTTAGATTACAAACCCCATTAGGTGCAAGTCAATTTAAAGATGTAGGAGATCAGAGATCTTTAGAACTTTCACGATTCGTTAAAGGTTTTAATAGTAACAAATATACTAACGGTTCATTCCGCCGTTAATATATATTCTAAATGGTTATATTAGGATTGGATTCATCTACATCTACAACTGGTTGGTCTTTCTGTGAAAACGGAAAGATTCTTTCTGCTGGTTTTGTAGACACAAAAAAATTAGAAACTACAAAAGAAAAAACATTTCACATTATATCCCATCTTGAAACTATTAAAGAAATTAAAAATTTTGATGAAATTAATCTTGAAGCCGCATTAAGCGGATTCGCTGGAGGTTTTACTAGTCAACAAGTTATTATCACATTAGCTAGACACAATGCTGTTTTTGCGTATATTATAGAAGAACATTTTAAAAAGAAAGTTAATTTATTATCGGTTAATACGATACGAAAACAGTTGTTTGGCAAATGTAGAATAAAAGGAATCAAATCAAAAGATTTTGTTAGACAAGAACTTGAATTGCTTATGCCTGATGTTATAAAGTTTACTACACAAAATAAAAAAGGAAATTGGGACGAACGTAATGGTGATATGTACGACGCTGTGGTAGCTAGTTTATATAAAAAATAAATGTCTTGATTTAATTTAATTCATCTGTTACTCTAGAATGAGATGATTAATAGTTCGGTTATAGAAACACTTTCAAAGTTGTTTAAGCAAAAACCACATATTCAAAAAGGTGGCACTGAAATACTTGTGTTTTGCACAAACTGTCAACATCACAAACGTAAATTAAATATCAACACTATCACTGGATATTACCAATGTTGGGTATGTGGCTTCAGTGGTAAAAGTTTTTCTTCACTTCTTAAAAAATTAAAAGCTTCGGCTGAGTACTATCAGATCTTATGTAAAAATAAAGTCAGAACAAGTTATGTCTCTGACGAGAAAAAGACACTAACTTTACCAAGTGAATTTAAACCACTATACAAATCTTCAAACGACGTTGGTTATAAACACGCACTTAACTATTGTTTAAAAAGAAATCTAAATGTGCATGAAATTGTTCGTTATAATATTGGTTATTGTACAGAAGGCACATTCGCAAATAGAGTAATTATTCCGTCATATGATAAAGATGGAAATTTAAATTTCTATTGTGGTAGAGACTTTTACAATGGGTATCTAAAGTATAGATTATGTGATGGAAGCAAAGACATCATAGGATTTGAACTATTTACAGATTTTACAAAACCTATTACAATCGTAGAGGGACCATTTGACGCGCTTTCGGTAAAGTACAATACGGTACCTTTATTCGGAAAGACTATGTCTAGAAAACTTAAAATGAAATTGCTAGAATATAGACCGCCATATGTAAATGTTTTATTGGATAACGATGCTTTAGGATCCAGTTTGAAAATATGTGATTTTTTAATTTCTAATGATATTGAATCACGTCTAATTTTATTAGACGGAAAAGATCCGAATGAAATAGGACATATAAAAACTTGGCAAACCATCAGCTGTGGTGTTAGAATGGATGAAAGTGTATTATACAGATATAAATTAATAAATAAACTATGATCGTATTAAAAAATACCGACGATAAAATCAATTGTGTGATGCATGTTGCGGATATTCACATTCGTTTGACAAAACGACATGATGAATATACATCTGTATTTGAAAAGTTTTATACTGCTTTGGATAAAGCTAAAACTCTAAATGCAATCTTGGTTATTGCAGGCGACATTTTTCATAATAAATCAGATTTAAGTCCTGAGTGTGTTAAAATCGGGGGCGACTTTCTAAAAAATTGTGCTGATCGTGTGCCCGTGATTTTAACGGCGGGTAATCATGATGCAACGTTAGCAAACAAGGCAAGATTGGACTGTTTAACTCCAATCGTACAAGCACTCAATCATCCAAATCTTTATTATCTAAAAAATACTGAAGTCTATCGTTATCAAAATATACTATTTAACAATTTTAGTGTATTTGACGATCCAGACAAGTATATCCGTTATAAAGACATTCTATCTAAACATCGAGTAGAAACAGACCATCATATTGCATTATTCCATGGTCCGGTTAATAATGCTGTTACAGATGTTGGATACACCGTTAGTAATCGTGCTATTACAAATGAATTGTTTGATGGACATCACATTGCAATGTTAGGCGATATCCATAAACATCAGATTCTACAAGAATACGATGAAAGTGAAAGTAAGCCTATAATCGTATATGCGGGTTCTATGATTCAACAGAATCACGGCGAAGAACTTAAAGGACACGGATTCTTGATGTGGGATCTGAAACGAAAAGTCTATAAACATTATGAGTTGAAAAATGATTATGGCTTTTATACAATCGAAATTAATAAAGGTAAACTAATCACTGATATTACAGACATTCCAAAGAAAGTTCGCATTCGTACACTTTGTTGTGAATCTATTCCATCTCAGGTCAAAGAGATTATCAATGAAGTAAAGAATAAGTGTGAAATTATCGAAACCACATTTAATCGAATCGATGAACCATCACATGATTTAATGTTGAAATCGGGTCAGATATTTGAGATTCATAACATTTTCGACGTTGATTATCAGAACAAACTAATAGAAGAAAATCTTCTATCTAAGAATGTTTCCGCAGAACTTATTTATAAGGTTAAAGAGTTAAATAAAATTATCAATCTAGAAATACCAAAGGATAAAGCTCCGAAGAATATTCGCTGGAAACCAAAAGTATTTGAATTTGATAATATGTTTAGTTACGGAGAAGGCAATTATATTGATTTTACCAAACTCAAGGGTACTATCGGATTATTTGCACCAAATGCTAGTGGTAAATCGAGTATTATGGATGCGTTAGCATTTTGTGTATTTGATAAATTTAGCAAGGGATATAAAGCTGTACACGTATTGAATACTCAGAAAATGAGTTTCCGATGTAAGTTTAACTTTGAGGTAAACGGAGTTGATTATTTTATAGAACGGGAAGGTAAAGCTGACAAAAAAGGAAATGTTAAAGTAGAGGTCAAGTTCTATAAGATGGATAATGGAAATGAATCTCCATTGAACGGGGAAGCTCGGCGTAGTACCAATGACATCATTAGAGATTATGTTGGTACATATGAAGACTTTATTCTTACTGTACTGAGTATTCAGAATAGCAAGGTTGGGTCATTTATCGACTTGGGTCAAACAGAACGCAAAGATTTGTTGTGTCAGTTCATGGGTCTAACAGTATTCGATCAGTTGTATACTATTTCAAATGATAAGTTTAAAGAAACAAATACATTACTTAAGAATATTAGTAAAGACCAATTAATTGATGATTTACAAAACGTCTCTGGTAGCATTGATCTGAATAATCAAAATATATCACGTTATAATAGTGACATCAAAGATCTTGAAGTCAAAAAAGAAGAACATAATAATAATCTTCTAGAATTATCCAACAATATTATTAGAACCGCAACTTTTGATTTTGACATAGTCGAGTTGGAATCCGAAAAGACTAAATTAGACGCAAATATTAATACGTTTGAAACTGATATAAGTGAGAAGAAATCTAAATTTTCAACGAATGAAACGCAACTTTTTGATTTATCATCTTCACTAAAGAGTTGTGAAAATATAGAAAATGATTACGATCAATATAAAATCTGTAAAGAAGAAGAGTCTAAAAAGTCTTCTGAAATAGAAAAATTAAAAGCAATAGTTAAGAATAAAATTGATAAGCTAAAGAAGTTAGAGGAACATAAGTACGATCCTAATTGTACATACTGCGTTAATAATGTATTTGTTAAAGATGCAATTAAAACAAAAGAAGAAATTGAACTTGATAAAAGTAAAGGTAAAATTTTAGTTGAACAGTATAATATTTCTAAAAATAAACTTGATTCTTTTGGGGATATTGAATCTCGTTATAAAGAATGTCAACGTGTTAATAGTGAAAAAGTTAAATTGGAAAAAACCAAAGAAATTTTATCAACGTCAATATTACGTGATGAAAATTTCAAAATCAAACTTCAAAATGATTTGAATGGGGTAATTCAAAATATTGATACATTTTATAAGAACAGAGATATTATTGAAAACAACGCCAAATTGATTGTTAGTGTAAATGAAGTAAAAACGACCATTAAAAACATCGAATCAGATATTAAATCGGTAAATAATAAATTGTTTAACGCTTCTACTGAAAAAGGTAAGTTGGAATTGCAGTATAAAAATACTACAGATCAACTGAATAAAGTTAAAGAATTGGAATCTTCATATGAAGCTTATAAGTTATATACTAATATTATTAGCCGGGATGGGATTCCATATGAAATTATAACTAGAACATTGCCTGAAATAGAAAAAGAAGTTAATAACATTTTACAACAAATTGTTGAATTCTCTATCACTCTACAGACAGACGGTAAGAACATTATGACTAATATTGTTTATGACGACAGACGATGGCCATTAGAAATGGCTAGTGGTATGGAGAAGTTTGTTAGTGGTTTGGCTATTAGAGTATCGTTAATCAACATTAGCAATCTACCAAGACCAAATATTATTTGTATCGACGAAGGATTTGGTTGCGCTGACAGTGATCATTTGAGTCAAATGGGAGCTTTGTTTAGTTATCTGAAACATCAATTTGATTTTATTTGGGTAATCAGTCATTTGGATCAAATGCGTGATATGGTAGATGAACAAATCGAAATAAAAAAAGATAATGGATTTAGCAAAGTAGTATATAAATAAGAGATTCTATGAAAATATTATTTATAACGCCACATTTATCTACAGGTGGGGGACCACAATATCTATTAAAAAAAATAATGGAATTAAATTCCGATCATGATGTTTATTGTGTAGAGTATACAGATGTAACAGGAGGGGTTTTAGTCGTGCAAAGAACTCAAATACAAAGTTTGTTAAAAGAAAAATTGATAACTTTATATGAAGATAAATTTGAATTAATAAAACACATTCAGACTATAAACCCCGATGTAATTCACTTTGAGGAGTTACCTGAATACTTTTGCGATAAGCTACTCGCACATCAAGTTTATAATCCTAATAGGACTTATAAAATTATAGAAACATCACATGATAGTAGTTTTAATCCAAATAATAAATGTTTTTTCCCAGATGGATTTGCGTTGATAAGTGAATATCAACGAAGAATATTTGCTTGTTTGAATATTCCAATGTCAATTGTGGAATATCCAATTGTATATAGAAAAAAAAGTGACAGAGAATCATCTCTAAAAAATCTAAATTTGGATCCTAGAAAAACTCATTTTCTGAATGTAGGATTGTTTACTTCTAGAAAAAATCAATCAGAAATCATTGAATATGCAAAATATTTACTAAACGAAAACATTCAATTTCATTTTGTGGGCAATCAAGCTGAGAATTTTAAATATTATTGGGAACCTTTAATGAAACAATTTCCATCTAATTGTAAATGGTGGGGTGAACGTAAAGACGTAGATACGTTCTATAATGCCATGGATGTTTTTTTGTTTACATCTAGAGGTACAGCTAATGATAAAGAAACAAGTCCATTGGTTATTAGAGAAGCTATTGGATGGGATTTACCACTTTTGATGTATAATCTACCTGTATACTGTGGTATGTATGATAAATATAAAAATGTTACTTGGTTAGAAAATGACGTTGTTGAAAATCTAGATAAAATAAAATCTTTTGTCCTCAACAAAGAACCAATACCAAAAGAACTATTTGATATATCATTTAACGAAGAGAATAATAAATTGGATATTATTTACAACGGATTAGATACATTAAGTGATGTTTTTTTTACTGTAAAAGATCGTGATTCCAAAACTTGTATTTATTCTTTCGGATGTGAAATTTTGAATTCTAACATTCCGATCTGGATTATACCTCTGCCTAAACAACATTTTGATTTTAAAAATGACAGTAATTTTAGCGGGTTTTTGTTACAAGTTTTTACAAAAAATAAGACTGATAAGATTTACGAAAATGAAATAATATTAAAAAATATAGACATCAAAAAACCCATTCTTGAATTTTCCGATGAAGATCCGATATTCAGCAATTATAATGAGTTTTTCGTGGACAAAATATATGACGAACTTAATCTTAAAAACTTAAACATTTGTTTTGATATAGGTTCCAATGTTGGATTATTTACAAAGTATTTGAAACTCAATAATTGTAATAAAATTTTTTGTTTTGAACCGAACAAGACGGCTTTCAATTCTTTACAAAAAAATTTAAAAGACGAAAAAGAATTAGAATTATTTAATTTAGCAGTCTCCCATAATAATGAATCATTAAGATTATATATTGATAATAATAACAGTTTAATTAGCTCAGCTCATGATATAAAAAATAACTATTATGATGTAGAGACAATTACTTTGAAAGATATATTTGAAAGAAATAAAATAAAAAACGTGGATTTTGTAAAAATAGATATAGAGGGAATGGAATTCGATTTAATTGAAAATTTAGAAGATTCAATATTTCAAAAAATTGATAAATTTTTAATAGAGTACCATGATTTTTATTTTACAGATGGATCTCAAAAATTAGAAAGGTTAAAAAACAAGCTTAATCTTATGGGATATGATATAGTAAACAAACACAAATTTATTTATGCAACAAAATCACATCAATGAAATTTTACAAAATAGATTTTCAAAATTAACCACAAAAGTTTCTAATCAAATTCAAATCAACATAGATATTCATTGATTTTTCCCCGCAAATAAAATATAAATATTATGTTTCCAAAAAGAGCATTCATTACTTTTATAAACGAACGATATAAAGATTTAGTCGAACGATTGATTCAATCAATCGAATTATTTTCAGATTATCCAATTATCGTTTATAGCTATAATTTTGAATTTAATTCCATATCTAAAAAAGTATATTGTAGAAATTTAAAAGATCCACACTTGTTACTACCTCTGTTTATTGACGAAGATTTACAAAATGGTAAACTTGGGATCGTGGATCGAAAAGACTACAATACTTATTATACATTAAGTAGAAAATCGACAGTTATATTAGACGCATTAAACAATGGTCTAGAAGAAGGAATATTTTTAGACGCGGATGGATTAGTTCGTGAAAATATCGATACATCTTTTGATTATTTAAAAGAATGTGATGATTATCCTTTAATTGGGAAGGGTTTATTTGAATACATGATGTTATATGGCAAAGGAAATCCCTTTGTGGGAGATACATTAGAGATGCCAATTATGAATTTACTTGGTATACACGAAAGATCAATGCATTACGTTCAGACTAATTTTTTAGTTTTTAATAAAAATTGCAAAAATTTCTTCGGAGAATGTGTTAATGTTTCAAATAATATAACTGTCTTAAGTTATAATTTATTATATGCTCCCTATCATGACGAAACCATTATTAACGTGTTGTTATGGAAAAGAAATGCAAAAAAACATCTTCCACTGGTTCATTTTAATTTGTCCGACTTCGATTCTTTGTTGAATTTTTACAAAACCAATAAATCAGGAGCGATTAATGATTCTCCTTGGCATATAATACCATCGGATAAAAACGATATTAAGTTTTTTCACGGATGTAAATCTATTTCCGAATTGGATAAGTGTTTAGAACACTTTAAACAAAAAAAGAATGTATCTTACAAGTCTATAAAAAAAGATCAGTCTTTTAAAGATAAAAAGATAGCAATAGTTACATTATTCGACCACAACTATTCGGATTTAGCAAAAATGTCAATAAAAAATAAAATTGAATATGCTAATAAACATAACTATGATTTTATTTATTTCGACGATATTATTGATAAAACGAGACCACCTCAGTGGAGTAAAGTTAAAGCGGTTGAAACTATATTAAAAGACTACGATTGGGTTTGGTGGATAGATATAGATGCTTTAATAATGGAGTTTGATATAATGCTGGAGTCATTAATAGATGATGAATATGATATGATATTTACATCAAATAGGTATTCTTATTTATCAAGCGGATCTTGTTTTTTTAAAAATACGCAGTTATCATTTGATTTTTTGACTGATTGTTACGATCTTAAACACGATTGTTTAAAAAATGTAAATGTACATGTTTTCGATCACGAACAACAATCTATGAGACAGTTGATACTGAATGTGGACAAATATAAATCTAAATCGAAATTAATAGACGAAAGATGTTGCAATAGTTTTTGTGTTACAGAGAACGAACAAGTTTTGTCTATATACCCATCGTGGAATTTAGATTCTAATATTTATCAAAAAGGCGACTTTGTAATACAATTCTGTGGTAGAAGTTTTTCCGAAAGAATTAATGACTTTGAAAAATATGAAAAAAATGTAAATGTTGGCAGTAAAACAATAACCATAATAGACTGTTATGCGACATCCGATGAAAAATTAAACATTTTAAGATCTACTATAGAGAAAATTAAAAAATTAAATAATGATATACTTCTAGTAGCTCACTGCACAATTCCGTCCGATATATTAAAATCAGTAACATACTTTATATACGACAAAAACAATACACCAAATGAAAAAAATGTATATTTGACCTGGTGGAATATTTTTGAAAAATACGAAATATATTTTACGCACATACCAGGCATAACTAAGAGTTTTGGACACGAATTTCCAATAATAACTTCCATGAGAAATGCATTTAATTTTGCAAATTATCATAATTATAAACATTTTTATTTTGTTGAATTTGATAACCACTTCGATTCAACTGAAATTTATAATATTAAAAAAATAAAATCAGATATAATTTATAAAAATAAAAAATTAATGTTTTTTTATGTTGTCGTTGGAAATATTTATGATACTCAGTTTCATGAAAATGCTTATGAAACAATATTTTTTATGGGAGAAGTAAAAGAAATGTGTAACTTACTTAACAATTATGATCGCATTCCATATGATATTGAATCGTTTAATAAAAAGTTCACTTGGACGTTTCCATTTAGTTTAGAACACATTTTTGTAAAATTAACTGAAAATACAGATTGTTTATTGATAAATTCCTATTTTAAAGACTTTTTCAAAACAGAAACTAAAAATTTGAGTTCTTACGTTGATATTACTTCATCCATTCTTCCTGACACTGACAACAATTTTTACATAGTACTAATTAACCAAAATAAAATAAACGTGAAGATGATAATAACTTTTAATGGTGATATTATATTTAATAATTATGTTTTTTCGACGATAATACCCGCCTGGAAGTTTAATCAAGAAGGAGACTACATTGTAGATGTGTACGACGAAAATAACATCTTAATTAAAAAGAATACATTATCATATCAATTTAAAGATCAAGAAACATATAGAAATACAGGATATATAAAATTCAAATGAAAAATGTAATTATAATTAACAGTTATGCTAATACGGACGAACGTAGAAGTGTTTTAATTAATTGCATAAATAAATTAAAAAAATTAAACATTGATATAATTATAATATCGAATTATCAAGATGATCAATATATTCAGAGTTTAACAGATTATTATATCTACGACGTTGACAATATTTTATTACCCGAAGATAAAAGCCTGTGGAATTGGTTCGCTAACGATAAGGAAACAATACACGTATTTCACAGAGGAACGAGTTATATAGTTTACAAACATATATGCGCTTCAATTTCATTCGCAAAAAATCTTCAATATAAAAACTTTTTGTATTTGGAGTTTGATGTGGATTTTTCAGAACCGGATATAGACAAAATCGACATCATACTAAACCAGGGTCTTGTTGATGCAAAAATGTGGATGTACAATTTTCATTCATATGATAGACCAGCAATTGAATCCAGATTATTTGCGGGAAATGTTGATTTTTTCTTAGAAAATTTTATTATCGTAAAATCTATAGATGATTGGTACAATAAATATCCATTCATGGGTTCATCGGATACTTTAGAGTATATTTTTCCACAGTTAATAAATCATATAAA
>Ga0164293_10001836_pt1 | contig 17904 bp, 20 predicted proteins | sample GEODES118metaG_FD_111487 | JGI IMG/M metagenome (GOLD analysis project Ga0164293, IMG submission 111487) | Eutrophic lake water microbial communities from Lake Mendota, Wisconsin, USA - GEODES118 metaG | ecosystem: Environmental > Aquatic > Freshwater > Lake | place: USA: Lake Mendota...
AGGAACTTCAGGTATAAGTGGAACTAACGGAAGTGGAGGTACAAGTGGTCAATCAGGTATAAGTGGTTTAAGTGGCACATCAGGTATCTCAGGTACAAACGGAGCTTCAGGACAGTCAGGAATCTCAGGATTAAGCGGCACAAGCGGTATCTCAGGAACTAATGGAGGTGGAGGAGCAAGCGGTCAATCAGGTATATCAGGCTTATCAGGAACTTCAGGTATAAGTGGAACTAACGGAAGTGGAGGTACAAGCGGTGCAAGCGGTATTTCTGGTTTAGCCGCTGATGTTGCTTTAACTAATAATAATGATAATTTTGTTGTAACAGCAACAGGAGATCCAGCCACTCCATTTAATGGAGAAGTTAATTTACAATTTAATGGTTCTGAATTATCAATAATAGGAGAAGTTGTAACTAATACAGATTACGCGACTAATCAATCATCAGTATTAGTTGAGCCTTCTCCCTTTAATAGTGCAACAGCATACGAATATGATGGTGGAACCAATTGTGGTGCTATACTTAATATAAATGTAGAAAATCAAACAACTACACCAAACTTTAGAATGACTACATTATATATAACTAATGACGGTAATGGAAACTTTGCTTATAGTGAAACACAAACACCAGATGTTGGTACCGTTGGAACAGATATATATTTTACTGTCACTTATGGTAATCCTAATATTATTATAACAGTATATAATGATTCAGTTGGTGATAATTATGTTACTAGAACTTTTGCACAATTAATAAAATATACATAAAAATAAAATAAAAACATGGGTAATTTTATAGTAAATAATGGTTTACAAGTTTCTGGAGGAACAGCTATTACAGGGTCAGCTACTGTTTCTTGTACATTCACAGCTCAAACATTAGTTGAAACATCAGCAATACGATATAAAGAAAATATTCAAAATTTAAAATCATTTGACAATATTTATAAACTTCGTCCTGTATCTTTTGACTGGAAATCAAATAACAATCCAGACATTGGATTTATAGCTGAAGAAGTAAATGAATTATTTCCTCTTTTAGTTGAATCTAATGAAGATGGAGTAATAGAAGGTGTTAAATATTCTAAAATGGTAACAGTAATAGTAAAAACACTTCAAAGTCAACAACAACAAATTGAAGAATTAAAACAAGAAATTAATACTTTAAAAAATAAATAAAATGAAATATTATATAGCTGAAAACACAGGAGAAGGATTTATCACTCATGAAGATAACGAATTAAGTTACATTTCTAATTACCCACCAAATATTTGGGTAACTGAAAATGAAGCATGGGCAGCTCGTGTTGGTGCGGTTGAAAAAACTAAAGAAGAAGCACAAGCAATACTTGACGCTGAATTAGCAGGACAAGTTTATCCAGAAGGTAATCTAAATGAAGGAGAACAAGTAGTTATTTTACTTCCGTAATTAAGCTTGGAAATACAAAAATAAATTAATATATTACATATAAATAAACATAAGTTATGGAAAACAATACTACTCAAGTAGAAAAACAAGAAGATTTAAAACACATTTTATCTATTCTTAACAAAGAAGACGCTGATAATGTATTAACATTAAAAGAAGAATTATCAGATAATTGGAATAAAAAACAAATCTTTAGAACTGAAACGGAAATGCGTATTTCTGTTTTAAATGATGCTGTACACCCAACACCTGGTTCAAAATATTGGCAATCAGTAAGAGAAATGTCAGCTCATTTTGACGCTTTAATGAATCTTTCATTTGATATAAGAAGAACTGAAGTTGAAAGACTTAGACTTGAAGAAAAAATGGAAATTGCTAAAGCAAGCAATAATAAACTTGATATAATGGAGTCTCAAATTGAATTAGATCAAAATGTTTATAATATGGCTTGCATGCAACAAGTAGCACATGATCGAGTTAGAGAAATTCAAACATGGTCTAAAATTAAAGCAGAATTAAACGATGGCTCATTTGATGATAAAGAAGTAAATACTCATCAGGTTGAAGCTCTTAGATTAGCATTACAAAATAGAGCATCTTCATTAAATGAATACTCTCCACCAGCAGAAATCATTAATGCTTTAGGTCCACTTCAAACAGCTGAAAGATTAACTAAAGACGGAAAATTATTAAATTTTCAAGAATCAAAATTACTATTAGAACAAGGACAATAATAAAATAATTAGTTATGTTTTTATATTCAAAAGAAAATGCTTTAACTTCCGAGTTATGTAAAGCCTTTATCCAAACTTTTGAAACATCAGATTTACAACAACCTGGTGTATTATATGGAGCTAATGGTCATTCTTCTTTAGATAGTAAAAAATCAACTGATATAACATTTCACCCTGGATTTCTACAACATGAAATCTGGGGTCCTTTATTATCGCAATTAATCCCTATAATAGAAAAAGGTCAATATGATTATATAGACAGACACCAGCTTGCTATGAGTGTATTAGATCCTTTTGAAATTAGTCCTTTATTTAATATGCAACGTTATAATCCTGAAGAAGGATTTTTAGGATGGCATTGCGAACGAGCATCTTCTAATTATAATAATAGATTGTTAGCTTGGATGGTATATTTAAATACAGTAACTGATAGAGGAGAAACAGAATTCTATTACCAACATCATTTTGAACCATCAGTAGAAGGTAAATTAGTTATTTGGCCTTCTGATTGGATGTATTTACATAGAGGTGTACCTTCATTAACTCAATCAAAATATGTTTTAACAGGCTGGTTTAATCAAATTGATAACTCTAAAAAATAAATTATGTTTCCATTAAAACCATACAACGATTTTACACCAACATCAAATTGGAATACTTTTTATTATTTTAAAAATGTATTTAATGATGAAATGATTAAAGAATTAGAGGATATGGTGTATTCTAATTATGAATTTAAAAAAGGGAGAACAGGAATAAAAGAATTAGGTAATGATACTGATTCTTATGAAACTAATAATAGAGATATTGCTTATATTAATCCTCAAGCTCATTCTCAGTGGTTATATGAATTATTATTTCCTTTAGCTTTAGAAGCTAATGAAACCGCATTTCATTTTGATATAGATATAGTTACAGATCCTATACACTATGTTATATACCCAGAAGATGGAGGTCATTTAGATTGGCATATGGATATAGGAGCTTATGGAGTTAATAAAAGAAAATTAGCTATGACTGTTCAATTATCTGACTCAGCTGATTATGATGGTGGAGACTTTGAAATATGGATGGGTGGTAAAAATGGATTTATAACTGTTCCTAGAGAAAAAGGTGATGTAATTGTATTTCCTGCGTTTTTAATGCATAGAGTAAAACCAATAACACGGGGTCAAAGAAAATGTTTAGTATTTTGGACTGGAGGAAGACCACTTAGATAAAAATAAATAAGTTATGGAATTTAAAGTATTTGAACAATTATGGTTCGCAACTCCAATTTGGGAATGCCCAGTTATTGATATTGATAATAAATCAATAAAAGAATATTGCTTAAAAGTAAGAAAAGAAAAACCTGGTGTTATTATATCTAATAGAGGAGGATGGCATAGTGATGAATTAATTACTCCTTTACCTCAATCTTTAGAAACTCTATTTAATGATTTAACAGAATTTGTAAATGATGTTGGATTTAGATATACAGGAATTAATGATTTACAATTAGGTAATTTTTGGATTAATATTAATAATCATCACGATTATAATTTAGCTCATGATCATCAAAATAGTATTTTATCTGGAGTTTATTATGTATCTGTTCCTAAAGATAATATGGGTGATTTAGTATTAGAAAGAGGAGATAATGCTGAATATTTTTTAATTGGAAACTTTAAAAAAGAAGAAACAATGGCTAATGCTTTAGCAGTAGTTAAACCACCTAAAGAATCTACATTTTATTTATTTCCAAGTTGGGTTAAACATCGAGTAGAAAGAAACGAAAGTAATGATGAACGAATTTCAATTGCCTTTAATTTTGTACCTACACCTAAATTATAAAATATGAATGATAAAGTAAAAATATTTCCTATATTTCCTACTCCTTTATATGTTACTACTTATGAAGGTGATACAACAAAAATAGTTAATTATTTTAATAGTTGTGAAATGAATGAACCTACAGATAGGTCTTACGGTATAGTATCTAAAAATAGTTATATTATAGATAATCCAATATGTAAACCATTAACTGATTTTTTTAAAAAATGTTTTGAAGATTTCGCAACTAATATAATGCGATATTCTTATAAAGAATTAGAATTTGCTCAATCCTGGATATCACATAAACATCCAGGACAATTTCATAAATCTCATACTCATCCTAATACTTTATTAGCTGGTGTATTTTATTATGACATTCAACCAGATGATGCTTCACTTTGTTTTTCAAAATATGTAGGATCTAGTAATCGTTCTTATCTTGAACCTTCATTACTTGATGATTATCAAAATCATTCATTTTCACAAGATGAAGTATATTTTTCTCCTAGACAAAATAATTTTATTATATTTCCATCTTATTTAAATCATGGTGTTCCTCCTAACAATACAAATAGAATACGAAAATCATTAGGTGTAAATGTTTTAACAAAAGGAACATTAGGTGATAAAGAAACAATATCAGAAATAAAATATAATCGTTATGTATAATAAAGAAATTTTAGAATTATTCCCAACCCCATTATATACAACTCAATTACCAGTAGAATTATCATCAATTATTTCGTTTTTAGATAAACAAAATATGGATAGTGATAGTGATGAAGCTAATTACGGTTGTAGATCTAAAAATAGTTATATTCTTAATACTCCTGAGTGCACAGATTTAAAAAAATTTATTTTAGGTTGTGTGCATGATTTTGCATCTACTTCTTTATTATATGAATATGAAGAATATAAATTTTCTCAATCTTGGATATCACACAAACACCCCGGACAACATCATACAACTCACAGTCACCCAAATAGTTTAATCTCTGGAGTATTTTATTATGGAGAACCAGATGAAAATATTCCTGCTATTAAATTTCATAAACCAGCAGGAGGAATAAATGCTTCTTATATTTCACCAAAAATAAAAAATGATAAAAGAGAATCAAAATTTGCTTGGGAAACATTTTCTGTTGAATTTGAACCTGGATTATTAGTATTATTTCCTTCTTATTTACTTCATTCTGTTCCTTTAAATACATCAGATAAAGTAAGATGTAGTTTAGCATTTAATGTAGTACCTACAATAGGATTAGGAAGAGAAGAAAATTTAACTGAATTATTATTTTAAAATGGAACAAGGATACATATATAAAACAAAATCTAAATCAATTGAAAAATATTTAGTTTGGCATATACAAGGTGGTTTAGGTAAAAACATAGCTGCAACTTCATTAATTAAAGATATAAAAAATACATATCCTGATAGAAAACTTATTATGGTTGTTTCTTATCCTGAAATATTTTTAAATAACTTATATGTTGATAGAGTATACCAAATAGGACAAACTCCTTATTTTTATCAAGATTATATTGAAGATAAAGATGTATTAGTTTTTATGCATGAACCCTATAACCAAACTGGTCACATAACTAAAAATAAACATTTAATTGAAAATTGGTGTGACTTATTAAACATAAAATATACTAACCAGCAGCCAGAAATATTTGTAAATTATATTCAAAAAATGACTGTTGGGTTATGGGCAAGACAAAAACCTATAATGGTATTACAAACTACAGGAGGCCCAGCACATCAACAATACTCATATTCTTGGGCGAGAGATATGCCTATAGAAATTGCTCAAGCTATAGTTGATAAATATAAAGACGAATATCATATTATGCAAGTAACTAGAGAAGATGGTTATGTTTTAGAAAATGTTGAACGAGTAGATAAACCTATGTCTAATATGGAATTATTTGCTTTATTAGTAGAATCTAAAAAACGTGTTTTAATAGATTCATCATTACAACATGCCGCAGCTTCATTTAAACTTCCTTCTACAGTATTATGGATAGGAACATCTCCAACTGTTTTTGGATATGAAATTCATAAAAACATTACAGCTAATCTTACTAAACGAGCTAATCAACTTATAGGATCTTATTTATTTAACTATCAATTTGAAAACAATGCTCATGAATGTCCATATATTAATGTTCAAGATATATTTGATTTGCAAGTTATATTTAATAATATTTAATTTTGTAATATTTATATAATGTAATATATAATAAATTATGGCTACATTACAAAGCACAACTGTATCTACTCGTCTTAATCTTTCTCCAACTACAATTTGTAATTGTGCAAATGGATATGTAGGAATAAGTAGTACATGTGATCGATTAACTTATTCTTTAACTGCTTATGCTTGGGCATCATCTGGAGCGATGATTTGTGCTCGAATAAATCTTGCTAGTGCAGGAACTCAAAATTCTGCTTTAGTATTTGGTGGAGCAGCACCAGCAGCAGCATCAGCATTTACTGAAGCATATAATGGTACTTCTTGGTCATCAGCTACTGGTTTAATTACAGCTAGAAGAGGTTTAGCAGGAGCAGGTACTCAAAATGCTGCTTTATCAATAGGTGGAAGTACAGCTACCTCACCCACGGTTACCACTGTAACTTGTGTACAAGCTTATAATGGTACTTCTTGGTCAGCGTGTACTGGTTTAACTACAGCTAGATTTTGTTTAGGTGGAAATGGTACTACAAATGCTGCTTTAGCAGTAGGAGGAGGTACTCCAACTTCATTAGCGTGTGTTGAATCTTTTAATGGTAGTACTTGGTCAGTAAATACACCAACACCAACACTTCAAGGATCAAATAGTACTAATGGTATAACTACTGTTGGTACCCAAAACTCAGCATTAGCATTTGGTGGCTTCCCAGGAAACATACTTGTTTCTTTTACTTATAATGGTAATGGATGGTCAACTGGTGCTTGTTTAATATACGTAAGAACTGGTTCATCTGGTGCTGGCACTGCAACTTCAGCTTTATCATTTGGAGGTACCTGTTTAATTCCTTTAAGTTGCACAGAAATATATGCAGGAAATGTATGGTCTATAACAACTCCTTTAATTACAGCACGCAGTTGTGCAACCGGAGCAGGTACTCAAACATCAGCATTATTTGCTGGTTCTCCTACTACAACAGAAAAATTTTCAGCTACAGGTGGTTGTTCTAGTTTAACTACTCCTTTTAGCAAACCTCTTCCTTAATATAAAAATAAAAATATGGCAACATTACAAAGTACTTCAATAACTGGATCTATTTGTATACTTAATACTCCTAACTCAAGCTCAGCTGGTAATTTATGGTTTGATAGTAATTCAAATACATTAAGATTATCTTATTGTTATGTTGGAGGAATACCAACAGGAGGCAAAGCTTTAAATGTAGCACGGCAAGGTTTAGCAGGAGCGGGTACACAAGCCGCACCTATAGTTTTTGGTGGAACTAGTGGACCTGTCTTATCATGTACTGAAGTTTATAGTTGTAATGTTTGGTCAGCTGCATGTGCTTTAAATTTTTCTCGAAGTTATTTAGCCGGTACAGGTACTCAAAACGCTGCTTTAGCTATAGGTGGTTTTATTGCTGGAGCAGTAGCATGTACTGAGGCTTATAATGGTTCTGGTTGGGCAGTAGGTGGAGCTTTAATTACCGCTAGATGTGCTTTAGCAGCATCTGGTACTTCAAATGACGCTTTATCAATAGGTGGTTTTGTAACACCAGCTACTATAGTTAATTGTGTTCAAGCATATAACGGATCTTCTTGGTCAACTAAAACAGGTACAACCACTAGTCGTTCAGGTTTAGCGGCAGGAGGTACTACATCATCTACTTATGCTATAGGAGGTAATATTCCTCCTGGCGCTGTTTGTACTGGAGCTGTAGAATCATATAATGGTACTTCTTGGTCAGCAATTAGTGGATTAATTACAATACGTAGTTTTCTTGCAGCCTCTGTAAGTTCAGGTTTTGGTTTAGCTTTTGGAGGAAATAGTGCAGCCGTTAATGGTATGTGTGTAGAATGCTATAATGGTAGTACTTGGTCATCATATGCCCGTTTAATTACAGGTCGTGTAGCATTAGCAGGAGCAGGAACTAACTCAGCAGCAATATCTATGGCTGGATCAAATCCAGGTAATACGACATGTACTGAATGTTATAACACCTACAACGAAATATTTGTTTGTACTATACCTTAATATAAAATAAAAATATGGCTAATTTAGTAAATACAACAATAACTGGACGTTTGGGTTTACCTACAACATCACAATCAGGTTCTGTTAATAATTTATGGTTTGTTAACAATAAATTAAATTATAGTTATACAAATAATGTATTTGCAACTTCCGGAGCTTTAATCACAGCTCGATGTGGTTTAGGAGGAGTAGGTACTCAAAATGATTCTTTAGCTTTTGGGGGACTTCCTCCTGCTCCTGCGGGAGTACTTACATGCACTGAAGCATATAATGGTAGTACTTGGTCAACTAGAACAGGTTTAATTACAGCTAGATGGGCTTTAGCAAACTCAGGTACATCAAACTCAGCTGTAGCAATAGGAGGAAGTACATCACCAAGTACTTTATCATTTTTTGGCACAAGTGCTACAGAAACATATAATGGTAGTACTTGGTCAACATGTACAGGTTTAATCACTGCTAGACAACGTTTAAGTGGAAATGGTATTTCAACAGCAGCAATAGCTATAGGTGGAGTAATAGCAGCCCCAGGGGCCAATAGTTCAACATGCACTGAAATTTTTAATGGAAGTACTTGGTCAACAAGTACTGCCCTTCCTGTAATACTAGCAAGTTTAGCTTCTGTAGGTACTCAAAACGCAACATTAATTTTTGGTGGTACTACATCTACTCCATCTAGCCCCACTTCAACTTCTTTTTTAGCAACTACATTTAACGGAACAACATGGACACAAGCATCAGGTTTAAAAAATGCTAGATGTCATTTAGCTGGTTCTGGTACTTCAACAACAGCGTTAGCTTTTGGAGGAAATGGTGGTGGACTGTCAGAAAATTATAACGGAGGTGTATGGTTTGCAGGTGGTTCTTTAATATCAATACGATGTAGTTTAGCTGGTTCTGGTACTTCAACAACAGCGTTAGCTTTTGGAGGAGGTACTGGAGGTGGAACAACATGTACAGAAAGAGCAACACAAGGAACAGCTGTTTGTACTTTTTCAGGTTCAATAGTTGCACCTCCTTATCCTTACTAATTTACATTTGGAATTTTAAAATAAAGTTATTATATTTATTAGTAAATACAATTAAGTTATGACCCAAAATGATAAAATAACAGTTATCATCCATACAGAGAATGAAACTAAGTTATTAAATTTATTAGATAAACTACATCAACATCCTTTAAAATCTCAAATCCAAACTTTACAAGTTAATTGTAAAGGTTATATACCTTGGAATAATCCTATTATACTAAATAAACTAACAACACTTGCTAGTTTTAATTATAGTATTCACCCAACAACAAGTTCCCAAGTTCATTCAATTGTAGAACTCATATCTAAAACTAAAACTGAATATAGTTTAATTATAGATGAGTCTAATACACACTTTGACTTTAAAAGTTGGGATACACTGAATAATACCTATTTATTAGCAAAAACTATTGATTTGCTACGCCGTAATCAAGATATTAACTATCAACATATAACATGGTTTATAGCGGATTTAATTAGTCAAAAAACAAAACATATTTTTAATTTTGATAAAACATCTGACTCAGAACGATATTTTAAAAAAATTGACCATCCATTATTTTATAAACGAATTATTTATGTAGATGGTGGATTAGGCGATCATGTAATGGCCTACCCATTATTAGAAAAAATAGGTAAAGATTGTTACATATCTTGTATATATCCATTTTCTTTAGAACATATTGAATGTAAAGGATTTGTATCTTGGACAGATGAATTATTTGGTGGATATAAACGATTTGTTTACACTTACGGTTCAGCAAATAACTCTCCTACAATTATAGATGCATTTTTTGAAATGTATGGAGAAAAACGAGAAATAAATGATTTATTAAGATATACTGGTCCTAAAACTAAATTTAACAACACAGGCAAACCATTAGCTTTAGTAAGTACAACAGCAGCTAAAATCCAAAATCAAGACTCAAATAAAGACTGGGTTGATGTTAGATGGTTTAGATTAATATTTGAATTAAAAAAACAAGGATATCAAGTCATACAAGTAGGTTCTCATAAAGACGATCAAATTCCTCTTTCACAAGCACCCTCTGGTGTAGATGGTAAATTTTTAGATAAATCTATTTCTGAATTAGCAGGATTAATTGACGAAGCTAAATTATGGATAAGTGTAGATACATTTGTTCATCACTTTGCAGCTTCTGTAAATCCAAAAGCAGGAATTTGTTTAACTCCATTTTATAATGATCACGCTAAACATCCTGGAGTAAAATATATTGAAAAAGATTGTAGTAAAAACTACTACGATAGGAGATGGTGGTTAGACTTACAACAACCAGAAAGAAAAGAATGTATGAATCTAATTAAATTAGATGATGTATTAAATGTTATTAAAAGTAAATTAAAATAATGAAGCCAATATCACTAATAATACCTATCTATAATAATGTTGATATGACATTAGAGTACTTAGATATGACATTAAGTACAGCTAAATCTGTAAACCAAATTGTATTTTATTCTAATGGTACTACAGATGAAGGTAATAAAAAATTAAAACAATATGCTGATTCTCATCCATTAGTTGAATTACATATTCGTAAAGAAGGTATAGGATTTGCAAAAGCAGTAAACGAAGGTTTTAAATTATGTAAAAACGAATACATAATGTGTATGAATAGTGATGTTCATTTAGGTCAAGGATGGGAAGAACGTTTACAAGTATTATGTGATAAAGAAGAAAATGGAGTAATAGGCCCGGTTATGGCTGATGACTTTATTTTAGGGTGTTGTTTTATAACTAGAAAATCTGTTTTAAATAAAGTAGGTTTATTAAATGAAGGATTTGGTTTAGGATATGAAGAAGATGTTGAATTTTCTTATAGAGTTAAAAACAACGGATATAGCTTAGGTTATGATTTTTATAAAGATGATTTTGGAAAAAATATAGCTACTGGTTTCCCTATAAGACACCATCAAGGTGTTTCATACCAAGATTTTAAATCAGAAGATTTAAATAAATTAATAACTTTTAATAAACAAAAACATAATAAATTTTTACAAGCTTCAAATGTTGTTGTTTTAAAAGATTTACCATATGATAAAGTCAAAAAAACAGTACAAGGAAACGAAGTATATGTAGTTGTAAATAAATCAGGAGATGAATTTGAAAAAATAAGATTTGATAAAGATATTGTAGCTAAAGCTCATATATTTGAATGCACTCCAGAAATGAATATAGATATTATTATCAATTCAGTAACTAAAGGAAAAATAATTAATAGTAAAACAACTAAATTAACTTGGTTAGCTAAATATGATGATTATGCTTCAATGGGAATTTTATCTCAACGTTTATTAGAACAACTAAATGATACTGTAGATTTATCTTGTGAAGCTATAATTGGAGAAACAGAAACTAAAAATCCATTAATTCATGCTTTATTAGATAAACCATTAAATACTGATTTAGGTATTATGTTCTCTTATCCTGATATGGTACGATATTTAGATAATTTTAAAACTAAAGTAATTTATACTGGAGTTGATACAACAGGTGAAGCTGGTCAATTTGTAGCTAACGGAAATACAGCAGATTTTTTCTTAACACCTTCTAATATATCAAAAAATAGAATAAAAAACTTTGGTATTAAAAAACCTATATTTGTATTACCTCATGGAATTGATCCTGAAATATTTAAATATACACCTAGAATTAAAGGAGATAAATTTAAATTTTTATATGTTGGAGAATGTTCAGATAGAAAAGGTATATTTCATACTTTAAACGCTTTTATTGATTTATTTGGTAATAGTGATAGTGTAGAATTACATATTAAATCAAATGATGCTATGTTGTTTTATAATAGTCAAGAAGTAAAAGATATTATAAAAGACTATACTAATATATTTTGGCATATAAGTGATGAAGGACATGATAGAGTAATTGAATTATATAAAGAATGTCATGCTTATGTTTATCCATCTAGAGGTGATTCGTTTGGAATGACTTTATTAGAAGCAATAGCTTGTGGATTACCAACAATAGCAACCTCAGAACCAGGAGCAACAGAATTAATTAAAGGTAGATACTATAATGTTTCTTCTAAATCAGTACCTGTTAAAAATCATCCTTGGTTTAAAGGAGAATGGGGTGAACCAAATCTTAAGGATTTAATAAAACATATGAAATATGTTTATGACCATTATGATTTAATTATTGAAAGTAAAGAGCTAAAAGAAAACTCAGACTATGTTAGAGAAAATTATTCTTGGGAAAAAATAGCTAATATGTTTGAAAATGACATTTTACCTAAATTAACAAAACCAACTAAAGTACTTACTTTATTAACATCGTATAATAGATCACATCATATTAAAAATGTTATTAATTCATTAAAAGATATTCAAGAACCTGGATTAATAAATGATATTTATATAGTTGAAAACTCAAACCAAGAAAATAAAGAAGAAACACTAAAAATCATTAAAGAAAACATTAATGATAGGTTTACATTACATAACTCAGAATTTAATATGGGTCAAAGAGCATCTATGCTTCAAATGTTTGATGATATGAATATTGATGATTATGACTTTATTCAATTCACAGATCAAGATAATTTATTTAATGAACCAATAAGTACATACTGTAATATATTAAATACTTATCCTGATAGATATATTGCTACAGGTTATATGAGTAAAGAACATGGTGAATTAGGCTGGGTAGAAACTCAATTTGGTAATCTATGTGAAAAAAGAGCATGTAGAGCTGGACATATGGTTATGCGAGTTAAAGATATTAAAAACATGATGCCAATCCATTTAGATAGAATGCATAATGATTCATATGTAAATTCATCTTGGAATGCTGGTTTAGATTGGGAATTAACATATTGGAATCCTAAATCACCAGGTAAATTAGGAAAAGGAAATTTTGTATTATGTGTTCCTGGAGGTGTATTACATAAAGGTACAGACAGTACAATGTATGATTGGCCTGTAGAAGAAAATGAATATAGATTAGAAGAGTTAATAGAATTAAGAAAAAATAAAATTTAACTTGGATCTTTAAAATATCTTCGTATATTTATATATATAAACTTAACCCATAAACCCCATTAAAAAATTATGTCATCATTTTTAATTTTTATTGTAATTGCATTACTAACAGCAATTATTATTGTATCTGTAATTGTAGGAAAAGAAGATACATCTACAGACACTAAACCAAATTCTTTATTCCCAGTTGAAGATTATCCTCATTTTGAAGATGCTCCAGTAGCGGTAGAAAAACCGTTTAACGAAACTGAAAAACCAGCGAAAAAGAAAAAATATTACTACAGTAATAAAACAAAATCAACTAAAAAACCAAAACAAGTTAAAGCTGATCAATAATGGCTTATCCATATCAATTAGATTTATTTGAGGATGATTCTAAAATAACATTTATTATACCATCAGTAAATCGTCCAACTTTAGTTAATTCTATAAATTCTTTATTAAACCAAACCAACCCAAACTGGAATTGTATTATTGTATATGATGGAGTTAAAGGAGCTCAATTTGATGACAAAAGAATAAAAACTATTAATATAGAAAAAACCGGATTATTTGGTCCTATTAATGGCCAATCAGGCTTAGTTAGAAATATAGGTATAAAAGAAGCTAATACTAAATGGATTGGATTTTTAGATGATGATGATAATCTTCATCCTGACTATATAAAAGATTTATTTGAAAAATATAATGATTATGATTTTGTTGTATGGAGAATGAGATATGAAAATGATCTTATATTACCTAAACTAACATCAAATGAATTAATTAGAGGTCAAGTTGGTATTTCTTTTTGTTATAAAAATAAATTTAATAATTTATTATTTGATAGTAATAAAGATGGTGAGGATTTTGACTTTTTATTAAAATTAAAAAATTTAACTACAAATTATATTATAACTCCTGAAGTATATTATAATGTAGGTAATACAACTAATATACCTCAATATGCCTTATAGTTATTCGATTTATAAAACTGATGTTAAAGAACATTTTAGTAAACATATTCCTAATAATACTAAAATATTAGATGTAGGGCCAGGTGCTGGTACATACTCTGATTTATTACGTGACTTAGGATATAAAATAGATTGTTTAGAAATTTTTGAACCTTATATTCATCAATTTGATTTAAATTTTAAATATGAAAATGTAATTATAGGGGATATTACTAATTTTGATTTTACTCTATATGATTATATTATTATGGGAGATGTTTTAGAACATTTAACTACAGAAGATGCAAAAATATTTATAGATAAAGTTAATTTAACTAATAAAAAATGTTTAGTTGCTGTACCTTATAATTATGAACAAGGAGAACATTTTGGAAATATATATGAAACTCATTTACAACCAGATTTAACTCCTATAAATGTTTTAGAAAGATATCCATCATTAAAATTAATATTTGGAAACGAATTATATGGTTATTATATTAATTATGATTTAAATACAACAAATGGCTCATATTAAATTAACATTACAAGAAATTTATAAACTTGATTCAGAACTTAACGGTTTTGTAAATCCATCAACCGGTGAAATTTTATCACTTGGTTTATTAAATGAAAAATTAAGTTTACCTACTAAATACTGGTTAACAGATTTAGTTAAAACAACATCATCTGAAAAATTTATTATTGACCAATTAAAAGAAGATTTAATTACAAAATACGGTACTAAAGATAAAGATAATATTTTTGAAATTGAGGTATGGACTGATGAAACTAAAACAGATTTTAATCCATCATATATACAATATCAACAAGAATTTAGTGCTTTATTACAAGAAGAAAAAGAACTTGAGTACCATGAATTTAAATTAGATGAGTTTAAAAATATTGAAACATCCGATAACTATATTATATTTTATAAATTAATCCAAGTAGACTAATTATATATTATATACTGTAGTAAACCGTCTATATAGGCGGTTTTTTCTCTTTTTATTATATTTATAATAAAACTATCAAATGGCATTAACTTTAGATAAATCTGGTATATCAACCGGGACAACAGTACAAGCATCTCAAATAACTCAATCTATTGATGCTTTAACAGGTGTTGTAGCTTATGATATAACAATAAGTGGCTCATTAACTATCACAGGTTCATTAAATGCTACTTCTTCTTATGCTACACAAGCTTTAAGTTCATCTTACGCTACATCAGCGTCATTTGCAGCAACACCAACTGTATCAGGTTTAAGTGGTAATTCAGGTATTTCTGGTATTTCAGGTTTATCAGGTAGTTCAGGAATTTCAGGTATAGGTTTAATTTGGGAAGGTACTTGGAGTAGTGTTACAAATTATCAAATTAATGATATTGTTTCATCAGGTGGTAATTCTTACATAGCTATAGCTAATAACTCAGATTCACCACCATCTGAATCACCAGGAGCATGGTCATTAATAGCTGAAGCAGGTGAGTCAGGAATATCAGGCCGCTCAGGTTTATCAGGTATTTCAGGCATATCAGGCATTTCAGGTTTATCAGGTATAGGTTTAATTTGGGAAGGTACTTGGAACAGTAGTACAAATTATCAAATTAATGATATTGTTTCATCCGGTGGTAATTCTTACATAGCTATAGCTAATAACTCAGATTCACCACCATCTGAATCACCAGGAGCGTGGTCATTAGTAGCCGGTTCCGGTTTATCAGGTCGATCAGGTTTATCAGGAATATCAGGACTTTCAGGCTTATCAGGCACATCAGGCAATTCAGGTTTATCAGGTACATCAGGTATATCAGGAATTTCAGGCTTGTCAGGTCGTTCAGGTATTTCAGGTATAGGATTAATTTGGAAAGGTACTTGGAGTTCAGGAGGTGATGGAGGTGATCCTTACGCTATTAATAGTGTAGTTTCTTATTTAGGAAGCTCTTATATAGCTATATTAGCATCATTAGGAGCAGGAGAATCACCTACAAACGCTACATATTGGAGTTTAGTAGCCTCTTCAGGTATTTCAGGTTTAAGTGGACAACCAGGATCAGGAGGAAGTGGAATTAGCGAATCAGGTTTATCAGGACTTTCAGGCTTATCAGGTCAATTAGGAATATCAGGTTTATCAGGTACATCAGGTATATCAGGAATTTCAGGCTTATCAGGTCGTTCAGGAATTTCAGGTATAGGTTTAATATGGCAAGGTACTTGGACTTCAGGTGGTTTAGGTGGAGATCCATACCCAGTGAATAGTGTAGTTTCTTATTTAGGAAGTACTTATATAGCTATATTAGCATCACTAGGAGCAGGACAATCACCTACAAATGGAACATATTGGGATTTAGTAGCCTCTTCAGGTTTATCAGGAATTTCAGGTCAATCAGGAATTTCAGGCCAATCAGGAATATCAGGTACATCAGGTACATCAGGACTTTCAGGTCGCTCAGGTATTTCAGGTATTGGTTTAATATGGCAAGGTGCTTATAATACAAATGGTAAAGGAGGAGATCCATATAGTGTTAATGATGTAGTTTCATATAATGGAAGTACATATATAGCTATATTATCTTCATTAAATATAGTTCCTACAAATGCTACATATTGGAGTTTAGTAGCCTCTTCAGGTTTATCAGGAATTTCAGGTCAATCAGGAATTTCAGGCCAATCAGGAATATCAGGCCGTTCAGGTCTTTCAGGTATAGGTTTAATTTGGATCTCAGGAGGATGGGATTTTGAATTAACTTATTCTATTAATGATTTAGTTGAGTATAACGGAAGTTCTTATATATCAATTCAAAATAATAATTCAAATCAAACACCTTCATCATCCCCATCTTATTGGGCATTAATAGCAGCATCAGGCATCTCAGGTCGTTCAGGTTTATCCGGTACATCAGGTATATCAGGTTTATCAACACTTGTAAGTTGTAGTTTAGCAATAAGTGGTTCAACAACTGCTCAAAGAGCAATTATAGCTACATTTTCAGCTGTAGGTGGTGGTGCATTATCACAACCTCAACAATTAATACATTGGTGGACTAGTGCTACACAAACTGGATCAGCAGCACTCGCGGCAGGTTCTGTTACTTATTTAGTAGTTTCAGGTAGTAATATTGTAGTTAATACAACAGGTTCAATTAATCATGCTGTAACAGATTCAAATAGTAAATTTGCTATACGATTAACTAATACACTAGAAAACACTACCCCTACTATTTGGTTTAACACTGAAATACAAGGTACAATATATTCAATAAGTACAACATTAAATAATGGATCAGTAGCATAATTAAAATAATATAAAAGTCATGAAAACAGAAAAATTAACAGAATCTGAAGTCTTATCAGTAAAAGAAATTCAAAAATTAAGAGCTGAAATAATTGAAAAATACGGATTAATCGAAATGTCAATCCAAGATTTAGAATTACAAAAGCAAGAAGTAACTGAAGAACTTAAAGAAATTAAAACAACAGAATTAAAATTAAGTAAAGAACTTCAATCAAAATATGGTGTAGGAACCATTAATATAGATAGCGGAGAATTCATCGGAAACGAATGATTTTAAGACCCTTTAATATATTTATAATAAACATTAAACTTATTAACAAATAACATGGCAGAAACATTAATTTCCCCTGGTGTATTAGCAAGAGAAAACGATTCATCGTTTATCAGACAACAACCAGTTAACGTA